>Ga0209407_1005242_pt1 | contig 10221 bp, 6 predicted proteins | sample AD_JPNHG3_MetaG_FD_184410 | JGI IMG/M metagenome (GOLD analysis project Ga0209407, IMG submission 184410) | Active sludge microbial communities of municipal wastewater-treating anaerobic digesters from Japan - AD_JPNHG3_MetaG (SPAdes) (version 2) | ecosystem: Engineered > Bioreactor > Anaerobic >...
TTAGTTTACCATCTCAGGTTAGTTTCAAAAACTTTAAAGGTTATATTTATCTTGGTATGGGAAAAATAAAAGAAGCAAGGGAAAATTTTGAAACTGCATTGGAATTGGATCCTGAATCATCACAAGCTTGTGCAGGTTTAGGTGAATGCTTATACCTCGAAGGTGATGACGAAGGCGCAAAAAAAATGTTTGAATGGAGTATTAAGCATAACCCTGCTAATGAAATTGCTTATGCAGGATTACATAAAGCAAATAAGAATCTTGGTCTACCAATAATGCACAAAAGCTATACTGATTAATTGATGTATACCCTCATATATCCTAAATTATACAATACATTGAAATAATAATAAGGGCAGTCTTTTATAAAGAGTGCCCTTTTTCCTATGACTATAATTATTTTTATGTACAGTAAAAACAATTATTCTCATATGTTTAATTTCCAATTTTCAATTTTTTTTCTTATTAATTGTTTTTTAAAATTATTTTATTGGAGTAACATTGAGCATTTTTAGGAAAAAAACAATACAAGATGCAATATCTGGTACAGAAGGGAAGTATCAGTTAAAAAAAGTTCTTGGGCCATGGGCACTTATCAGTTTTGGGATTGGTTGTATAATTGGAACAGGTATTTTTGTATTAACTGGTATAGCAGCACATGATAAAGCTGGTCCTGCACTTATTCTTTCATTTGTTCTTGCCGGTTTTGTTACCCTTATAGCAGCACTTTGTTACGCTGAATTTGCTTCAATGGTACCTGTTGCAGGGTCAACATACACATATTCATATATAACATTAGGAGAAATTTTTGCATGGATCATCGGTTGGGATTTAATTTTAGAATATACTGTTGCTGCAGCCGCTGTTGCCCACGGATGGTCACATTATCTACAGGATTTTCTCAATATTTTTGGTATCAAATTTCCATATTATTTAAGTCAAGCACCTTTTGATTTGGATATTGACAAGGGTATTTTTGTCAGTACTGGATCTTATATTGATATATTATCTGTTTTTATTATAGTTGTACTTAGTATTGTTCTTTTGCGAGGGATGAAAGAAAGCTCCACGCTAAACAATATAATGGTAATTGTCAAAGTATCAATTATATTGCTAATTATTGCTGTTGGTGCTTTTTATATTGATTTTAATAATTACACACCTTTTGCACCATTTGGTTTTGGTGGAGTATCATTTTTTGGTAAAACTATTTGGGGAATGGTAGACGCTGCCGGTCAACCTATTGGAGTTATTGCTGGGGCTGCAATTGCTTTTTTTGCTTATATTGGTTTTGATGCCGTTTCCACGCAAGCAGAAGAAACTAAAAATCCAGCTCGAGATCTACCAATTGGTATTATTGGATCACTTCTAATAAGCACAATATTATACATTGCGGTCACTGCAGTTCTAACTGGTATGGTTAGATACGACCAAATCGATATAAATGCTCCTATCGCAAAAGCATTTGAAGCACATGATTTACATGGAGTTCAGTTCATAATTGATATAGGAGCTCTTACAGGAATCACATCTGTTATATTAGTTTTATTAATTGGCCAAACAAGAATATTTTTTGCAATGTCCAGAGATGGTTTATTACCCAAAAAGTTTTTCTCAGAAGTTCACCCTAGATACAAAACTCCTTATAAATCTACTATATTAACTGGTATTATAGTTTCTATGTTAGCCGGCTTACTACCATTGAGAATATTAGCAGAACTTGTTAATATTGGTACACTCCTTGCATTTGTGATTATTTCAATTGCTGTTATTGTATTAAGATATACTAATCCCGATGCAAAAAGACCATTTAAAGTTCCTTTTGGTATAACTTTACCAATTTTAGGTATATTTTTCAATTTATTATTAATGTTTTCTCTACCGGTTGATAATTGGATTAGGCTTTTTGTATGGTTGGGAATAGGTTTAATAATTTACTTTGCTTATGGAAGAAAAAATAGCTCATTATCCTTAAAATAAGAATAATAAAAAAAGCGAGCTTTTCGGCTCGCTTTTTTTTATTAACTAATTTTTTTTGGAAACTTTTCTTTTATTCTATCAAAGGTATTATATACAATTGGAACTAGAACTAATGTTAATATTAAAGAACTGGAAAGACCACCTATAAGTACAACACCTAAACCAGATTTAACTTCACTACCGGCTGATGTAGATAAAGCAATTGGTAATAATCCAAAAATCAAAGATAATGTTGTCATTAATATTGGTCTTAATCTTGTTTTTCCTGCTTCTAATAAAGCATCCATTGTTGGTAAATTGTGCTCAAATTTCATAACATTTGTTCTATCGACTAATAATATAGCATTTTTAGCGACTAAACCTACCAAAGTAATAATACCCAGCATTGAAAAAATTCCAATACTTTTCATTGTCAAAGCTAATCCTAAAAAAGCACCAACTATTGCAAGTGGAATAGAAAATAAAACTACAAATGGATACAAATATGAATTATATAAAGCAACCATAATTAAATACACAAACAAAATACCTCCAAATAATGCATACAGCAAACTCTTCATTGAATCACCTAAGTTCTTTTGTTCACCTATTAATTCATAATCAACATCAGAATTAAATTTTACATCTTTAAGTTTTTTCATAATTTCTTGCGCTACCACACCACTTGTTTTACCAAATACTTGAGATTTAACGGTAACTGCTGCCGTTCTATCAAATCTTTCCAATTTAGAAGGTCCAGTGGTTATCCAGATATTCGCAAACTGTTGTAATTCTATAGGTTTACCTAATTGATTGATAAATGTAAATCTTCTTAAATCCTCAGGATTATATCTATCAAAGTTATCTAAAACAATTTTTAAATTGTAATCAGTACCATTCATTGTATATTTTGAATCATCATCACCAGTTAAAGCTATTCTTAAATTTTGAGATACTTCAGCTATTGTTAGATTAAATTTTGAAAGCTTATCTCTATCAATATTAATGTTTAGTTCCGGATTACCTTCCTCTGTAGATAACCTCACATCGCTTGTACCTTCTATTTTACTTGCAATATTAACAATTTGTTTACCTGCTTCCAATACATCTGCATAATTTGTTCCTTTAACCAAAATTTCAATAGGTGATCTTTTTGAAGTTCTCATTAAGCTTACTGGAGCAACTCTAACTGTAATACCTGGGTAAGTTGATAACTTTAATTTAATATCTTGAGCTAAATCATCAGTGCTCTTTTTTCTTTGTTTTTTATCTACCAATCCAACCAATATTTCTGAAGAATTTGCCTTAGAAAAGGTTAAAATACCTTCACCCGAAGCACCTACATTAGTCACAATTTTATTTACTTCTGGTATTTTTCTAAGTTCTGCTTCTAAAATTTGAACTTGTCTATTTGTTTCTTCAATTGTCACACCCGGTTTTAATTCGGCTGTTACTATAATTTCTCCTTGATCCACCGGTGGAAAAAATTCATATCCTATAAAGCCCATTGGAAAAAGTGCAAACGAAAATATTGTAGCAATCATAATACCAAGCACTATCTTTTTGGAGTTATTTAATGACCACCTAAGAACTTTTTGATATAATTCTTCAAGCTTTGTAAATTGTTTTTCAAACCAAATAGAAAATCTACCTAATAGAGAATTTGGATTAAAATGCTCAACTTTTGAAATTCTTGATGCAAGCGTTGGAGTAACTGTAAAAGAAACAAACAAGCTCATAAGAGTTGTAAAAACTACAACCAGAGCATATTCCCTCAATAAATTACCAATCATTCCCGTAATTAAAGCTAAAGGAACAAACACTACAACATCAACTAATGTAATAGAAAGTGCAGCAAAACCTATCTCATTTCTTCCTCTTAAAGCAGCTACTCTGGGTTCTTCTCCCATTTCAAGATGTCTGTGAATATTTTCCAATACAACAATCGAGTCATCAACCAAAATACCAATCACCAACGACATTGCAAGCAATGTAATTGTATTCAATGTAAAATTAAATAAATACATCAAGAAAAATACAGAAATTAAAGATGTTGGAATAGAGATTAAAACTATAAACGAATTTCTAATACTATGTAAAAACACAAACATAACTAACGCAACTAATATCACAGCCAAAAATAAATCAAATTTTACTGCATTAGCAGAATCCATTATAAAAGTTGACGAATCTTGCGCAATTGTAAATTTAATTCCTTCTTTTTCATAATCTTTTTCTATTCTCTCAATTTCTTTTTTCACATCATCACTAACCTGAACAGTATTGCCATCACTTTGTTTTACAATTAACATACCGATTGATGTATTACCGTTTAATCTATAAATATTCGATAAATCTTTAGTGCCATCATAAACTTCTGCAATATCTTTCAACTTGATTTGCCCACCTGTCCTACTCAATCCTATAGTTTGATTTTTTATTTCATCTAATGAGTTAAATTTTCCAGCAACACGCACCACTAATTGTTCATCTTCACTCTTTACATTACCTGTTGGGAAATCAAGGTTTTGCCCTTTTAAAGTTTGGGTAACTGCAAATAAGTTCAATTTATATGCTTTAATTTTATTAGCATCTATGTTAACTTTAATTTCTCTTTCTTCCCCACCTAAAAGAGATACTAATCCTACACCCTTAATCTTAGTTAATCTTGGTTGAATTTTATCGATTATAAATTGATTTAACTCTTTAGCATCCATATTGGATGTAACTGTTAACCTTAAAACTGGCAGTTCATCATTAGCTAATTTAGATATTACTGGCTGCTTTGCTGTTGATGGTAATTTATTAACAACTTGATTTATTTTCCTCTGTGCATCCTGCAAAGCTTTATCTATATCTGCATCCATATCAAATTGTATTATTACTAAAGAAAAACCCTCAGAAGATGTAGAACGAATTTCACTTATCTTTTCCAATCCTACAATTGCATCTTCAATAACTTTAGTTACATTATTTTCAACTGAATTAGGAGAACCGCCTGGATAAATTGTTTGAATAGTTAATACTGGTGCTGTTAACTTGGGCACTAAGTCATAATTAAGTTGCAAATAACCATAAATTCCCAATACAGCCAGTACACTAAATACTACAACTACTAAAGTTGGCCTTTTTATTGAAAGTTCTGTTATTGTCATTTTCAAACCTTTAATTTTCTTCTGTTGATTTTAATTTACTACCGTTTGTAATATTAAGTTTTCCTTTTACTACTACCTTTTCTCCTGATTTTAACCCATCAATTACTTGAACAAATTTACCTAATTCTTCTCCAGCTTTAATATATCGTAATTCTGCAACATCATTATTTACAACATAAACATATGGATTTTTTATACTTCCAATGATTGCGTCACGTGGAATAACTAATTTGTTTTGTTTTACTTCGTAATTATAACTAATATTGAAAATCATTCCAGCTTTCAATTCACCATTACTATTATTAACCATCACTTCAATAGGATAGGTGTGTGCATCATCACCCTTTGGGGAGATATAAGAAATATTACCGTAATAAATTTTAGTTGGGTAAACATCAGTTGTCATTTTTAGTTGGTCACCTTTTTTCAATTTAAAGGCATCTTTTTCTGCTATATTGGCTTTGATTTTTAAAGAACTTACGTCAACAATTGTAGCAATTGGATTACCAACATTCAAATAAGCACCAATCTCAACCATTTTTTGAGTAATATACCCACTAAAAGGTGCTATAATTTTTGTATCTTTTAATAGTTTTTGCGCAATTTTCAATTGATTTTTAGCATTATAATAATTTAGTTCTGCGGCTTCCATTTGGGCATCACTAATACTCTTGCTATTGTAAAGTTCTTTATTCCTTTGTAAATCTTTTTCAGCTTTATCAAATAATGCTTTAGCATTTTCATATGCAGATTGTTTTAATTGATCATCAATCTGGACTAATACATCGCCAGCCTTAACAAAAGTGCCTTCTGTAAAATTAACTTTAATAACTTTACCAGCAACTTCTGTAGCAATGTTAACTTCTTTGTTTGGATATGCTGTTGCTATAAAACTTATATCTTCTTTAATATCACCTGTTTTAACTGTAAATACTGAAACTGGTATATAATCTAATTTTGTAAGTTTAGCCGCTTTTTGATTGATAATTCTCTTATTATTTGCTAATATTAAAACAATGATAAGAATTACAATCGCAATAATTGCTATTAGTTTAATTTTTGCTTTATTCATATTATTCCTCAAATAATTATTTCCCTATAGATTTAAGATATTTAGCTTTTGCAAATTCATAATCTGCTATAGCTAATGAATAATTAATATCAGCTTGTAACAAAGATGTCTCAGCATCAATAAGCTCAGAATTTGAAATTAATCCTGCTTTAAACTTTTCACTTGTAATTTTATGATTTAACCTTGCTTGTTCTTTAGCCTCTTGAGTAACTTTGATTTTTTCATACATTTTTATCATATTTTGATAGTTTTGAACAACTTCTAAATTTATTTGATCTTTTAACAACTCATAACTTTGCTTTAATTGTTCGTATTGCATTTCTGCTTGTATTGTTTGATGTTTAGGCAACAACCAGTTCCATAAATCAAATGAAAGTGTAATACCAAAATCCCAGCTACCTTTAAATTCCTTTTTTTGTGGAAAATATCTTTGATTAGGATTAGAATAAATATAATCTGCAAAAAAGAAAATTTGCGGATACCATCCAGATTTGGCTAAATTTATCGCAGAATTTGCAGCTTCCAATCTGTATTTCATAGATACAATCTCTTCTCTTGTGTTAAGAGCATTTAATATATTAGCATTATTATCATATTGTTCAAGAGAAAGAAACTCAGGTTTATCTTTAAGAACAATTTTTGTAGATAAAGGTAACCCAATTAAACTATTAAGTGCTAACATCGACATTTCAATTGCATTTTCAGCATCAATTAATAGTAATTTAGTATTCGAAAGTTGCACTTTTACTTTCAAAACTTCATTATCAGTTGCAAGTCCATTTTTCTTATAATTTTCCACATCTTCAAGATGTGCTTCAATCATTTTAATGTTTTGTTGAATATTTTCCTTGAGCATAATTGCTCTATACAAAGTCCAATAAGAATTTCTAATCTCTAATATTAGCTGTTTTTCATCTTTTTCATATTCTTTTTCAGTGGCAAGTTTATTATACTCACTAATTTCCGATGTAGAACTTAACCTAAATCCTGTGAATATTGGTTGACTTAAAGTAATTTTGGTTGAATAATTATCTAATATCGGAGAAAAAGCCTTAGCAATTGATGCACCAGCTGGGCCGAAATCTGGTTTTCCAACATCACTCAACCTTGTATACCCAGCGGTCAGCTTTAACGATGGATACAAATTAGCATCTGTTTCAGCTAATTTTGCTTCAGATTGTATTACTTTAGATTTACTTATTTTTAACGTTTTACTATTCTCTTTACCAATTCTAATACAATCTTCTACACTAAGCGTTACTGTTTGTTGAGCCAAAACAAGAATACTAAACAATAAAATATTTGTTAATATAAGCCTTATCATTGAAAGCTCCCGTAATTAAAATTTCACTTTTTTTAAAATTTTTGATGTAATTTCCGATATAGTTTTGTAAGCTTCGACAATTCTTTCTCTATCATCCTTTTCTAACATATTTAAATAATAACAATGTTTTTCTACAAATTCTTCTCTTTTAATTTTAATTACCTCTTTAACTTTTGCGGTTATCTCAACAATTGTTTTTCGTCTATCATATGGATCAATTTTTAAATTAACATAACCATTTTTCAACAATTTAGAAAGATGCTGCGAAACAGTACTTTGAGCTAGCTTTAATATTGATTTTAATTCATTAACCGTTAAATTCCCTTCATCATTTAAAATATTAAGAATTTGGAAATGATGCATTGATAGCTTAACTTTTTCGGGCCTTATATTTTTATTCGCCAACAATAAAACTTTCATCATATTTGGGAAACAATCAACAATTTCATGTGCAATTTTTTTAATTTCGATTGGATATTCATTCTTATATTTCATAAAAGTTTCCTTTATAATATTTTATAGATGTTAAATAATATTTATATTAGATTATATTTATATACGATACAAATATATAAAAAAATTTTCCTTTTGTCAATACCTTTTTATTATTAAAATCAAAATAAAAGAAAAAACTAATATAGCTGCTAGAGAAATCCTAAATTTATTATATCTATCTGTAACAATATCTTCTGGAATAGCTGTAACAAAAAACAAACAAATTTTTTCTAAAATAATAGGTTGATAAACATACCTCATTACTCTTTCTCTATTTTTTAACTCACTTATATTTGTAACAAAAAGCTTCCTTTCGAGTAGTTTTTTTTCTACTTCTTCTAATTTAGGATTTAATTTACTCAACTGTACACCATTAAAATCTTTTCTTGGATATATCCAAATTTTGCCATTTTCATCAACAATAAATGAATAACCTACACCCCCTTTAATAATATCATTTATAATATCCTGCAGAAAATCTAATGAATGATCAATACCGACGACCCCATAAAAAGTTGTATCTTTTATAATTGGCATACAATAACTTACAACAGTAATTTTACGACCAGTTATATTGTAAGTAGTTGGTTCTGTTATATAAAAACTTTTTGTCTCTTTAGGTTTTAAATAGTAATAACCTTGTTTTCCTTCAGCATCGTAATCAACACAAGGTTCTAAAGCTAGAGTATTGTTTCCCTTTCCTCTATTCCAGTAAGGTATAAATCTTCCAGTATTATCATGATAAGGCTTTGAATTTTTATACAAATTATCTTTACCATCAAACTTATTCTTTTCCCATACTGTCCAGACGCCGAATAAATCATTATCGCCTATTAATGTAGTTTTTAATAAGTTTGTTATAACATTTCTATCTTCTATTCCATTTGCTTTTAATTCTAACAATTGATTTTTTAACATCAAACTTTTATAATATGCAGTGTAAAATTTAACAATTATTTCGTTTTCAAATTTCTTTGAAATGGAAATACTAATATCATCTATAGGTACTTCAAACTTTCGATAAGTATAGCTTATACCTACAAATAAAATAACATGCACCAAAAGAATAAATAAAATTTTAAAAAATTCTTCATAATAGTTTTTATATTCTCTAAAATTAAATATATAAAATAAGTTTCTAATAATAAAATTTTTTTTTGAACAAATTATATTTGAATTTTGTTGTTATAAAAAAGAAATTATAAATATATGAATAAGTTACTAAATTCAAGTTCCCCTTATATTAGATCACACGCAAATGATTTAACTAAATGGTACTTATGGGAAGAAGAAACATTTGAAATAGCTAGAGAAGAAGATAAACCAATCTTAGTAAGTATAGGTTATTTTGCCTGTCATTGGTGTCACGTAATGCAATATGAATCTTTTAATAATCCTGAAATTGCTGATTACCTCAATACTCATTTTATCCCAATTAAAGTAGATAGAGAACAACAACCTGATATAGACGCTTTGTATATTGAATTTGTAACTGCTACAACAGGTAATGCTGGCTGGCCTCTTAATGTATTTATTACACCTGAAAAAATTCCGTTTTTCGGGGGTACTTATTTCCCTCCTATACCTAAATATGGCAGAATTTCTTTTTTACAGTTATTACAAAATATAAACGAAATATATCAAAGAGAAAAAAAAACAATAGTTGAAAAAAATATAAACATCTTTAATCTTTTATTTAACTCCGCAAAATCAACTATAAATACTAAAGAAATTAATGAATTCGATTTTGATTATTCCAATTACATACTATTAAACTTACACGATAAAGAATTCGGTGGTTTTGGTAATTCAATTAAATTTCCACATTACACAACTTATGAATATTTGATAAATTATTATAAGAAAACCAATAATAATAAAATTCTTGAGATTGTCCTTAATTCCCTTGAAAAAATGACTAATGGCGGTTTTTACGATTTAATAGATTCTGGTTTCCATAGATATTCAACTGATAGAGAATGGATAATACCTCATTTTGAAAAAATGCTTTATGACAATATTGAAATGATTAATCTCTATACAAAAGCTTTTAATCTAACAAGAAACACAAAATTTCTTGATATAGCAACAGAAACGCATAATTTTATTGAAGATTTTCTTAGTAATGGCGAAAACTTATATTATACAAGTATTGATGCTGATCATAATCATATCGAAGGCGAATATTACTTATTTACTAAAGAAGATTTTAAAAA
>Ga0209407_1005247_pt1 | contig 10214 bp, 10 predicted proteins | sample AD_JPNHG3_MetaG_FD_184410 | JGI IMG/M metagenome (GOLD analysis project Ga0209407, IMG submission 184410) | Active sludge microbial communities of municipal wastewater-treating anaerobic digesters from Japan - AD_JPNHG3_MetaG (SPAdes) (version 2) | ecosystem: Engineered > Bioreactor > Anaerobic...
CAAAGATAACCCTCCTTGTAGTTTTAGAAAGGAGGGTTATAATAAATATAATTAATTAGTAGTAGTAATCAAATGTGAATTAGTCAAGTTAAACTAGTGCACCATAACATTAATTTTAAGAGAGATGCCTTAGAAGAACAGCATCGTTTGTCCGATCTTGTTATTCGAAACTTGTGTTATGGAGCACTAGTTTATTTGCCAGTGAAGTTTACTTTACCTATCATTCTCTCTGTTTTATCACTATAGTATCGGATATTCTATTGAATAAGCGCTGCCTCTTCTCACGGAAGTAAAACCAGCATATCAGGCAGTCTAAAGGCAGAAGGAATGCTTTTCCAAAGCTCTCTATAGCTGCGTCCTTATACCGGATGTCCTCGCCGCTGCTTCCAGCTACAGCGATATTGAGGACCATCTTGCCTAAAGACTGCCCTCGGTAGCCCTCCGTCGCAGTCCAGTAAATGAAAAGCATGCTGCAGAGGAGAAATATACCACTCAGGCCGACGGCTTCTGTTTCGGTTGCGATCAGAACTCTGTGCCAGAGGATGCTCATCAGGAGGACGTCGATCAGCCAGGCCCAGAATCGATCGCCCCAACTCGACAGCATTATCTCATCCAAATTAATTACCCCCTTGAATGTTCGGCGTTTTAACAATTTATACTTTTACATGAACTACTCTTGTACATCTCGGCAGCTACAGCATGCCTTTTGGGATTTTCTGCGGACAAGGGAAAAATCCAGGCCGCAACTTTTTGCAAATCCGTCATGTAATGGATCATTTATTCGCATTTTGCAGAGTAATCAAATAATCACAAAATACTTAAACTTTGTGCTTTATAAGATAAACGGATCGCTATGATAAGAGAAGAAATGATGGATATTGAAGGGCCGATCATCGGTGCTTGCATTAAATCGGCCGGGAGAAATGGATGGAACGGCACCACTGGGGTATTGCGGAGTTCTCTCCTCCTGGAGAGCGATCCCGTTTCCTTGGAGCCTCTGGCAGAAAGCCGCCGGCTACAGCAAGACGGCTGTCCCTTCCAGCACGAACATTCGGGCATTCTGGCGGAGGACAGCAGAGGGGCGGAACTGGAGGTTTAAATGACAATGCAATTGACATCTCTATCCAGGAGCCCTGAGATATCGGCGACGGTTCCGTCCTTATGCCCCGTCTGCCTCAAGGCAGTCGATGCCCGCATCTTCCAGGAAGGCGAATCGGTAATGATCGAGAAGCACTGCAGCGAGCACGGGGATTTCAAGGATATCTACTGGTCGGACGCCTCCCTTTACAGGAGGTTTATGAGATTCAAGCTGGAGAGCATGAACCTGGACAGCTCTTCCGGCAGTTCGCCCGATACCAGACCTGCCTGCCCGGCCGATTGCGGCCTGTGCGAAAATCACAGGGCACACACCCTCCTCGGAAACATCGATGTGACCAACAGGTGCAATCTCTCCTGCCCCATCTGCTTTGCCGATGCCGGTGCTTCTTCCCCGGAGCCCTCTTTAGATGATATAAGAGCCATGATGAAACTGCTGGCGGACGAGAAGCCTTCGCCCTGCTATGCCGTTCAGTTCTCCGGAGGCGAGCCCACGCTGAGAGACGATCTGCCGGAGATGGTATCCATGGCCCGGGATATGGGATTCTCTCAGATACAGGTGGCAAGCAACGGCCTGATCCTATCAAAGGATGCGGAACTGTGCCGCCGCCTGGTAAATGCCGGCCTATGCACTGTGTATCTGCAGTTTGACGGAGTCACAGAGGAGCCCTATGCAATAAACCGGGGGAGGGGCGACCTGTTATCTGTCAAGCTGAAGGCCATTGAAAACCTGAGGGCTGCCGGGTTAAATAGCGTCGTCCTCGTCCCGACTGTTGTCAAAGGGGTCAACGACGGCCAGCTGGGGGATATCGTCAAATTCGCATCGGAAAAAGTGGGTATCATTAATGGCATCGTCTACCAGCCAGTCTCATTTGCCGGCAGAATAGATGCTGCGGAGAGGCTGGCAAAGAGGATCACCATACCAGATGTGCTGGCCCGGCTGGAGGAGCAGACGGACGGCGAGATTACGAAAAAGGACTTTTATCCCGTATCCTTTGTAGATCCCATCGCCCGTCTGATTGAGAAGGAGAGGGGGCTTGCCATGCCGGTCTTCAGCGCCCATCCCTGCTGTGGCGCAGGAACCTACGTCTACAGCGATGGCGGCCGCTTAATACCCATCACCAGGTTTCTGGATGTGGAAGGGCTGCTGGAGTGGATCCGGCTGGAGCTGGCTGACTATGATGAATCAACTCTGGGAAGGCTGAAGAGGAAGGGAATGATTCTGAGGGTGCTGCCCAAATTCATAGATAATGCGAATGCTCCTGCCGATCTGAATTTCAAAGATATGATATTAGCTATATTCAGGAGCGGTACTACAGACTCATTGGCCTCCTTCGCCAAAAAGTCTCTGTTCGTCGGGATAATGCACTTTCAGGATCTGTATAATCTGAACCTGGAGAAGCTGCCCTGGTGCGCGATTCACTATGCTCTGCCTGACGGCAGGCTGGTTCCTTTCTGCTCCTACAATACGGTTCACAGATCCAATGCTTTTCACTCCTCCAGGCAGGAAGGGAAGTCTGAGGCTGGGGGGCAGGATGAGAATATAGCGCAATGAATCGGGAAGAAATGATGGAGCTGAAGAGGCCCGTCATCGAGGCATGCATCAAGTCTGCCCAGAAAAATGGATGGAGCGATGCCATGGGGCTTCTCAGAGGCACTCTCTTTCTGGAAGAGGAGCCCTTGTCGCTTGATATGCTGGCTGAGAGGACCGGATACGGCAAGACGGCCATACGCACAAATATGAGCTATCTTGAGAGCATGGGCATGGCGAGGCGTGCCGCAGGGCCGAGGGGCAAGATCCTGAATCTCATCAGCCTGTACCAGAAGCTCATCGTGATGCTGGAATGGGACGGTCTGAAGGGCGCAATAGGATGGATTTGGAAATGTCGTCTGAAAATTTTGATATAAGCACAGCAAAGGGGCTCTCTGAGGAGCAGGCTGCAAGGCTTCTCGCAGAGGTGGGATACAATGAGCTGCCCTCATCCCGGCCGCGCAGCGTCTTTGCCATTGCCTTTCAGGTGGTGAGAGAGCCCATGTTCTTGCTCCTGGTAGCCGGCGGCCTGGTCTATCTCCTGCTGGGAGACACCAGGGAGGCGCTGATGCTCATGGGATTCGTCTTTGTGGTGATGGGCATCACATTTTACCAGGAAAGAAAGACGGAGAGAGCACTGGAGGCACTGCGGGACCTCTCCAGCCCCAGAGCCCTGGTTATCCGGGACGGCAGGGAGAGGCGGATAGCCGGAAGGGAGGTTGTGCCGGGAGACCTCATAATTCTCGCCGAGGGCGACAGGGTGCCCGCCGATGCCATCCTTTTGAGCTGCACCAACCTCTCGGCAGATGAGTCTCTCCTCACAGGCGAGTCTGTTTCGGTGCGCAAGATATGCCTTGAGTCAGAGACGACAGCCCTCCAGTCTGAGATGGGCCGGCCTGGGGGAGACGACCTGCCATTCGTCTATTCGGGAAGCCTGATTGTGCAGGGGCATGGCGTGGCCGTGGCCAGAGCCACCGGGGCCAACACAGAGATAGGCAAGATAGGCAAAGCCCTGCAGAAGGTCGAAACCGGCAGGACGCCCTTACAGGAGGAGACGAATCAGCTGGTGACAAAGCTTGCGCTGCTGGGCCTGGTCCTGTGCCTGCTGGTGATAGCAGCCTTCGGCCTGAATCGGGGAGACTGGCTGCAGGGCCTTCTGGCCGGGATTACAACTGCTATGGCCGTCCTGCCTGAGGAGTTTCCAGTGGTCCTGACTGTATTTCTGGCGCTTGGGGCCTGGAGGATATCGGCCAGCCATGTCCTGACCAGGCATATTCCGGCGGTGGAGACGCTCGGCGCAGCCACTGTGCTCTGCGTGGACAAGACGGGTACCATCACCGAAAACCGCATGAAGGTCAAAAAGATATTCTGCGGCGGCGAGCTCTTCCAGATGGATGATGGGGCAGACAGTCTGCCTGAGGCTGTGCACAGGACTGTCGAGTTCTCCATCCTGGCGAGCCAGATCGATCCCTTCGATCCAATGGAGAAGGCATTTCGAAGGCTGGGCGAGGAGTATCTTGCCAGGACGGAGCACATGCACAGAGACTGGGAGCTGGTCAGGGAGTATCCGCTCTCCAAAAAGCTGCTGGCGATGTCCAGGGTCTGGAGGTCGCCCTCGAGAAGGGAGTATGTCATCGCCGCCAAGGGAGCGCCTGAGGCTGTCATGGAGCTGTGCCACCTTCCCGGGCAAGATCTGGAGGAGATCGCCAGGGCCATCCAAAGCCTTGCCGGAGAAGGATTGCGGGTTTTAGGCGTTGCTGCCGCCACATTCCAGGAGCCGGAGCTGCCGGACGGGCAGCACGACTTCGAGTTTCAATTTCTGGGGCTGATTGGCCTCGAGGATCCGGTGAGGCCGGGCGTGGCAGCAGCCGTGGAAGAGTGCCGCCGCGCCGGCATCCGGGTGGTCATGATCACAGGGGATTATCCTGGCACGGCCCAGGCCATCGCGAGGCAGATAGGCCTGCCTGCAGACCGGGTCATCACCGGGCAGGAGCTCGCGGGGCTGGGCGACAGGGCGCTTTCCGAGCAGATCAGAGATGTCTGTATATTCTCCCGCGTAGTGCCTGAGCAGAAGCTCAGGCTGGTGCAGGCGCTGCAGGCCAACGGAGAGGTGGTGGCCATGACTGGAGACGGGGTCAACGATGCGCCTGCACTCAAGGCCGCCGACATCGGCATTGCCATGGGCATGCGGGGCACGGACGTGGCCAGGGAGGCGGCCGATCTCGTTCTATTGGACGACGACTTCTCCTCCATCGTCAGGGCGGTGGCACTGGGGCGGAGGATATTCGACAACATCAAAAAGGCCATGGCCTACATACTGGCGGTGCATGTGCCCATAGCCGGCATCTCCCTCATTCCAGTGATGATGGGCTGGCCGCTGATCTTCTTCCCTGTGCATGTGGTGATGCTGGAGCTGATCATAGACCCGACCTGCTCCATTGCCTTTGAGGCTGAGCCTGCGGAAAAGGATGTGATGGATAGGCCGCCCAGAGATCCCAGGATGCCGCTCTTCGGCAGGCGCACAATAGGGCTGTCCATGCTGCAGGGGGTGAGCGTTCTCATCATCGTCCTGGCTGTCTTTGCCTTCTCGCTCTACCGCGGCCAGGGTGAGGATGAGGCGAGGGCTCTGACCTACACCACGCTCATCGTCGCCAACCTGGGGCTGATACTGGCAAACCGCTCCTGGTCCAGGACCATACTGCAAACCCTGAGCTCACCCAATCCCGCACTGTGGTGGGTGGTTGGTGGAGCTGTGCTATTTTTAGCGATGGCTATCTATGTGCCACCGCTGCGCGATCTGTTCGGGTTTGCCTATCTGCACCTCATAGATATCGCCGTCTGCTTCATGGCTGGGATGACCAGCATAATCTGGTTTGAGGCGATGAAGGTGCTGGGGAGGGTGAAGAGGGGCGATGAACTCGTTACTTAGTCTCGACAGAGTACTCTTTCGAGAGCTGGTTTCTGAGCGCATCTCGCGCCATTGGCGAATCTCTTGGCTCACCCGGGCCTGCCCCAGCCGCGCCCTCCCCTCGCGCGTCTGATCGCGCATGCCACCCACTGCGAAGCAGGGCCTGCAGATCCGCAGCAAATCTACATCCACTCATAGTGCCTCATGACCTCCGGCACGAAGTCATAGAGCAGGCTGTTTTCCACATATCCGAAGAATAGGCAGCCGTCGCAGCCATCCATGATCTGCCTCCGCCTCTGCCGCGACTGCTCCCATACCCGCTCAATCCCCTGAAAGACGCTTCCAAGCCGCTCCCTGTGCACCCGGCAGCTCTCGATGCCTCCGTCGGAGGAGACGTGCAGTATGATATCCCCTGCATGGCAGCGAAAGCTCTTCTCCCTCCTGCGGAGCATGCCCAGATATGTCTCGGAGTTGATGATGGGCCGCCCCGTCCTCTTCAGATCGATCAGCCTGTCAATTGCCCGCCCGTATTCGAAATCATCATCGTCTATGGCCAGCGATCTGCACTCCTGTTCCTCTTCTTCCCCGCGAACTTCGATATTTTTCAGATTCATGGGCTCAAAGGAGATCCAGCAGCCCATAGACTCCGCCAGATGCACCAGATCCTCCAGCTCTCCGATGTTCTCTCTCGATATGACGCAGTTCATGAGAACCTCGTGTCCTGCCTGCTGCGCCGTCCTGATGCCCTCCAGTATGCCATCCAGGGCAACCCCCCGCAGCCTGGGATAGCTCTTGATGCCGTCCACAGAGACAGAGAGCATATCAAGATCAGACAGCTCCCCAGCCCTCTCTTTCAAGAGCAGGCCGTTGGTTATGAGCGACGTTGTCATCCCCAGCTCCTTGGCATGGTGCAGTATGGCGGGCAGGTCCTCCCGCAGCAGAGGCTCGACAGTCCAGGCATTGTAAACGGCTATGCCGAACCTCTGAGCCTCATCCAGCATGGCAAAGACCTCCCGCCTGCTCATCTCCCTTTCCGGCCTCCTCCAGTACTCGCAGAAGCTGCAGCGCAGGTTGCAGCGGGCGGAGACTGCATGAGAGAGCACAAAGGGCCTGCCCATAACTCTCATCTGCCACAGCGCCCGCAGAGCAGTCAGGGGGGAGAAGGATCTCATGCCGCAGTGCATTTGCTCCCGGCGGGTATTAAACCTCTCCCAGCTCCTTTAGTAGCTGCATTACTCTTAAATGATAATATGCATCTATCATCCGGTATGAATTAGTGAGAGAAAGATCATCACCGAAAGCTATTAAAAACCGGCAATAAAAAAATAGTTGCTATTGAGATGATACACGACCTTCTCCTGCAGACGCTGAGCGATACCGTCAGCACCATGATAACAGTATTTATCATGCTGTTTTTGACAGGCCTCCTGCTGGAGATGGGCGCCTTTCAGCGCATCTCCCACCTGGCCAGGCCGCTGGTCAGCATATCCCATCTGCCCCCCGTCTCCGCCTCAACATTCGTGATCAGCCTGGGCTCAGCCCTGGCCGCCAATACGATGATCGCCAGGCTGCAGTCAGAGGGGCAGATCTCCGAGCGCCAGGCCCTGCTCACCGCTGTATTGAACAGCGTCCCCGTATACTTCCGCGAGCTTTTCACTTATCAGCTGGCCTTCGTCATACCTCTGCTGGGCCTGTTCGTGGGCGGCGTCTACGCCCTGATATCCATAGCCACAGGCGTAATAAAGCTCGCACTGGTGCTGGTGCTGGGCCGGGCCTATCTTCCCGCGCCGGAGAACGCTGCTTCATCCACCTGCAGCGCGCTGAATCCCGGCTGCCCCGGAGAGCGGCGCACTGCAGAGCGCCTGAAAGATGCGGCGGCAAGGTCGTTGCGCGGCCAGACCCGCATATTCCTGAGGATCGCCGGCCTCTACTTCATCATGACCTTCCTGGTCCTCTACCTGAGCGGGGAGGGTATCCTGGACTCCATGAACATTCTGCCCCTGGCCGACTTCTTCAGGGTGCCGCCGGAGACGATAATCCCCATCACCGTCTATGTGGCCAGCCCCAGGGCGGGCATCACCCTCCTCGGGCCGCTCATTCAGAATGGAGGCATATCTGAGATGAAGGCCCTCATCGTACTGATGCTGGGGAGCATGTTCATGCTGCCCTTCTACTCCCTGCGATCCCTCATGCCCAACTACACATCGGTCTTCGGCATGAAGCTCGGACTCTGCCTGGTGGCGATATCCACAGGCATCAGCCTTCTCGTGAGAGTGAGCGTTCTCTTGATGCTGCTCGTGGCCGCAGGATAGGTACAGAGCCTTTCAGCCCTTTGCCTTCTCCTTCTTCGTCATGCCGTTGATGGACGCCCCGGCAAAGGCCGCCCCGACAATGATATTGGAGAAATAGGTGGCAGCCCGCCAGAGAATCACCAGCGGCCCGAGCAATACTGGCGGCACGAACTTGGAATAGAGAATGCCCATGGACAGCTCCGCAACTCCGCTTCCTCCCGGTGTGAGTGGCAGGATGGCAATGATTGCCAGTATGGTCTGGGCGGTAACGGATAGAAGATAGTTGGGCTCCGCCCCCATTCCCATGAGCAGGGCGGAGGGCACCAGAAAGTCGCATATCCAGATGAGAGCTGTCAGAAGAGCCATGTGAGGAGTGCAGCGAAGGGTCTCTTTTGCAAGGTTGATTCCCGCATGGCGGAACAGGCAAATCTCTCTCTCCAGCGAGAAGACAATCGGCCTGTTGCCGGTCTTTCTCTTCAGCCACTCCATGACGTAGGCAATCCTGTCAGGGCGGCTGACAAGCTGCCAGAGAAATCCGAATAGGAGGATTAGCAGCACAAAGAAGAAGGCCCCAACCTTCAGCCCGAATCCCGTCAGAAAGTTGGAGAACACAAGCAGGAAGGCAAGAGCCCCCATAAAAAATATGCAGTCCAGCAGCCTCTCGCCCACGGCCACGGCTGTTGCGCTGCCGTAGCCCATGCCGTCATCGGCCAGGATCTTGATGCGCAGAGGCTCACCACCAGCAGAGGACGGGGTGAGGGCAGCGAGAAAGTTGGAGGCTAATGTGGAGATAAGAGAGAGCTTGAAGCTGATCTCATGGCCGGCCAGAGATGCCAGCCTCTGGAGCCGAAGGGCGTAGAATATCCAGGAAAACATATGCAACGCCAGTCCCAGAGCAAGGAATCTTGCCTGCACACGGGAGAAGGTCTCCCAGCTTAAGTTCGACTCATAATATAATAATATAAATATTATTGAGGCCAGGCTCATCAAAGTAGCCAGAAGCGCCGCCCTTAACTTATCATCCTTCAGGTTAAAGCTCAAGTTCCGATCCTCAGCTCAGACCCTTTGATCCTTTATTCAGTTTCTTTCGGCAGCATCGCGATAGACGGACTCCATCATATCAAGAGCACAGCTCCAGGAGTATCTCTCCTCCACCGCCCGCCGCCCTCTCTCTCCCAGCAGCTTTCTGAGAGGCTCATCTTCATGCATCTGCAGTATCCTGTCCCTCAGCTCCTTCCGGCTGGAAAAGACCATTCCTCCGCACCGGGCCACCTCGTTTACTCCGGGAGTGTCGAAGGCCAGAACCGGTGTCTTACAGGCCATTGCCTCCAGCAGCACTATCCCGAAGGCCTCCAGGCGGCTCTGGGTGGGCAGCACCAGCACCTCAGCACGGGAGATTGTGTCTATAAACATGCTTCGCTCCAGCCGTCCTGTGAACTTTGCTCTCACGCCAAGAGCTGCAGCCGTCCTCTCCAGCCTGGGGCGATCGTATCCCTCCCCCACAAGAACCAGCTCCAGGTCCGGAGCGCTCTGCTGCACCTCCTTCATGGCATAGAGCAGATTGCCGACGCCCTTGTAATTGAGAATCCTTCCGGCATAGAGCACATATCTGCCCTTCTCCTCTACCCGAGGGTAGAGGGAGAGGTTCACTGCATTGGGCACTATCCTCACCTTGTCCAGGTGCCGCCTGAGAGTTGGAGATGTCTCAGCATAGCTTTTAGTGGTGGCAACTATTGCCTGCGCCTCCTCCAAAATCGGCTCCACCATCCTGGAGGCGATCCTCTCCAGAGTGCCGGCCAGAGGGCCGGGCAGAGCAAAGCCGTTTACATCTCTCGGAACCACAACGTCATTGTGATATGTCACCACTTGAGGCCGGGCTCCCCTGAGAAGGTAGGCAAAAAGGGGGCTTGGGATGTGGCTGTGATATATATCCGCCTGCAGACTGGGAAGCCTTAGAGGTATGGGCGAATAAAAGAGGTCGACGCTGGGTATGGAAATGAAGTCGAAGTCCCGGCTCCTTCTGCCGCAGGAGGAGGCGACGCTGACCTGATGGCCCCGGCGGCAGAGGCCCTCCGCAAGCTCTTTGACATGATACTCCACCCCTCCGACATGGGGTGGAAAATAGGGGGATATCTGAACTATCTTCATGGATCTGGCATGCGCTCCCCTGGGTTCCAGCCGGGCCTACAAGATCCGACGGCTGCCTTTGCGCATTAGATGGTATATTTTTTATCTTTTTCCCCTCTGAACCGGGTCGTGAATCTGCAATAGGCTGTTATTTATATAACCTATTCATATATGCTACATGGGGTGTAGCAAAATGGGCAAAAGAGGTCCAAAGCCTCGATTCTTAGATGTAGCATGTCCGAATGGGTCGTGACCCTCTAAT
>Ga0209407_1005250_pt1 | contig 10212 bp, 14 predicted proteins | sample AD_JPNHG3_MetaG_FD_184410 | JGI IMG/M metagenome (GOLD analysis project Ga0209407, IMG submission 184410) | Active sludge microbial communities of municipal wastewater-treating anaerobic digesters from Japan - AD_JPNHG3_MetaG (SPAdes) (version 2) | ecosystem: Engineered > Bioreactor > Anaerobic...
GTAACCGAAGAGCCGTATGTGGGAAATCCACAAGTACGGTTCTGTGAGGGGCGTTGAAATACCTCACGAGACTGAAAACGTTTATCAAGTAAGTTAAGGAAAGGTATCATATTATGTCTACTCGACACCCATGTACAAAGGTTGATAATTTCACCATCTTCCGTTTGATGAAGATTGGCGAAATAGCTGGCATAAGCGATGAAATCCATCTGGGTGGGAGGTGCTGAAGGATTTTGATAGACATAGTCTATGTCAAAGGCAAGCCATGAATAACCGTCATCCGTCGATCGCATCCATCTATTCGTGCAATGCTCTGCAAACGTGTCTCTATAAAGTCCGAAACGTTCCGACGAAAACGGTACGGCTATGATCTCGTCGCCGCGGACAAATATATGTCCAAACCAACTATCATCACGAACAGGAAGTGTATCGACAATATCCCATGTCGCGCCGCCATCCGACGATCTCCACAAAAAGGCGCTATTGAAGAACCCTGCGAAAAGCTCTGCACTGGTGCCTACGCTCCACGCTACGGACTCAGGACTGTACGTCTGATAAGCATCAGCGGCGTAAGCGATTGTGCCGGTTGTCCAAACCCACGGAGCCAAGGAGATCGCTAGTTCATGCCTCATTTGCTCTCCCGCAACAGTGCGGCACGCGATAACGGCGCCCCCGCCGTGCGCCGCATAAAGTGTAGCATCTGCGAGAGGGGCTTTATCGGACTCTTGCGACCAAACGAAATTTGCGGATGCCCAATTCGTAAACGTCAAACTGGGATCCGGCGTCAGCGTCGTCACCGCCATGTTGGTTGGCGTGAGCCACGCCCAGCGGAGCGATGTCTCGGATTGGTAGAGCCGCACGGTCGCATTGCTCTGCTGGACAAGCGTGTCATACTGCGCCCAGCCGTTGGTGCGCGAAAGGATGTCCGCGATGAGTGCCGCATTGGTCGCGCTAAACGCATTGAGTGCCGCAGCGTTAGTCATGTTGAGCGCGGCGATCATCTCCTGCGCGGCCTGCAGGGTCGCCGCATTGGTCGCGTTGATTGCGTCCAGCATAGCCTGAGTGAGTTCTAGTGCCGAGGTGTTCGTGACAACCATCGTATCTCCGGGGAGCGACCCCAGCCGTGCGGTCTGCGCGTTTACCGCGAGCGTGAGCGCGGCGACAAGTGCGGTGCCTGTCATGCGTATCTGTTTCATTCGTTATTCGCCTTTCAGGATTTCTAGGGTTCGGTTGAGCGTTGCAACCACGTGATCGAGCGTCGCCGCGCCGGGTGGCGGTAGGAGCGGCACCGCAGCAAACGCCTTGCCCAGCGCCCCTAACGAGGCCTCGGCAGGAATAAAGGCGGGGTCGAGCGTGCCATCCGCACGCGCCGCTACGATGCGGTTCGCGGCGGTTTCCCCGCCTGTCGCCGCCGCCTGCAGGACCGCGAGCCGCCTGTTAGCGGCGTCCCATACGAGATACCCCAGTAGCTCGGATGCGCCAGACTGCACCGCCAGCCGCCCCGTCGAAAGTAGTAGCGTATCTGCGCTTTGAGCCAACCCCACGCAGAGCGCGATCGAAGGCGGCGCCGCGACTAAGGACTGCCCTGACTGCGGTAGCCAGTAAGACGTGCCCGCCGTCAGCCCCCAGCCGGGGATCGCCACGGTGCCCCAGCGGACAATTCGCACCATCTCGCCCGCGTCGGCATAACGGTGCGCAATGCCTAAGAACCGCGCATGGTCGCCCGCCGTACAGGGATGCGCCAGCCCGCCGGACAACATGACCGGACACCCCGCCGCGATCTCGACCGCCGCCTCCACCTCGATCGGGCCGCCGGTGGCGGGGAAGCCGTCCGAGCCTTCGCCGGTCGAACAGGAGTCAAAGAGCGTGACACAACCCACGCCCAGCAGGTTGCCGTCAGCATCCTTGACGCGAACGACAAACTCTTGGCACTGATGCGCCGGATGCGCGTCAAACCACGCGGTGAGCGGGAGCGCACGGGTGTCAGTCTCGCATTGGCCGTTTGCAATAGGCCATTAAGCCAGCGCGGTGTCGTCGCACCAGGCAAAGTGTGCCATCCGCCAATCCCGCGCCGCCTTCGTCAATCACCGCGACGGTCTCGACACTTGCAAGGCCGAGCGCCCCATCTATGGCGAGCGACTTCTTTTTCTTGTCATACTTGACTTCGATCATGCGAACTTTCGTCCCGTGCGCTCACGCGCCGAGCCTCCCTGTTACTTGTTCTTCCGTGGATTTTTCTTCGCGTCGGCAGGCTCTTCCGTGATCGCGGGCGGTTCCTTGCCGCCGCTGGGCGGCGCGAACGTGCGGTCGCAGATATCCGCGAGCGCATCGCCGGAAACATCATCCACGCCCGGCACGCCAGCCGCACGCAGCTTAAGCCGCGCTTGCTCTTCCGTGAGGCCGTTGCGCAGCGTCACCGGCGCATCACCGTCGCCCTTGTCCGCCGCATCACCGCCAACGCGCTCAAGTGGGCTTCGAGCGCTTGGCGATCATAGACGCCGAGCGTCTCGACCGGCGGCACGGCGACCAGCTCGCCGGGGCGACGTGCGACGCCCAAGAGGAACGTCCGCACGCTGCCCGGTTTAAGTGTGTAGTAGACTGTCGCCATACGTCGCACCCCCTTACAGGCCCTTGTCCAGCGAGGGCGTGATGCCCGCGTGGATTTTGCCCGTGCCGGTGAACGTGCCGACCGTCGTGTAGCTCAGGCATACATAGCGCTTAAGACCGGTCGGTAGCGGCGTCGGCGGGACAATGAACCCGTCCGCGTTAATGGCCGCGAGTTCGACAGCCGGATGCGACACCAGCGTCGTCCACGTGCTGTTGTCGGCACTCGTCTGAAACGCGACCGCGAGACTCGTGCCGTCCGCCACCGCGCCGCCCTCGACCTTGACGAAGTAGTTGAGCTTGCGGCTCAGGTCGTCGCCGTTGTCCTTGAGGTCGACCGCGTTGCGGGTACCCGTCTCCAAATCAGCACCCTTAGAAAACATGAGAAGATCATCGAGAATCATGTCTTTTACTCCTTTCCGTTGCGTGTTGGTTGATTACGACACCGCCGGTACAACCGCCTCGTTGATTTCTAGGCAATCGATCTTGCGGATCGGGATCGAATCGAAGTGCAGCACCTGCTGCCCGCCCACGTCCTTGAACGAGAAGCTTGTCGCCAGCACCTGACGGCGCGTCTTGACCACGAGCCACTCGTAGACGCTCTCCGGCATGTAGAAGGCCGGCTTGAGACCATTCAGGCGGCAGCGGGTTTTCAGCTTGAGCATGTCCTCGCCGATGTCCTTGTCCAGACTCGCAAGGTTGTTGCTCTCGATGTTGCAAACACGTCCGCAGCAGCGGAAGTCCTTGACCGTGAGGCCGACGCGCCACTTGAAAAACTGCTCCTTAACCTTCAGACGGGAAACGCCGTCCGTGAGGGTGATGGTCGCGTCCTCGACCGGCCCGCGGTCAAGGCCGCCCTTGCTCCCGCGAGGGTAGGGCAGGTAGGCTCCACGGCGACCCCATCCAACCAAAAAGATCGACCGAAGCGCCGAATTGTTCGGCGTGCTCGATCGCGCAGACGACTGGATGCAGTAGTACGACGACTGCTGGCTGTCCGTCCCGCCATAGGCGTTGTAGACCGGTGCCAGGCCGTTGAATTTTTTAGCGTTGACTTTAATGTTGCCATAAAAGATCGCGTCGCAGACCTCCTGTCCCATTGCCTCAGCGTGGCTGAACGCCTCGTCCAGCATCTCCTCGGCGCCGTTCGGGCTGTCGGCGATCAGATCCGCGTCGACCTGGATCAGCGACTTGAGCGTCCCGATCGAATTGCTGACCTGTTTCTTGCTGCCCTTGCTGGGCTGCGTCCCTTCGTAATACGCCGTCCACGTCGCATCGGGAAGCCCCGTGCGGATCGTGGTCCGGTCGTTCTCCGTACCGTTGGCTTCAATCACCACGGCATCGCTGAGCAGGTCTTGGTTCGCCTCGCAAACCAGCTCAACGATCTCCCTGTCAAAACTCCCGTCCGCCTTGAGGCCGTTGTACAGGTCCCGCAGGGTCGGGTTGCGCGTAGAACTAAGCAGCATATGTCCACCTCCTTGTTACCCCCCGCGAACCTTACGCGGGGAAATTGTTACTTCTTCTTGCCGACCGCGTCGCGGTACATGCGGTCTGCCAGCGAGCGCTCCGTGGGTTCGCCAGCGGCACCGCCGATATTCGCCTTGTCCGGCGCAAGCCCGCGCCCGATCACGGCGAGAGCCTCAATGATGTCGGGGTCGCTCCCGAACGCCTCGACCGAAGCCAAACGCGCAAACAACGCCTTGCCGAAAACCTTCTCTCCGCCACGCCGCCCCTCGGCGGCAAAGCGTTTGAGATCGTTGCCGAAACGCTTCCGGCACTCTTCATGCATCGACCGGAGTACCGCACGGTCGGCTTCCTGCGCGGCCTGATATTGCGCGGTCACATGCTTGGCGTAGGCCGCCACGATCTCATTCGCCGCCGCGTCGCTCACCTTGTGCTTGATGAAGAGCGGCACAACCGCCTTGACTGCGCCGTCGTCCCATGCCGGAGCCGCCGCGCCGTCATCACCGCCGCCCAGATCGATCTTCTTGATCTTGGCGACAAACGCCTCGACCTCCTCCGGCTTCACCTCCGGTGCGCCACCGTCAGCGTCACCCGCACCTTCCTTGCCGTCATTGCCACCGCCGCCCAAGATCGAGCCGCCTGTTCCACTCTCGCCGGCACCGCCAGCGCCGCCGTCAGTGCCGTCGCCCTCGGCGCCGGCACCACCTAAGATCGAGCCGCCGCCGTCCTTGTTGTCCACAGTGGCGCCGCCGTCAGTTCCGCCGCCAGTCGTGCCCGCTCCACCGCCGCCTTCTCCGGCCTTGTCCATCAGCACATAGCCCATGAGCCTTTTCATTGCCTATCCCTTCCTTCCTCGATTTTCACGCGCGCCGCCTCCAGCTCCTCGTTCCACCGCGCCACACGCTCGTTATTCTCCTGCTGCGCCAAGCCGACTAAGCCCGCCGCCACACGATTGCAAAACCCAAGCACATCCGCCCCCTCGTCGCGCCGACCGGACGCGTACGCCAGCCGCACCGCGTCGCCGTCCGCGCATCCCAGACGCGACCAAACACCGCTCTTGGCGAGCAGCGATATCAACACGCGCCGACCCGCCGCCGTGCCGAGCACCTCCCGCACGTCCGCCTCAAGCTGCTTGTTCCGCTCTTTCGCCTGTCTTTCAAAAATCTCCTGCATCACAGCATCCCTCCGCTTGTCTGCCCCGTCGCGCCCAGTAGCGTTTCAAGCGCACTCGCACCGCCCGCTGGTGTCTCGCTCAATGTCTTTGCCGCGTCCGCATAGCCCGGCACCTGCCGCCCCGCCTCAGCCGCTGCCGCCGCTTCCATCTGCTCGCGCTGCGCCTGCGCACGTTCCTCGCGGATGCGCTGTACGTCCCTATCGCTGCGGATACAACCACCGGGCACGGCGAGCGCATGCGCCGCCTCATCCAGCATCTGATCGGCGTCGATTTTGTCCGCGCTGGCAGTCGAAAGCTGCAGGATGCCGCCCGCGAACTGCGAGAACCGCATGATGCCGCCCAGCCTCGCTTCTTCCTGCTGGCGTAGGTGCAACGTGCTCACATACTCGGCCTGAAACTCCTCGCCCTGCATCCCCTCCGGCGGCTCCGGCACCAACCCGTGCTCCGTCATGATTGCGAACACCGTATCGATCAACGGATCGAAAAGGCCGTGATTTAGATTGGTGAGCACCGGCCCCAGCAGTGAAATCTTCTCCCCCGACATCTCCTCGACCTGACGCGCCGTCATCTGCACGCCCGAATGGTTGGCCACATTCAAAATGGCATTGAAGAGATCGGCGTAAAACACGCGCCTGAGCCGCGCCTCGACCTGCGCGATCTTGGCCTCGACCGCCTGCACGTCCGGCGGCGATGGCACCAACGGCTGGATCACCGGCGCGTGGCCTCCCATGGTCTCAGCGTAGTAGGTAATCCCTCCGGGATACGTGTTGATCGCACGGCCCTCCATTGAGGACGGCGCGGCAAGCGGCGGGTCGACCCGCTGCGCAATCGCTTTGAGCGAGTCGAGTTCCAGCCTGTATAGCTCGCGCACCTCTGGCAGCCCAATCCGTCCGGGGCCTGTCCCGTAGACCCCCTCTAGGACGTCCCAGCGTGGGCATAAGATCGGGTTGTAGTTAAACCCCCTGATATCGACGATGCCCGCCGTATCTCCGGCGGCGTCCTTCTGCTGAGCACCCGTCCACCAGATCGATGAAAACGCCATACTCTCGTCCACCTCCGGTGTGCGCTTACCATCGCGCGGCGAGATCAGATTCCATAGGATGACGCGTTGCTCGTCCTTCCCGTCCTCACAGGCGCGCTTCACGCTCTCGGGCGCTCGCTTCTCGCCGAACTCATTGAGCACCTCGCGTGCGGTCATGGCCACGCGGCGCATGAGCACGTCGACCCGTCCCCTGCGTGTGCTCGAGATCCACCAAGCGCCGGTATCGATCACGCAAAGATCAAGGATATCAACAGGATGATCGCCGGACACCACACCGACACCGCCACCAAAAAGAATGCAATGCAAGAAAAGCTGACCGATGCCGCCATAGACGTTGCTCTGATCCAGTAGCTCGGACGCCGTATGCGTGACTTGGTCTAGCCACATTTTCCAAGAGGGATTTTCGGCCTGTACTTTGCCCAAGCCTCGCACCCTCAACCTGAACCATTGGCGGCTTTCATTCGCAGTGCCCGACTTCATCGCCGCCGCCATTCTTCGCAACTCCGTGCGCGGCGTGCTCGTCAGCAGCTTCTTGTCTCTCGGAACGGCGGCGCGTTGCTCGACGTCCTCTGATTCATCGAAGAGCGCACGCCCCAGATCAGGCTCGTAAAGTTCAGAAAGCTCCCGCCACGCCGCTTCATGCGGCTGACGCTCGCGCTTGAGCACGGTCTGACGCCGATCTAACCAGCCGCGTAGCTCATACAGGTCTGTGTCAGGGAAGAGCTTCACCGCCTCAACCTCCGATCGTCGCCTGCGTCTGCGTCTGTGTAGTGCCGGTATCGAAGCGCGTGTAGGTCGAGGCCAACCCGCGCCTCAGAGCCGCGTCGCGTGCTGCCGCATCAGACGCTTCAGCCGACCGTGCGGCGGCCTGTTTCATCGGCTCGGTGGGCGCGGGTGCCTTCGGCACTTTAGGTGCGCTACTACACATGTTTTTTCGCCTCCTTTTCTGGGCGTCCGCCGCGCCTTTCGCGACATGCTTGCGCCCACGCCATTCTTATAGGCCAAAGGCAAAAAAAAAGCTATAAGCCCATTTTGGTTTTTATCTGTCCGTTTTGTTTCGTTTCGGTCGTTTTCAAAAATATTTTTTGAGACCCCTCTTTTTCCCTGCCAATTTGAACCCTTAAGCCAGCGCCGCAGGCGCGTTTGAACCCTTGAACCCTCAGCTAAGCGTAGGGGTTCCATTCCGAATGACTATGCGCCGGTTTCTGCTCGTCATTTCGCGCGGCGGGGAAGCGCAATTCCGGTTTGATCTTTGGGTGCTGCAAGTTCGCTAGATCATCCAGCATATCGTCATGCGAGACGACCGGATACGTCGCGTATTCCTGCGTGATAAAATCCTGTATTAGATCGCGCGTCTCTCCCTCGACCGTCGCGAAGAGCAACCGGCGCGGTAGCCAAATCCGCGCGGCGGCGAAGAGCGGCACCAACCAACCAATGCGGTCTTGCTTGGGCACGCTCTGGGGAACGTCCACGATGCGGAAACGGTACCCCTCTACCTCCTGCATCTGCCGGACGTGCTCCGCGTCGGTCATCGCGCCCACCTGTTCCCACCACACCGCAAGCGGCTGCCACTTGCGGTGCAGGTCGAAGAGCGCACGCGTCCGCTCGGCCAGATTCATCCTGTCTCTCACACCGTCCAGAATGTAGTAGTTCTGATCTGCGCCCAGCCCGACCACCCACATCGTCGTATAGTCGCTCTTCTTGCGCTTCGTGTTCGCCGAGTCAATCAGGATATGCACGTTGAGCCGCCGCCGCTCCGGCGCCTTGTCGTAATACATGAGCCACTTGTCGTCGAAGAGCCGCACGCCCTCGCCGGTCGGATCCTGCATCATCTGCGCCGCGTAGTTCCGTGGCCCCAGTGTGCGGCGCTTCTCTGCGAGAGCCTCGACCGAGAACAGGAGCGGGTTCCCGTCGGCGTCCACGCACACCCGCCGCCGCTCGACGGCGATGCCGTCCCTGATCACCTCGCTGTAGGTGTCGTTCGGGTGGTAGCGCGTGCCGATCATCCAGACGCGCTGCCCGTCGCCGGTGCCGAGCGCGTCGGACAGGCGGAAGGCGTGGGTGGTCTTGGCGATCTGGTCGGGCGTGCCGACGCCGTCCTCCGTCACCACGTCGTCGTAGACGCGGAGCCGGAAGTGCATGCCTGTCGGCATCCCGTCCACCAGCCCCGACCCCATCACCGTCGGCTCCTTGGCAAGCGACGTGCGCTTGACAACGAGCCCCTTCTGCACCGACCAATTCTCCCTCGGCGGCATCCCGTGCAGCACGTCGGGGAAGAGCGCACGCAGGACGGAATTTTCAAACGCCTCTTTGATCTGCTGCACAAACTTTTGCGCGGTCCTTGAGTTGTAGCTAAGGATGCAGACCGTGATCTCGGGATCGCGTAGCACCTCCTGCACCACGCCCCCCAGTGTAATGATTGTCGATTTGTAATGCCCGCGGCTCCACAGGTCGAGATACCCGTCCGGTGCGGCCTCGACCTCGCGGCAACGCGCATAGCACCAATCGCTATTCATGTGGTGTTGCCCGAGTGCCACGGTGAGCAGGAAATAGCGGTCGTTGAGGCAGAACCAGCGCATCGCATCGAGGCTCTGCTCGTCGATCACGCGCTGATACAGCCGTAACGCCGCCGCACGGTCAAGCGTGTGGAGTGACGCGGCGTCAGGCATCACCACCGCCCTCCTTGTCACCCTCCAACAGCCGCCGCAAATTGAACGCGGCGGATTCAACCACCCTGTCCGTCGACCCCGCCACGCCGCCGCCACCCGTCCCTTCTCCGACCAGCGTGTAGCCCAACCTGTCCAGATCGCGTGCGGCTTCCAGAGCGAGGTGCTTGTTTTTCGTGTCGGCAGTCTTGTCGATCACGTCAAGTCGCAATCGCAACAATTTCGCCCGAACCGCGTGGGCATCCATCACGCCCTTGTTGGCCAGCTCCTTGCGCATCCACGCGCATCGCGCCGCCACGTCGGGACGCGCCGCCAGACGTGCGGCGTTCGCCCGCGCCGCATCACGCGAGCGCGCCTGCGGATAAGCGAAGAGATACGCATCCGTCGCTGTGCACGGATCGCCGCCGTCATAGCCGGTCGCCCGCGCACAGAACGCCTCCTGTTGCCTGTTTTTGAGCGGCACCGCCCCGCCGCTATCATTTGTTATCTGTTTTCCCTGTTTCATGCTTCTTCCTCCATGTGTCCACCGGATCCGCGCCCGGTGCTCCCGCCGCGTCCTCCGGCAGCGGCGGGTGGCTTGTGAGTCCGTCAAACTCCATCAGTTCCGCCAGCCGCCTCAAAATCAGCTCGCGGTTAGCCTTCACGTCTTCTAGCAATGTGTCCGGCGGACGCCCCTTGGTCAGCATCGGCCTGAGCTGGCCATGACGCGGCCTGAAGACCACCCCCGCGTCCACACACCGCTGAATCAAATCATCTACAAAACATCCCATCCCACATCCTCCGCCGGCCCCGCCTCCTCAAAACCGTCTATAACTTCTTCCTCCCCCCACTCACGCTCATCATGTGGGAGAATGTGGGGGATGTGGGGGTTAGAAGGTAAAAGTTCGGGATTAATACTATTTACGGGCGACTTTGTGCGTTTGTCCCCCACATCCCCAACAACCCCCAACACGGGCGGCGTCAAGAGGTCGGCGGAAGCGTCCGCCGCCGCAGCAGGGTCGGGCAGGGGGGCGAAGCTGTAAACCGCGCTCCCCGAATGATTTAGCTTCTCGTAGTTGAACAAACTTTTGAGCGCGACGCCCATCCTGGCCAGCGCCTTGCCGATCTTCGTCGGCGTCCACACTTCGGCGCTGAAACCCAGTAGTGTCCCAAAGATTTCACAGCAATTCCCCTTGAATCAGGTGGTTGTCAGGATTGATGACCGGCACCGTTTCTGAAAACACCTCGATTATAAGGGCTTTTTCAAAAACCGACACGCTCAAAAA
>Ga0209407_1005257_pt1 | contig 10189 bp, 10 predicted proteins | sample AD_JPNHG3_MetaG_FD_184410 | JGI IMG/M metagenome (GOLD analysis project Ga0209407, IMG submission 184410) | Active sludge microbial communities of municipal wastewater-treating anaerobic digesters from Japan - AD_JPNHG3_MetaG (SPAdes) (version 2) | ecosystem: Engineered > Bioreactor > Anaerobic...
GTTCTCTGCCTTCTCGTTTGGATTTCCCATAGGGATTATCAAGAAATTCTTGAAGAGAGGAACTCATTATTATATAAGGTTTTGAAGATTTGCTTTCTAGTGATGAGATTAATTTATTAACCAATTCTATATTCGTATTATATATCACTTCCGGTTTTGAATGCCTATTTAGTGCTGCCAGATGGATAATGACATCACATTCTTGGACAAAAGATTCAAGTAAATTATTTTGATTGAAGTAATTGTCTTCAAATGGAATAAGAGTATATTTATCAGGAAATAGACTAAGAGTATTATATAAATGAGTACCTATAAAACCAGATTGTCCCGTAATTCCAATTTTAATCATATTTAATTATCTTTTTAACAATAAAAATATATTAATCATAAAAAGGATGCTTATCACCTAATCCTAATTCAGCTCTTACATAATCCACAGTAAGTAATTTCTCTTTTATTTCGGGAATAGTTAATCTTTGAGTATTTTCGGAAGTATATTCTTTTAAAATATTTACTTTAGGTTCTCCTTTTTCAAAATAAATTCCATAATTTAAATCACGAACATCAGCAGGGATTCTATAATAACCTGGTAAATCTATTGCTCTTGCCATTTCTTCTCTATTTACTAAAGTTTCATGCTTCTTTTCACCATGTCTTGTTCCAATAATTTTAATCTCTGTTTTTGCTTCAAATAGTTCAATCAATGCTTGAGCAAGATCTTGAATAGTACAAGCAGGAGATTTTTGTACAAAAATATCTCCTGGATTACCATTTTGATATGCATATATAACTAATTCCACTGCCTCATCTAAAGACATTAAATAACGTGTCATTTCTGGATCTGTAATAGTAATTGGCTTCCCTAATTTTATTTGTTCTATAAATAAAGGAATTACCGAACCTCTTGAAGCCATAACATTCCCATAACGTGTCCCACAAAGTACCGTTCCATTATCTGGTTGCTGTCTTGAGTATGCAATCATTACTTTTTCCATCAATGCTTTGGACATTCCCATAGCATTAATCGGATATACTGCCTTATCAGTAGAAAGGACTATTAACTTTTTAGCATTATTAGCAATAGCAGCCTTAATAACATTTTCTGCTCCTAAAATATTGGTTTTTACCGCTTGGATAGGGAAAAATTCGCAAGATGGCACCTGTTTTAAAGCAGCAGCATGAAAAACATAGTCAACACCTAACATAGCATTCTCTACACTATCATAATCCCTAACATCACCAATATAAAATTTTATTTTAGGATTATTATAGTATTTTCTCATATCATCTTGTTTTTTTCATCCCGACTAAAAATTTTAATTTCTTGAAAATCAGTATTGATAAACCTTTGCAGAACAGCGTTACCGAATGAACCGTTACCGCCAGTAATAATAATATTATTGTCAAACATTGTTATATTTATCTTTTATAAATAATTATTATTATCAGAATATGTTCGATAAATAAAATTTGAACCAGGAACAATAAGAAACCAAAAAATCCATGTATAAGAATAACCTGTATTTTTCAAAAATCCCATAGCGATAAAAGCAATCACACATAAAATATAAGAGGGAACATACTTTTTATCCAGAATTTTTAAATTTCTTTTATAATTATCTACAATAAGCCAAACCCAAGGTAAAAAGCCTAATAAGCCGTTAACAGATAACATATCCAGCCACTTAACATGATTCGTATGTAATCCACCTCCAATGATTGGATTGGTCAAAAATGACTCAAAAAGTATAGGAATCCTACCTAATCTTCTTCCCGCATGTTGTGGGCTTGAATAATAATCTATGATAGGATTTTCTAAAGTTAAACCGGCATCATATATTCTCTTTTGAAGTCTGGCACTGGTAAATAATTCTGAACTTTTGTAAAATATCTGAGCTATAAAAGATTGCGGAATAAATAATATTATAATTAATAATAATATAATTAAAATTCTTATATCTTTTTTATAATTAGCTTTTAAAAAAATAGAACCAATCCCAAATATTACCGCAAAAAGAAGAAATGCCGTAATTTGAGTACATATTATAGAATAAAATGATAGTAAAATTAATAATAACCAACAGGCTTTAGCCAAGATATTTATATTAGTTTCCATTACCATATATATAAATATAGGGAAAATAGAACATATGGCACTAAAAAATCCGTAATCTAATAAACCCAAAGAACTATAAAATTCAGCTAAAGGAATAGCGCCTAAAAAAATATTATATTCAATTAATGCGTCAGGATATATTGAAAATATTAATAAAGAATTTATAACACCAAGAAATGTAAATATAATAGCTCTTTTGCAAATTCTCCCTAAGGTAAAAAAATCATTTTCATAAATATAATGAAAATATATTAATAAAGATATCAAAATGGGATAATAAGATACTATAATAGATTCGATATTTAGATTATATCCAATTTCAAAACTATTGAAACGTTTAGTCCATATTAATGGAGTAAATATAATTTGAATTATGAAAAAAATATAAAATGGAATTAAAGCTTTTAATACATAAGTCTTAGGATATAAAATTGCAAAGGAAAGGAATACTAATAGACTATAAAAATAATTTGAATATAAGGGGAATGGCAAATGTCGGAATGGTAATGGAAATAATAATCGGGCTAAATAAAGGGTGATAATTAGTTCAAGTATTGTATGTCGGGTTATTTGTGTTTGTAATTTCAATTTAAATAATTCCTGCTTGCTTTAAAAATTCATTCCAATTGCCTATATCTTTCCAACTTTTTTCACTTACTGGGAAAACTCCTATATTCTTATTCATAAAAAGTAGATTTTGTATCAAATCTGTAATATCATAGACTTGATTCAAAGGAATATGTTCTAAAATACTCGGTTCACAAACATACAAACCAGTATTAATTTTAAAGAAATAATCTGGTTTTTCTATTATATTTAATAAATGACCATTATTATTTGTTTCTAATACTCCATAAGGAATTTTAAAATTTACCATAGCTGCCACAATTGTAATCTCATTATTATTAGAATTATGAAAATTTAAAATATCTTCTAAATCTTGATCAATAAGAATATCACAATTACTAACAAAAAAAGTAGATTGAATTTTTTCTTTAAGCAAACTTAAGCTCCCAGCAGTACCAAGAAATTTATCTTCTTCTATATATTCAATATTATAAATTTCATTTTTTTGACCACTAATATAATACTTTATCATATCCGATTTATGATTAATTGATATATAAAATTTATTACATCCCTGCTCAGAAAAAAAATCCATTATTTTTTCAAGAATAGTTTTATCTCCGATTGGTATCAAAGCTTTAGGCAAAACATTTGTAAGGGGCTTCATTCTTGAACCAATACCCCCAGCCATTATTACTACTGGTATATTGATATTATTTTTCTTTATCTTTTCCTCCTCTTTAAAAATATCTTCCCAAAAAACTACATCTATTATTTCACCCTCACTGGATACAATAGGCATATATTCATTACGTCTTTGTAACATTCTCTGCTTTATCTGCTCAATATTATCTGTTTCAGAACCAACTACAACATAATCCCTCAGGATTGTTTTAATTTCTGTATTTAGATCTATCCCTCTAATAATAGCTCTCTGAATATCTCCAATGCTTAACATACTATAATATTTGTCATTTTCTATTACTATAAGGAGTTTTTTATTAATTCTATCCATCTGTCTTAATGCTGAAGCAATAGTGTCTGACAATTCGATGGTAAGATCTTTAATTTTATTATTCATCTTTTCTTTAAGAACTTAGCTGGGTTGCCTACCCATACTTCATTTGAAGGTATATCACTTAAAACAACTGAACCTGCTCCAATTAATACATCATCTCCAATTTTTTGATGACCAATTAAAGTAGAATTAGGAGCAATCCATACATTATTACCAATAATTGTTGAACCTGATATATTTACCTGGGCCGTTATTATAGTTGTGTTTCCAATTACAACATTATGTGCAATATGACATAAATTATTAATCTTTGTATTGGATCCAATAATCGTATTAGAAAAAGCTCCTCTGTCTATACAGGTATTGGAGCCAATTTCTACATTATCTTGAATAATGACACTACCAAGCTGAGGAAATTTAATTAATTTCCCATCTGTATCTTTAATAAAACCAAAACCAGGATTGCCAATAATAGCACCAGACTTTATAATAACATTACATCCTATTATGACATCATCTCTAATAATAACATTTTCTTGAATAATTGAATTATCGCCTATCTTACAGGATCCCAAAACAGTAAAAGCCCCAATATAAACATCCTTTCCAATGCTTGCACCTGGATTAATTATAGCAGTTTGAGAAATTATAGGTGTTTCTTTTTTTACAAAAAACTCATTGCCTATTTTTGCTATAGTAAGATATGGATTATCAACTTGAATTAGAATTTTACCGGCAGATTCCATAGTTTTACTAAAAAAAACATCTTTACTTGTAATAATTACCTTCGAGTTAGATTTTTCTGCTTTTTCTTGAGGATTCTCAATATTTTGATGGATCCAATCCAATAAGCTTGCATTACTATTTTCCATTCCAGCTATGCCTTCAATAAAAATATTTTTGTAATAGCCATATATCTGGACGATTTGATCCTTAATAAAATTGATTATATATTCAAGCTTTATCATTGTCATTAGGTTAATTGATAGTCAGGAAATTCATCAGGATTAAAAAGTAATTCTTTAGGTATAGGTTCTCTTTTATAATAATGTTTATACACAGCATTATAAATGTTTAATAGTTTATCCATATTAGCTTTATTATCATACTCTCTTTCAATAAATATCTTTGCATTAGCTAACATTTTTTCAACAAGCTCAGGTTCTTTAATCACCCTAAGCATATTATTAGCTAAAGTTTCTGTGTCATCAATATCACAAATTAATACAGCTTCTCCATATTTATTAATATATGGAGTGCCACTTGTCTTATAGGTAATAACAGGAAATCCAAGCATCATTGCTTCAATAATAGTTCCCGATATTACATCAAGTTTTACAGGTAACACAGCATATTTTGCTTGTTGAATATGCTTATGCATATCAGATTGTTTAATAAAGTATTCCGTAAATTCAATATTATTTTTTAATTGTAATTCCTCAATCATTTTGTCCAGATATTTACGATAATTATCAGTACACATTCCAACTATATTTAGAGTAATATGAGGAAATTCTTTTTTTACTAATGATAATGCCTTAATAGCATCTTCTATTCCTTTTTTCTTAGTTACTCCCTGAGCAAAAAAAACAAAATCATATTTTTTTATAGGATTACTTAATATTTCTGGTTGCTTAAAGGGAAACTCATAATAAAATATAATTGAGTTGGGATTATCATTCATTATTAAATTTCTATGCATAAGTCCATGACAACAATAATATTTTACCTTTTTATGCAACCTAAGTTCTAAATCCCATTTATATTGATCTAATTCTCCACTGTATTTTCCCCTTTCTGGATTAGTATAAACAGTTTGAGCAGTAATAATAAGTGGTAAATTATCAATATCTAAACCTGAAATAGAATAGTAAGGATTCTCAGACCCTATTAAGTTTATAATATCGGGTTTAATATAATTCAATATTTGTTTTATTAACCTTCTATTATGATAATATTTTGGCCTTTTTATTTTGAAACTTCTTCTAATCCCTTTAATTAATAAAAAATCATCATCAGGTTTAAAAAAATGATAATTAATATTATTTATTATAAAACTATATTTAAATTTTTTTAAACTTTTATGTGGAGATATAATATGTATCTCTATATCATCTCTTTTTTCTAATTCATCAATAAGATTGGTTATCCACGGAGCAAAATCAATTAATTTTTTTTCTTTCTTTCTTAAGATCTTTCTTATAAAATTCTCAAATTTATTACTCGAAAGTGGTAAATAACTTCTAATCTGGGGATTAGAAAAATGACATATTAATGCTACTCTTAATATTTTTCCCATTAATACTTCTGAAAAATTGACATAAAAGCTTCAGCATACCTAACACCAATCCTTGATCCACGAAATGCTGCTAATCCTTTTATAGCATGAGCACTTCTGGGTAAAGGATCGGGCATAATTTCTGTTTCGTATAATTTCATTATTTCAATTTTTTTCTCAATAAAATCAGTAATATCTACAAATGTATTAGGTATAAAAGAATTTTCGGCCAAGGGTGGAGAAAATTCTGTTTCTGAAAGGGTTTCGTACATTAATATACTTTTTATAAAAGGATACCTGAAATTTTTTGTGCATGGATAAATGGCTTGAAATGCAATCCTATGATCTGAATTAACATCGCTTCTATTCGGTATATATAAAATATCAGGCTGAATATCATAAATAACTTTACTAATCTTTGTTATTAATTCTGAAATTGAAATAGTATCTATTATTCTCTCATAAAATTTTAAATTTATAAAATTATTAAATTCATATGAGTTAACAACATTCATTATAATATGTTGAACTTTTTCTACAATTTCAGAACTGAAGTTAAAAGGATGATTATTATCCATATCAGTAATATTTAACCAATTAATTATATCACCGCTACATTTATGTTTTAAAATAGTTCCACCACATCCTAATGTTTCATCATCAGGATGAACAGATACAAACAATACATTACTTTTATTATTCTCTTTCATATTTTTTATAAACTTATATAGTTGTATTCAAAATTAATATAAATTAATTATTAGATATTCATTTTCATTGATTCATCAAAATATAAATGGTATTAAAGTATTTTCTGACCGAATAATTACATTCTTTGTATTCAATTATTAAATAACTAAAATATGATAATATTCAGTATTTGTGTATTTTGTATTTCCATTCAAAATCAAGTTTGAATATGGTTTAACAGATCAAAAATCTGTTTCTGAATATCTGATTTTAATTGTAATCTGTTTTCTTCCAGTTCATACTCACTGATATTTTCTAAGCTTATTAGATACCTGTTTATTTTGTCAATTTCATCTTTCATATTTACTTCTTTTATTACGTCTTCATATTTATCTTTATATTTTCTAAAGTCTCTATTAATAATAACCATACTTGAACCAAGACGAAAATGTTCTGATAATATAAGCTTCCCTTTTTCTAATCGTGAAACACCTCCAAAGCCATATTTTATCCCTTTTTTTGCAAACTTTTGACATAAATATTCAATAATGCCACCAATTAAGGGTTCATATAAGAAATCTAATCCCATTCCTATTGATAAATCATTCAAACCTATGTGAACAGCATCAATCCCTTTAACATCAAGAATGTCATCAACTCTTACAAGCGCTTGAGGAGTTTCCAGTAATAAATATTTCAATGCTCTATTATCTACTAATTTAACAAATGTTTCAACTTCGGTAGCTGTCTTAAACATAGGCAACATTATGATATCTGCTTTTCTATTAATGGCTTCTTCTATTTCTTGTTCCGTTCCTTCATAAATTGGATTAATTCTTACTAAACATTGAGAAGTAGTTAAACAATTTTTTATTTTATCTATATCTTCAAAACTGTGAACAGATATAACAGTATTTAGTCCTTTTTGCCTTTCCCTTTTCCCGATTATTTCTAAATCAACCATTATATCATCAATACCACAGTATTCAAAATACTGAGCTAATTTAATATCATTTGTTATAGAAATAAATTCCATTATTAACTCCTTTAATTATATTTCAGATAACCAGTTGTTATATCGATTTTTCCCCCCTCTAACTATCTGAAAATATAATTTTCTTAGTTCTTTCGTAATACTTCCAACTTCACCCCTATTAATCTCATATTTATCTACACTTAAAATAGGAAGAATTTCCACGGAAGTCCCAACAAAAAAAATTTCATCAGAAATATATAATTCAGTCCTGTCAATATCCCTTTCTTCCACCTCAAGACATAGTTCAGATTTTGCTATTTTCAAAATTGAATTTCTTGTAATGCTTTCTAAAATAGAAGCTGTAATAGGTGGAGTTACTAATTTGCCTCCCCTCACTATAAATAAACAAGCACCAGGACCTTCAGCAACTTTTCCATTTCTATTTAAAATAATAGCAGAATCATATCCATTCATAGTTGCTTCTAAGAGAGCATATCTACTGTTAATATAATTAGCACCGGCTTTAATTCTAGGAGGAATTACACATTCGCTAATTCGTTCCCAAGAGGAAACACAACAAGTAATACCAGGTTTATCAGAATATACTCTACCTTTAGGATAGGCATATATTACTAGTCCTATAGGGCTCAAAGCACTCCAGCTTCCTTCATCATCTAAAAAAATATTTATTTTAACATATAAATCTTCTTTGTAATTATTGGCTTTAATAATATTTTTAAAATTATTGGAAACATATTCCCTGGTAATATCATCATCAAGAATAAATTTTATTAATTTTACTGATTGAAACAATCTTTCAATATGATCATTTAGCCTAAAAGAATATAATTTATTTTGCTCTTCATTAAAATAACATCTTATACCTTCAAAAACATTTATCCCATATTGGGCAGTAGTAGTCATAATATTAATTTTAGCTTCATCTAATGGGACAATCTCTCCCTTAAACCAAATTAATCTTTTTAATTTGTTATCCATAACTTCCCCCTTTTAGGTAATATGATATGTCTGAAATATATATTCAAAAGTTTCGGCTTCTTTTAATATCTCAATTAATCCATTATTTAATGTTATGATAGGAACATTTGGCAGGATAAAAGGTGGTTTGTATACAATAGAATAAGAACCAACATTATCAAAAACAAGATAATCACCAATACTTAATTCACCCCTATAATTATTATAAAGATAGTCATCTTCCATACATGTATAGCCAGATATATCAATTGAATCATAGAATTGTCTTTGACTATTATTACTATATACAGAGAATGGCAAAATAAGCTTGGTTGCTAAACGATGGTAGTTTATTTTTGATCCAGAAGTCATAGCTATATATCTATTCCTAATATTTTTTATCTCAACAACTTTACATACATATTGCATAGTGTTAGCTACTAAAGCTGTTCCGGGTTCTAATATTAAAGTTGGTTTATTTTTATCATTTTCAAATTCTTGTCTCATCTTTTTTGCTATGACATTAGCATAATCCTGATAATCAGCTACATTATAATTAAGTTGTTGCTTAATTTGTTCATCAAGCTTACCACCTAAACCTCCACCAATATCAATTAAATAAGGGTGATTGTTTTTAGGAAGTTCTTTATATAATTTTATCATTTTATCAATTCGCTCTTCAAATAATCGCAAATCTCTATAAGGATAATGGCAATGTATCATTTTAAATCTAACATTTTTAATATTTACTAGTTCATTGATCATTTGATAAAAAGATTTGTTATTTATATCAAAACCAAATCTGGAAGTTTGAGCATTGTTGAGTTCAAAATTACATCTAATACCTATATTAAATATTTTATCTTGATGCTCTTTGATTAGATTGCTTAATAATATATACTCCGCGTAAGAATCTAAATTAACAATACTCCCATTTAGTAAATATTTTTTAAAGGATTGTGCAGGTTTGTAGGGACCATTAACAATTATATCAGTTGGATTAACTCCTACTGCAAGAGCAAGATCATATTCCATTTCAGAAACGACTTCTGCATAACCACCTAAATTATTTACTATTTTGCATAGAGTAGGAATATAATTTGTCTTATATGAATATGCAATTTTTGTGTCTGGATATATCTTAGTAAAAGTATCAGACAATTCTTGAAAGTTATGCTTAAATTTATCAATATATAATATATACCAAGACTCACCATATTTCTGTTCAATTTTATTTAATAAATTGTAATTTATTATCATAATTATAATTCCATAATATTAATTAAAGATTCTTATATAAACATCATATTTTTATTTTTAACTATAAGTAAATAATTGAAAAAAGAAGAAGGAAATGCACTTCTATGCAATCGAGGATAAATTTCTTTTCATTTCTCCAAAATAGGGTTCATGTAAAGGAATTGTTTCTTTACCAGGATAAAGAGAACGGATAAAGTCAATGATAGGTTGATAGTACATATTTTAATTAAGTTGAGAAGGTTTAGAGGGTTGAGAGGGTTGAGAATTTTGAGAAGGTTTAGAGGGTTGAGAAGGTTGAGGTATTGT
>Ga0209407_1005263_pt1 | contig 10185 bp, 12 predicted proteins | sample AD_JPNHG3_MetaG_FD_184410 | JGI IMG/M metagenome (GOLD analysis project Ga0209407, IMG submission 184410) | Active sludge microbial communities of municipal wastewater-treating anaerobic digesters from Japan - AD_JPNHG3_MetaG (SPAdes) (version 2) | ecosystem: Engineered > Bioreactor > Anaerobic...
ACAGTAGAAAAAATTTTTGTGCCTTCAACGACATTTATAATTACACTTTCAATGTTTGCTATTGTATTTGATGACATCAGGCTCTATTTCCCTCAACACCTCTAAATTTTTCATATGTCCGCATCCCGCCAAGACCAAGCAAAGCAAAAAGCACTGCAATAAGACTGCCCGTATCAAGAACAGGAGCTGTGATGTTTTTACCCGTCAATTTAACGATCCACTCGAAAATTGGGCTGCCTATAAATTGCCAGCCAAGAGAAAAGCCACATATCCAGCCAACAAATGGACGCCAGCCCGAGACAAAAAAATTAGGATTTTTTGCCTCCTCAAGATTGATATCTGTTTGTGCCTTTGTGAGTAGAAATTCTATCTCGAGTGCTCTCTGTTCAAGCTCTGCCTTTTTCTCTGGGCTTATTTCACCTGTTATTGCCTGCCTTATGTCTTTGGCAAATTGTCCAACAGATGATAAAAGCCCTGATGCACCACCTGCTAATATGTCACTGATTATGCTCATTTTATACCTTCGCTATAGCGTCTCTAATAAACAACATTCCAAGTCCAGTTAAAGCCTGTGTTAGAGCATTTGAGAGCGTGTATTCTTTTGCAATATAGCCAGCTATAGCCACAATAATCATAGTTAAGGCCGTCCAGTTAGTTTTACTTGTAAAGAAGTCTTTTGAGGATTGATTGAACATTATTCCTCCTCGGAGTAGAATTCATGTTTGCCTATTACGGCAACAAGCTGCATTTTATCTGCCCAGTCGGCTTTACAATTTTTCGTTTTGTAGTGCGTAGCCCCGCTAACATTGTCTTTCAGCATTGTAATATCGTTTGGATCGAGAAATTTGCTTGCAATCTCATAGCATTCACGTAGTGCCTTATCTTTTTGAAAGAAGCTATCCCAGTTTTGTGCGATGGCAAGAAGTTTTAATCTATTAGGGTCATTGTCGTTGAAACACGAGAACTGAAACGGTTTTAGAATCACGTCCTTTATAGTCTTTCCAAACCAGCCGCCCTTTTTAAGCCTGTTCAAAATTACAGATGCAACCCCCACCTTTCCCCCATAAGATTCACCCCTTGCCTCACCATATATGACAAGGGCAAGAAGTTTATCATCGTCTAATTCTCTAAAAACCTTATTTTTATCTTCTGTTCTCATTTATTCTGCCCATCTATTTCTCTATTTATCAGCCACCTTATATCGCTTTTAATCTCATCCAAATCACTTGAGATTGTACTAAATTTTTCGCTTATATTTTGCTGAATTATTGCACATACTTTATCGTGTTCTTTTTTTAACATAAAACCATTATTGTCTTTGCCACGCATTTTAATCACTGATATAATCACCGCTGCTGTTGGAATTGCCACACCCACTATGGATATTGCAATTGACATCTCCATCATGCCCCCACTTCTGCAAGATATAACTTTACGGTTCCAATATCTGTATTGAGTTTTTCTTTAATGCAATAATTTGTTGAATTAATCGATATTGTGTCTCCTCTATTCAGAGAGGATGCGTCTGATGCCTTCACTTCAGCCACAAATCTATATGCCTCGAGGCCGGGTGGAATATCTATATCCATCGTGCGTCCAGATTCAAAAAAGAAGATGACATCAAAAGATGATTTACCGTGCGTCGCTGTCACGGCAAAATCAGAAAATAAAATATTGATGTCATCTTCCCAGAAATTAGCCATACTGTTTTATCCCCAATGCCTGGACAGAGAATTCAAATTCAGGATTTGTTCCGTCTATTACAGCCACGGCCCTGACGTATTTTTTCAATCCATCCACATTCAGGGTTATCCTCTGATATGATGCACTATCTTTAACAGTATCGAATACACCACCCGTTATGTTCGTCCAGGTGGAATTATCTGCACTCTCTTGAATTTTCACATCAAGAGTTGGGGCTTTCGCTGCCTCTGTCTGTGTTATTGCTGCGCCCATCACGGAAAAGGCATATGCTGGTGCTGTTCCATTAATAGTGGCTACAGCCCGAATATATTTCTTTCTATCTTTCTCAGCTATGGTAATCATTTCACGGGCAGCGCTATCTGTCACCTGGTCAAAAGCAGCGCCTGATATGTCATCCCATGTTGAATTATCTCCGCTTTTTTGAATTTTTACATCAAGAGTTGCGCTTGAATCTATACTATATGCAAATCCTGTGACTGATAAAGTATAATTCGGTGTTCCTCCACCCACATCAGCATAGGCACGGATATATTTATCAAGGTCGGCAGATGCAATCTTAATCATCTGCAAAGACGCAGAAGATGTCACCTGAGTAAAAGCAGCGCCTGATATGTCATCCCATTCTGAATTATCTTCGCTTTTTTGAATTTTTACATCAAGGGAGTCATTACCGCCCGCTTCGACACTTAAAATAACATAAACATCACCGCTGTATCCCGATACATCTACACCTGTTCCTGTTGTATCAGCCGTTATTGTCTGATTTGCCAGTAGAGAAAATTCATTAATAGTGCCAACAGGAGCGCAATTGAGAAGCAAATTAATATCTCCACTGTATGATGACACATCAACGGCCTCTCCGTTTTCAGATGCTGTTCTTGTGGCAACTGAAAAAAGTTCTATCGCCTGTGATTCTTCTGTTATATCTGACCCTGCTGCACTGTTTAAAATGAAGGTCATCTGACCTACATAATTGCTTATATCTACAGCACTTCCATTTGTCGTGCCCTTTGTGCGTGCTGCAGTAGACAGCAATTGTATAAGATCTCCTGTTGCTCCAATCATCTTTTCTTACCTCCTTTAAAGGTTTTTTGCGTGTCCTTTTTATCTTCTTTTTCTATCTTCTCTTGAGGCTCGTATTTTTCAGCTTTTTTAATGGCAACTAAAAATTTTGCATCCTTTTCAGGAATATCCACAATTTCACCAATACTTGTTGCCCTTCCTGCTGCTATACATGCCCTTAAGATCTTAACCAGCATATAACCTCCAGAAGATACCCCGGTATCCCCGGGGTATCTTTTATATCACTGTCTGTTATGTCTTCGCATCTTTGATTACAGCAAAGCTCTCGAGATGTCTTACTGCTACATCAACATCCTGAAGGACACGCACCCTGACTGTCCCTGCTGCACCGCCTGTATATGGGTCAATAAGGATATCAAGAGCACCCCACTCGCCAATGATGAGATCTGACCAGTTACCGAAGAAAATGGCTGAGAGATTGGATCCACCACCACTGGTTGTCAGGTTAGATGGCACCTGATTTGACACATATGCGTAGTATCCATTCAGATCGCCCACACCTGGTCTATCCGATTTCTGCCATACCATTGTCTCACCATTCGTGGCGGTAATAAGTGTCTTTTTGAGATATCCCCTCACCTTCGCATTAGTGAGATAGGCAAGAGCACCAATATCAGCATTATCTACAGCCACTTCAGTCTCCAGGTCTACGATATCACCCCATGCAGGATAATCGCCTTTTTCGCTGTCGCCAGAAGCATGACACCACACAACGCCTATACCACTTGTGTTTATTATGCCCGTGGGCTGTCCAGACGCACTTGATCCAGTGAGACATGCAGCGTCTATTGCAAGGGCTAAAGTTGTGGCGAGGTCTGCCCTGACAAACGCCTCAACATCAATAGATGACTGAAGGAGTAATTTTCTTGTGATGTCTGTATATGTTCCCACTGTTTTAGGGGTGAGTGGCACCTGACCGAATGTCTGGGTGCTCTCTGTGGGTGTATTGCCTTCTGATACCCAGTATCCTGTGGCGCCCCCCGCTTGCTTCGGTATTGCTATATCACCCACGAGGCCGCCGAGTATTCTTGCTCCGAGCTGACGGACCAACATTTTATTACGAAGCATCTCAATAAACTGGGATGCAAGGAGTTCGGTTGCAACAGTATATCCACCATATTCGCCAGAGCCACCTGATTTTGCAAGATCCCTTGTCAGGACATCGTACGGAACAAAAAATCCCTGTGGCTGTTTGCCGAGCCTCTTTGCTACTGCATCGGATGCCTCTTTCTCAAAGGGGGCTTTGCTCCAGTCATGATGCAGCATGGCGTTTATCGCCCTTAAAATACGATATTCCTTAACTTCCTTATCGCTCATGCCGATATTTGCATCGATATTTACCTTGCGTGCATTATACACGTGCTCAAGCACCATGCCTTTAAAATCCTCTACGCTTGTCCCTTCAGAAATGGCCTTTGTGGCAAGCTCACGACAGTTGTGCTTTTCGGCTATGGCCATGATTTCAGCTACCCTCTGCTGTTCTGCTTTTTTGGCCTCTTCTCTTACCTTGTTGACATCGATTTTTATTTCTTCCATGTTATTACCTCCTGTTATTTGTCTTTCTTTTTCTGTTTCTTCTTTTTTGTCTTCTTGTTCTTGCTCAGGCATGATGACGGTGACATCCCTTTCCATCTCACGCCCGATGCCTACTGTGACATCAGCAGGTATGCTTACAAGGGAAATTTCAAAAGGCTGCCATTTCGTCACTCTGTAAACATCTGCATCTTCTCTTTTCTCCTCAAGCCTCATCTCTTTTATCAAATATCCCACCGATGAATTCTTCCTGATACCATCGAGGACATCCTGGAAGATTTCTTCCGCCTTTGCACTCCGTCCAAACCGCACAATTGCTCGGCCTTTTCGGTCAGCAGGGCTGACAAAAACTTTCTCAATGACCCCTACCTGGTCTCTCGGATCATGATCGATGAGTAATGCACCGCCTCGTCTTAACCGTGCTAAATCCACCGCCTCAGGAGAATGGTCGAGTATTTCATATCCAAAAAATCTTTCAACTGGCTCTTCAGAGCTAAAAGATAGTGCAAGGAGCCTATTTTCACGGTCAATATCCTCATTGCGTATCTCATAGCTTCTGAATTGCATACCCATACGGATCTTCTTCATTCCTCTATCTCCTTCTTCATCATGGCTTATGCCTTTTGGGTTAGTTTGAATGGCCATTTTTTTCTCTCCTCCTGCATCTGAGCCTCTTCAGAAATAAGGCTCATATCTTTATCAATATCCTCGATTTTAATGCCGTATCCCTCCATGAGTGCCCGTTCTCTCTTTATTTCCTCGAGGATATCCTCAAAATCAATACCTTGTTCAGCACAAATGCGGGTTCTTGTTGTAAGTCCATTTTTTAATTCCAAAATTTTTGCCTGAACATCTTTCAGCGGGTCTACCCAGTCCCATCGCCTCGGCTGCCATTCTGGGGCTATAAATCTTTCTAATTCTTGAAAAGAAAAAGGCAGCCGCCCTGCAAGGACTGCCATTTCAAGCCATTCTGGATATATTCTTTCAAGAAAGTTGTCTATAAACCAGCTTTGAATATCCATCCAGTATTCACGTTCATCTATTGCCCCTGCACGGAGCGAGGAATAATTCACACTTTCGAGGTCATTACAGAGGGTGTTGTAGTTGCAACCTAAACCAGCAGATATGCCACGAAGCATGGCTTTTACAAAATCAGAAAATTCTGCTGATGGTTGGCCCGGGTCGAATGGCTTAAAATCAACACCAGGGGGTAGCCTTTCAAGGATGCCTGGCTCAACTTCTGTGATAAAGTTGCCATCTGCATCCCTTTCACCTTCGTATGAGGCTCCTTCTATGTCCTCCGTAAAGAATCCCATTTTTGATGCGGCTACCCTTGCGGCCACTACCTCTGCCTCCTCATATGCACCAAGCATACGGAGTTTTATCATTGCAGAGGCAACCCACGGCACGCCTCTCGATTGTGTGGGTCTTTCCTTGATGAAAAGATGTAATATTTCTTCTGCGGGGATGCGAATATGTCGATTACCTGCATATGAACGCTCCCCTGGGTGTTTCTCAAAAAGATGGTAGGCAACTGGTTTCCCATATCTATTTTTCTCAACACCCATAATAATACGATTCCCGTTGGGCAAATCCTGATTCAGGTCTTCATCGAGAAAATCAGCCTCGAGGATTTGCAGGGCGTAACGATATGGATTATCATATCCCCTTATTTTGCAAATCAGCACTTCACCGTCACGGGCTATTGTGCGTAAAATTATCTTTAAAAAATCACGGAGAGATAATGTCTCACAGACAGAAACATACTGTCTTGCCCATCTTCGCCACTCATCCTCAATGATAGAATTTGATTTTATATCGAGGTCATTTGTGGTCTTGAAATAGACCTTACTCTGAAGAATTATTCCCTTTGCACCAACAGTATTTATCTCAAGTTTACGCAGAAAATTGCGCATATAATCATCATTTCGTTCAAGATCTCTTGAGCGTTCTCTTAATCTTTTTAAATTCCAGCGAAGATATTCGTCTGATGTGAGATTTGCCGTTACCCAGTCCCATGTGAGGTTGTTCACCTGGGCGCCCGTGTAATTGCGTTTTCTGGGCTTTTCTTGTTTTCTTCTGAATTTTATTTCAAACCCGAAGAGGTTCATCTGCTAAACCTCGTATAAATTTTATTCAGAGGTTTTAATCCTTTCGCCACTCTTTCTGCTGATAATTCCTGCTCATAAAGGGACTTATATTTACGCCACGCCTGATAAAGTTCACCTGCAGACATATGGCGTATTCTTTTATCGCCAATCTGATATTCGAGGTCTGTGCGGGTCGCCCTGCCCTCAATGGCTGTTTCGAGAGCATCAAGGACTTTTTTAACATGACTTCTGCCATCCACACCTGATGCAGGTGCGGGTAGGACTGTAACTGTCCCTGTCGAAACTGTATAAACATCTTCATCATTGGAGAGCTGTGCAACATAGCTGTATTCGCCTGCGGTTAATTTTGAAGAATCACTTGCAGATATGGTGATGAGATATGAGTATTCAGTATATGCCTCGCCTTGGGCCGTAAAAGAGGAAGAGCTGTTGAAAAAAGTGTAGGTTAAGGTATATTCTGAAGTGGAAAAATCAGAAGAGACATCCAGAATCCATTTGACAGTATCCCCCACCCTGAAGCTGGCAGGCTCGTATTGATATATCTCTGGCATTTAAAAAAGCTAATAGCACAAAAGACGCAAGATGTCTTTACATGATTTTCATCATTTTTACACAATTTTCACAGTTTTTTTGTAAGCCAAAAAAAAATCAAACTTCTCAAGAATCTCCCGCTTCTAAGCGAAGCGAAAGCGGGAGAGGGTTCAATATTTCTATTATTGAAAATCTGTATATACGTATGACACCTCCAACTTTTGCATATTTGAGTTTGCCTTCCTCACACCAATTGTAAATTGTCCGTGGTGTAACTGAAAAAAAATCCGCAACTTCTCTTGGAGTGAATAAAGTTTTTGCTGGTAACTCGATTATGTTTCTTATTTCCATCCTTTTACCCAAGACGATAAGCGCCTATTGCAAAGTGCAAAAGGTTTTTTTGCTTTCTTTTCGTCCAAAATTGCTTGTTTCTGCTCTATTTCGGCCTGTTTTTGTTCAATTTCATATATTTTTGCTTTATTTTCGCTAATTTTTGCCAATTTTTGCTTAATTTTGGCCACGTCAGGATTGATTATGGCATAGGCTGCGATGTTATAGACCCAGAGGTCAAGAATTTCATTGCGTGGCCGTATTTTTTCATATTCTCTAACAGCAAATCCTTTTACAAGCCTTATCCTCACACGCTCTGCGGTGAGCTGTTTGAAGTATTCATCATCGCAGGCACGGGGGAAATGTATGTATCCAGGCCCAAAAGTGTCTATACGAAGCCTTGAGAACAAAATATCCTTTGCAGCTTGAGTGCCGATTTGAAAAAGTTTGACCCTCTCTTTCCCAGCAAGGCGTGGTCTGTTCACAAGCGGGGCATTTGCACTGTTTGCACCTTTCACCGCATAAATCCTGCGGGACTGTCGCTTTTTTACAAAGTCATAAACCTTTTTCGGCAGATAGCCTGAATCTACAGCAACACATGAGATTTTGAGAATCATACCTGCATCATTGACGAAGGTTTTTTGTAAATAGTCATCAAGTTCATTCCAGACATCAAGGCCGATTGTGGGACCGTAAAATATCCTGTGTTCTATGTGCCAACTTTCCTCTTTTGCACCCCAGCCCACAACAAGAACTTCAATTCTGTCGTCCTGGATATCGCAGGCAGCAGTTAAAACCGCCACGGCCTCGGGGATCGTCTCATAATCTTCACGTCTTTTTGAAATTTCTGTATCCTCAATCTGTTCACCTTCTTCTTCCCAGGTTTCTCCGAGAGATGTATTTACAAACACTTGCATTGTTTCTGGTTTTTTCTTTGCTTCGATATAACGATATGCAAGATTTGCAAATGACACCCAGGGCGAATACAGCTCGTTAATCCAGAATCCTGCAATTTTGCCTGTTGATTTCTCGGGTATCCATTTGCCCTGCTTCAGAATTCTGTATTTGTCTGTATCGGTTATGACACCCTTGCAAAATGGGCAAATGTAAACAGCATCTGATGGGTCATGTTCTGAAAAAGATAAGTTTTCAAATCGAAGTGGCTGAAATTGTCCGCAATGTGGGCATGGGACATGAAATTTTCTTTTGTCAGATAGTTCATATGCAAGTTCAATGCGAGATAACCCCTTACGGGTAGGTGTAGAGAACATGCCTATTTTTCTGTTCCAGAATGCAGTTGTCCTCTTCATGGCGAGATTAACAGGGTCGCCCTCTGCCCCTGCACTTATGGGGTATCGGTCAACTTCATCACAAAGTAAAACTCTAATCGGCCTTGCGGCAAGGGATGCAGGAGAGTTTGCACCTGCAATGGCAACGTATCCACCTATAAAAATCTTATGCAGAATCATGTCATCTGTCTTTTTTGCCCGTTCACTCACCGATATTTTTTTAGCGAGGGTTTTTGTGTCACGGAGCATGGGCTTGAGACGTTCTTTTGAGAATGTCTTTGCATTGTCGAGGGTAGGCTGGATGACAAGGATTGAGCATGGATCCTGGTCGATGTAGTAGCCAATGACGTTAAGCAAAATCTCTGTTTTTCCCACTTGAGAGGATGACATAACCACAACTTGCTCGATAGTAGGATCGCTGAACGCATCCATTATGCCACGCTGATATTCTGCCCTTTCGGTAAACCAGCGGCCGGGTTCGGCAGAACTCTCAGGACTTAACGCTCTGTTTTTGTCTGCCCACTCGCTTACACTGAGTTTTGGACGCTTTACTATTGCGCTCAGTATGGCTTGATGGATTATTGCTTCTGCTTGTGTTGTAAGTGCTCCAGTTTCTAATCTCATCTTTTAATTCCTCAACTAAACGGTCTAAAATATCTTGTGCCTCTGCTGGTGTTTTGCATACAGGCACGATCAGGGGTGCTGCCTTCGATGGCCATGATGATATTTTTGCATTGATACGGCCAAGGACATCGAGAAAGACTTTCATAATTTCATCAACATCAACCAGCTTGCCCTTTTCTTTTTCAAGCTGGAGGGCTTTTCTATCAGCTTGAATTTTCGTAAGCCTTGCCCTTTCATGTGTCAATGAGGAAGTCGAATCAACGGTATTTTTTGCTTTCAAATGAGCTATATACTTTTGAACCGCCTCGGCACAATCCACATACCCTTTATCAGGTTTGGGCAAGATACCTTCAGTCGAAAATTGGTAATATTTTTGATAAGGTATACGCAATATTTCACAAAGTTCTTTAACTTTTATCGTAGCCATTTTTCACCTATGAAATTCATTTCGTAGCTTAAAAAATTTTGCAGCTTTGCCCGCCGCATCGGGCATCTCCGAGGAAGGACCCGCCGATTTTTCACAACCCACAATCGTCATATTTGCCCCACAATCAATTTTTTTATGGGGGGGGATATAGGGTAGTATAGCCCCCTTCAAAAAAATGCAATGTCGATTAAATATGACGATTTCAGAGGCATTTTTTAGGTATATCTGACCCCTATTTTTCATAATACACCCTCAACCTTGTTTGGGGCGGGTCGCCATATTCTTTCCGTGCATTCAAACTCACTATCTGGCTATCATCACGAATAACAATGCCTGTGATTGCATCGATGACGGCCTTTAAAAGATTATCGAGGTCTGGCTTTTTTACATGGTCAATAACTTTCTTTGGGATTGATTTAGGGCGTGCAAACACGAATTCAACCTCAAGGGATACGGCTTTATCGGAAATGTAAACGGGACATTGTGCTGCGATCTGTGCTGCAATAGTCTGCTTGTATTCTTTGCTTTCCTTCGGGTCATATACGCCGATGAA
>Ga0209407_1005273_pt1 | contig 10172 bp, 9 predicted proteins | sample AD_JPNHG3_MetaG_FD_184410 | JGI IMG/M metagenome (GOLD analysis project Ga0209407, IMG submission 184410) | Active sludge microbial communities of municipal wastewater-treating anaerobic digesters from Japan - AD_JPNHG3_MetaG (SPAdes) (version 2) | ecosystem: Engineered > Bioreactor > Anaerobic >...
CCACAAGCCGCGCCTGGTGCTGGCCGACACGATGAACCACTGGATCGCCAACGCCCGCGCCGACGTGCTGAGCATGCTCCGGCGCGTGGACGGCCTGATCGTGAACGACGAGGAGGCTCAGATGCTCACGGGCAGGCGGAACCTGGTGGCGGCGGCGCACGCCATCGCCCGCCTCGGGCCCCGCATCGTCATCGTGAAGAAGGGCGCGCACGGGTCCCTGCTCCTCGTCGGCGGCCGCCTCTTCCTCCTCCCCGCGTTCCCCGTCGAGACCGTGCACGACCCCACGGGCGCGGGCGACTGCTTCGCGGGGGCCTTCATGGGCTACCTGGCGCGGGCCGGCCGCGCCACCCTGCCGAACCTCCGCCGCGCCGTGCTCTACGGCACCCTGGCCGCGTCGTTCAACGTCGAGGCGCTGGGCGTGGAGCGGCTGCGAACGCTGACGCTCGCGGAGGTCGAGGCCCGCGCCCGCGAGTTCGCCGGGATGCTCCGCGTGAGCGCCGGGGGGCTGCGATGAGAGCCTTCATCGCCGTCGAGCTGAGCGCCGAGATCCGCCAGCGGCTGGGCGAAGTCCAGGAACGGCTGCGCCGCGCCCCGTGCGGCGTGAAGTGGGTGAAGCCGGAGCTGATGCACATCACCCTCAAGTTCCTGGGCGAGACCGCGGAGAGCGCCGTCCAGGACGTCGAGGACGCCATCGCCCTCGCGGCGGAGGGGATCGCCCCGTTCGACCTGGCGGTGGCGGGCCTGGGCTCGTTTCCCGAGCATGGCGCGCCTCGCGTGATCTGGGCTGGGGTGCGCGATGATGGCTCCCTGGCGCAACTCAATGCCCGGCTCGAGGAGGGGCTGGCCGCTCTCGGCTTCGAGCCCGAGCGCCGGCCCTTCAGCGCGCACCTGACCATCGGCAGGGCCAAGGACCCGCGCGGCGCGGGCCCCCTGCGCGGCCCCCTGGCCCGCGAGGCGGCCACCCGCTTCGGCTCCTGCCGCGTCGAGGAGGTCGTCCTGATGCGCAGCGACCTCTCGCCGGCAGGGCCCACCTACACTCCCGTGCGCCATCACAGGCTCTGAGAAGGAACGCCCGCCATGGCCATCGGCAAGAAGCCGAAGAAGCTCTTCGTGGCCGCCACCCGCCAGGACCAGGGCAAGACGACCATCTCGCTCGGGCTCCTGGCCGCCTTCGAGGAGATGACCCCGCCCGTGGGCTTCATCAAGCCCGTGGGCCAGCGCTACGTCGAGGTGGACGGCGTGCGCGTGGACGAGGACGTTGCGCTCATGCGCGCCGTGTTCAAGCACGAGGTCGGGCTGGCCGACATGAGCCCGGTGACCGTCGGCCGGTCCTTCACGCGCGACTACATCCTGCACCCGAACCGCCAGAGCCTGGTGGACCGCGTGCGCGCGGCGTTCGAGCGCGTGGCCGAGGGCAAGAGCGCCGTGGTCATCGAGGGCACAGGACACGCCGGCGTCGGCTCGTGCTTCGACATGTCCAACGCCGAGGTGGCGAAGCTCCTGGGCGCCAAGGTCATCATCGTCACCGAGGGCGGCATCGGCGGCCCCATTGACGAGGTGATGCTCAACGCCAGCGTCTTCCACGAGCACGGGGTCGAGATCCTCGGCGTGATCCTCAACAAGGTGAGGCCCGAAAAGCTCGACTCCGTGGCGACATTCGTGGAGGAGGGCCTGGGGCGCAAGGGCATCGAGCTCCTCGGGGTCATCCCGCACGAGACGATCCTCTCGAACCCCACGATGAACCAGATCCTCAATGAGGTGGGCGGCGACCTCCTCAACGGCGACCGCTACCTCGCCAACGAGATCGAGACGGTGATCGTGGGCGCCATGACCGCGCACCGGGCGCTGGACTACATCTATCACAACAGCCTGCTGATCACGCCGGGCGACCGCGACGACCTGATCCTGGCGGCCATGAGCAGCTACGCGGTCGGCGAGGACAAGGCCAACTTCGTCGCCGGCATGCTCCTCACCGGCGGCGTGCGGCCCCACGAGAACATCGTCCGCCTCCTCCGCCGCACCAACATCCCCGTCGTGCTCGTCAAGGGCGACAGCTACTCGGTCGCCGCCGCCGTCAACAACCTCAAAATCAAGATTCAGCCGGTGGACACCAAGAAGATCGTCATGGCGCGGCGGCTCGTCAAGCGCTTCGTCAACGTCCAGCGCATTCTCGACGCTCTCTAGAGCCCGTCCAGGAATCCGCGCGAGGCTGCGACGCCTGCGGTCTCCGCCAGGAGAGCAGGGGCGGTTCCTCGGATTCCGGTGATCCCCACTTGGCCGCGACCGCGAGCCGTGCGGCGGGCGTGCAGCGCTCGCCTGGTCCGCCATAACCATCTATGCCGCAATGCTTTACGCCCGCCAGCAATACTCGCTCACATACTGGCTCATCGCACAGGTGAGCAGGAATGGCCGGAGGCCCGAGAACCGCCGATTCTCGGCCACCCGTCCATACTTGCTCATTTCCCTCCTCACTGGATTGAGCAAGTATGGGGAGAGCTGCCAGAGTTCGAAGTGCGGCCCTCAGGCCGCCTTCCCCGTGCGGGGCGATGCCCATACCACAAACCCACTCGGGGGGGAATGGCGTGAGGGTACTGCTCCGGCCGCGAACCAGTTGGCAGTGGCCGCAACCGTGCTGCGCCGGCCAGGGCCTCAAGCGCAGCCGCAAGCGTCCCGCTTGCGATGCACTTCGACACGCGAGACGCCTGTCGCTACACGGAGGAATGCAAACTGATTCGAGGCCGGAGCAGCAAGGCACCGCCGCCTGAAGGCGGGACTCCGAACGACTCCATAGCCTGTTGGTGTCCCGTCTTTGGGCGGTCTTCTCCTTTGGTGGGCGAGTGACCAGTTGCCTTGTCTTCACGCCATTCCGGTCGGGGGGCGGCGCCGCCACGCCCGCCGCCACGTCCTCCCGCGCCGACCCGCACGCGGCCGCGGCGCCCAAGTCCCACCCAGCGGCCGAGTCAGCGAATCGCCGTATTGACATTCCCACCAGTTCATAGTATTGTGACCCTAGGATCGGAGACCACAACCGGACCCTTGCCACCTGCCGTGCGGGGCCCGCCCCGCTGCCGGCGCACCGGGAAAGGAGGACCGAGATGTCGGGGAAGACGCAGTTCTGGCTCGGCTCACTGATGTTGGCCGCTGCCGTGGGCATCCTGGTCGGGGGCCTGCTCTATCCCAGGCCCTCGTACAGCCAGGACGTCGGCGAGGGCCGTTCGGGCAATTTCGCCCTGATCGCCAGCAACCTCCAGGGCGTTCGTCCCAAGTCGCAGATCGTCTACATCATTGACGATCGGAACGAGGTGCTCTACGTCATCGAGAACTCCGCGCTCAGGGGCAGCCCTGCCGAGCTGCGCGACGTAGTGGACCTCCGCGAGTTCAGCACCGGCCTTCAGAAGAAACGCGCGGAGAAGGCCAACCGCGTCAAGTAGCCCCTCTCGCAGGCCACGCCTCTGCCCCAAGGCGAGAGTCGGTGCTTGACTCGCCCATGAGCCGGTCCTATAATGCAGCGGCCCCGGGAGCTCGCGTCGTTCCCGGGGCCGCTGCTCATGTCGGGCGGCAATGAACTCCTTTCTCCGTCGGCGGCTCCAGCCGCTTCCGGGGTGATCCGTGCCCGAACCGAGCCAGGCGAAGCCATCTGAGGGCGTGGGACACCGCATCGTCCGCGCCATGTTCGTCATCATCTTCTTCCAGCTCTTCTGGAAGTTCGGCGGCCTGATCGTCACCCTCCTGGTCGGCTCGATCTTCGGCTCGGGGCCGGAGTCGGACGCCTATTTCTTCGTCACCGAAACGGTCGTCTTCCTCCTTCAGACCCTGTGCCTGAAGGTCTTCATCCCGGTCGTGGTGCCGCTGTTCAAGGAGGAGTTGCGCCAGCACGGCGAGGCCGCCGCCTGGCGCTTCGGCAGCACGGTGCTCAACCTCACGGCCCTCCTGCTCGGGGCCATCGTGGTGGCGGGCTTCGTGTTCGCGCCGCAGGTGCTGTCGCTGTTCGCCATGGGCTTCAACGAGCAGCAGCTCGCCCTCAGCTCGCGCCTGATGCGCTGGATGCTGCCCGGCGTCTTCGGCGTCTGCCTCGCCACGGTCACCTACGCCCTGCTCAACTCCTACAACGTCTTCGGCTACGCGGCCGCGGGCGACGGCGTGCAGAAGGTGGTGTGGGCCATCGCCATCCTCGGCGCGTCGTTCCTCGGCCTGGCGCTGCCGCGCATGCTCGATGCCCTGGCCGTGGGCTTCGTGGTGAGCACGGGAGCGGCGCTGCTCACCCACGTGGTGGGCCTGCGGTCGAAGCTCGCCCTCTATCGCCTCGGCCTGCCCGGGCTCCGCCTTCGCCGCGTGGGCATCGAGCTGGGCATCCTCGCCGCACACGCCGCCGCCCTCGGCGCCGGGCTGTGGGTCTGCGAGACGGTTCGACCGAGCCTGCCCAACACGGGCAGCCTCCTCGCCCTTCAACAGGCCGTGCTCGTCATCGTCGTGGCGGCCTACCTGCTCCTCCTCTGGTGGCGGGCACGGGGCAAGAGGACCGCCATGGCCAAGTTCGCCGCCCTCGCCGTGCCCCTCCTCTTCGGCATCCTGTTCGCCAAGTACCGCGACATCGTGACCAATCTCTTCGCCTCGTTCACGGGCACGGGCGTCTTCTCCGACCTCAAGTATGCCCGTAAGGTAGGCGAGGCGCCCAACACGCTGGTCATCGCCGCCCTCTCCATCGCCCTCCTGCCCCACCTGAGCGAGCTGGCCGCGGCCAAGCTCTGGGGCGACTTCGCCAACGTGATGACCAAGACCATCCGCGTCATCATCGCCTTCTTCGTCCCCCTCACCGCCCTGATGATCGTCCTCCGCCAGCCGATCATCGCCCTGCTCTTCGACCGCGGGAACTGGACGGATTACCACCTGATGCACGCGGGGGACGCCCTGGGGCTTTACATCCTGGCCCTGCCCTTCTTCGCCATCGAGAACCCCATCCAGCAATCGTTCTTCGCCATGCAGCGGATGTGGGCGCCCACGATCATCGGCTTCCTGGGCACGGGCTTCCACATCCTCTTCCTCTTCATCGGCATCGAGTGGCTGGGGTTCGGCTACTTCATCGTCGTGGCGGTCGTCTACGGCGCCGCCCGAGCCTTCAAGAACATCATCCTCCTGCTCGTCATGCGCTACCACGTCCGCATCCTCCCGTGGCGCCCGACCCTCATCTTCCTGGCGAAGGCCGCGGCCGCCACCGCGGGCGTCTGGGCCGCCGCCGAATTCACCTATCGCCCCCTCAAGCGATTGCTCCCCCTCGACCCCTATCGCCGCCGCGAGGTGATGATTGACACCTTCAACGTCGAACTGCGCGACTGGGAGGCGGACAATGTGGACGACTTCCGCATCCCCCCCCTCGACGATGCTTCGGCAACACGGGCCTTCCCGTGGCTTACAGACCGTCTCGCCAGGCCGACCCAGGGCGCGGCTAGCCCAAGGGCGATCCTGGCGGAGTACCGGCGCTCTCCACGGCGCACCGCGGGGCTGCGGCGCGACCTGGCTGGACTTGATCTGAGCAGAGCACCTGTCGTGCACGCCGTGATGGCAGCCTCCGAACCTACCGATCTCACAGTGTCCGTTGTTACCCGTGACGGCGCCTCGTACGCGGCCAGACCGCTACACGTCGAGCCCGGCGGGCCACAGCGGGTGCGGATGGACTTCGAGGACTCCTGCCCCAGGGACCTCCTGAGAACCGCGGCTGCCTTGTGGATCCGCGACACAACGCCCGTCAAACGAGTCCAGCACGCGCCGACGACGCTTCTGATTGGGGAGTTCCAGTTCGGCGATGTTGAGGGAGCGACAGGGGTCGGCGAACGCCTGGACGCCGGCCCCGGCGCCTGGCGCTTCTTCGAGAAGGGGGAACGCGGCCACGGCGTCCCGGCGCAAGTGGCCGACACTGGCGAGCGCAAAGACGAGCCCGAGATGGCGCTTCACCTGCCCGCATCCGAGGGACGCCGCACCATCGCAGGGGCGCGCCTCGAGTTCTTCCGCCTCGGAGCGTGCGACCGCCTGACGTTCAAGGCACGCGCCGACAAGGCCTGCCGCCTCGAAGTGAATCTACTGGCCCCCGGCCCGAAGAGCACCGACCCTGCCGACTGGGTGCAGATGACGGCGCCGATTGACATCAAGGCCAGTGGCACTCGCAAGGGATATTCGCTGCCGCTCTCCGCCTTCGCGGTCCCTGGCAACCGCGAGTTCCGCAAGGGCGAGTTCGCCGCCATCGAGTTTGCCGTGCCCGAGGGCGTGGATTTCTGGCTCGACAACGTGGCCTTCGTGCGAGAGGCGAAGGGGCCGAGGGTGGGGCGGGTGGCGGTGATGTATGAGGTGGGCAAGCTCATCCACGTCGCCGTGCCGTCGCTGGCGGCGTTTGTTGTCTTCGTCGTCCTCCTCTTCGCCCTGCGCGTCGAAGAGGCGCGCGAGGCGTGGGAGTGGCTCCAAGAGAAGGGGTTGAGGAGGATTGTAGGCAAGTTCCGCAAGAAGAAGCGCGTTGCGTGATACAAGGGATGGATGAATGGATGAGTGGATGGGTGTCTGACATTCATCCAATCATCCAACCGTCCACCCATCCGCGAGGAAACCGAATGAAAGCAGTGATCGTGTCAATCGGCGATGAGGTGCTGCACGGCGAAGTGGCCGACACCAACGCGGCCTGGATCGCCGAGCGCCTGCTCGAGCTGGGCGTCGAGCTCGCCTACCACACGTGCGTGGGGGACGTGGAGGAACACATCGAGCAGTCGCTCCGCTACGCGGCGAAGCGGGTGAACCTGATCGTGGCGACGGGCGGCCTGGGGCCGACTCACGACGACCTGACCCGCCACGCCGTGGCCAAGGTGGCCAGCGCGCCGCTCGAGCCCCACGAGGAGTCGCTGGCCGCCATCGAAGACCGGTTCCGCCGGTTCGGGCGGCCGATGCCCGCGCAGAACCGCATCCAGGCCATGATCCCCCACGGGGCGACGGTGCTGCCGAACTCGGAGGGCACGGCGCCGGGCTTCATCCTGCGGATCGGCGAGGCCCATGCGGCCTTTCTGCCGGGCGTTCCGCGCGAGATGAAGGCCATGTTCGACAAGAGCCTCGTCCCCTTCATCACCGCCCTGCCCCTCGAGCGAAGGGCGGTGCGCGTCGAGCGCCTCCACACCTTCGGCGTCCCCGAGTCCACCGTGAACGAGAGGCTGGGCGCGCTGGCGCTTCGGGGAGCGAACCCCCTCATCGGCCTGCGCGTCGGCGGCGGCGTGGTCTCGATCAAGCTCCTCGCCACGGGGCCGGACGCGCCGAGCGCCGAGCGGGTGCTGGGTCCGACCCTCGAAACGGTGAAGCAGCGCTTCGGCGACGCCATCTTCGGCACAGGCAATGAAACCCTTGAGCTGGCCACGGCGCAGCTCCTCGAGAGCCACGCCGCGACGCTCGCCATCGCCGAGTCGTGCACCGGCGGGCTTATCGGCCACCTGCTCACCAACGTGCCCGGCATCTCCCGCTTCCTCCTCGAGGACCTGGTCACTTACAGCAACGCGGCCAAGATCGAGCTGCTGGGAGTGCCCGCCGAGATGATCGTGGCGGTCGGCGCCGTGAGCGAGCCGGTGGCGGGTGCGATGGCGGAGGGCGCGCGGCGCCGGGCGAAGGCCGCCCTCGGCCTCTCCACCACCGGCATCGCAGGGCCCGACGGCGGCACCGCCGAGAAGCCCGTCGGCCTCGTCTACATCGGCCTGGCAACCGAGGCCGGCACGAAGGTCGAGCGCCTCACCCTCGTGGGCGGGCGCGAACTGATCAAGGACCGCGCCGCGAAGCACGCCCTCAACCTGCTCCGCCTGCACCTGATGGGGATGGGGGACTGGTCGAAGCGTGTTACGTGATGCGTGGGAAGACGTTGGACGGGTCGCTCGGCTTTCGTCTCGCGTATCACGCACCAGGGTGGAAGCATGCCTCGATACCGCCTCCTCGCCGTTGATATAGACGGCACCCTTCTCGACAGCGCCTCCCATCTGCGTCCCGCCGTGCGCGACGCCTTGCGCCGCGCGGTGGCCAGCGGCCTGCGCGTGGTGCTGTGCACGGGGCGCCGCTATCGCACCGCCATCCCCATTGCCCAGGAGCTGGGCCTCGCCCTCCCCCTCATCTGCCACAGCGGGGCCCTGGTCAAGGACACCGCCACCCACGGCACCCTCCTCGCCCGCCACATCGAGCGCGACGTGCTGGGCCTGCTCCTCGACTCCCTCGACGAGTTCGGCCTCGCGCCCATGGTCTACACCGACACGTTCGAGGTGCGCACCGACTTCTACCTGAGCCGCGGCGCCAGGCTCACGCACTACCACACCGACTACCTTCTCAAGAACGACGGCTGGTACCGCTTCGTCGGGTCGCTGCGCGACGGGCTCCCGGCCCCCGCCATCCAGGTCTGCACGTTCGGCGAACTCAGCGAGCTCCAGCGCATCCGCCCACTGCTGCGCGAGCGGCTGGCCGGACGCACCACCTGCCACCTGCTCAGTTCCGCGAAGTACCTGGGCAACTTCCTCGAGTTCCAGACCGGCACCGCCTCGAAGTGGGCGGCCCTGAGCGAACTCCTGCACGCCTTCCGCGTCGCGCCCGAGGAGGTGGTCGCCATCGGCGACGACGAGAACGACATCTCCATGCTCCAGGCCGCGGGCCTCGGCGTCGCCATGGGCAACGCCGCCTACCCCGTCAAGAGCGCCGCACACGTCGTCGCCCCGTCGAACGACGAGGATGGCGTGGCCTGCGTCGTGGGCGAACTGCTGGCCGAGGCATGACACGCCACTTGTCCCTTGCGTCCCTTGGACCCGCTCCATTCCTTCTTCCCATGCGAAAGGGCGTCCGATGAAGGTCTACCTCATGACCGACCTGGAGGGCGTGGCCGGCGTCTACACGTGGGAGGACCGCCAGGACACCTCCCTGGAGAACCAGGAGCGGCGGGCCCGTCAGCGACGCTGGCTGGCCCGCGAGGTGAACGCGGCGGCCGACGGCTTCTTCGCCGCAGGGGCCACCGAGGTGCTCGTGAACGACGGCCACGGCGCGGGCTACACGATTGACCTCGACGAGATTGACCCCCGCGTCGAGATCCTCCACGGCCACGAGCGCCCCTTCTGGCTGCCCCACATCGAGACGTGCGACGTGACCGGCCTCGTGGGCGCGCACGCCAAGGCGGGCACCCGCTGGGCCTGCCTGCGCCACTCGATGAGCGACCGCGTCCGCGGCTACTGGCTCAACGGCATCTCGATGGGCGAGATGGGCATGCAGGCCGCCATCGCCGGGCACTACGGGGTCCCCTTCGTCTTCGTCGCCGGCGACTACTGGGCGTGCCGCGAGATGCAGCGCCTGTGCAAGGGCTGCGTCGGCGTGGCCGTCAAGCGCGGCCTGAGCACCTTCTCCGCCAGGACTCATCCGCCCGCGAAGGCCCAGGAGCTGATCCGGGCCGGAGCCGCCAAGGCGCTGGCCGCCGCCCCCAGGGTGAAGCCCCTGCGGCTCGCCTCCCCGCTCCACTTCCGCTGCGAGATGAAGGACCCCGTCTACGACCCCGAGAAGCCGCCCGACGGCTTCCGCGTGGTGGATGCCCACGCCATCGAAACCACGGCCAGGGACATCATCGAGCTGTTCGTCAAGCTCTACAAGTACCCTCCTGACTTCCAACCGCGCAGGAGACCCCGCCATGCCGCACCCCCAGCCTGAGGCCAAGCCGCGCTTTCGCACCTTCTGGGGCCGCGCGCAGAGCTTCCAGTACGCGGGCCAGGGCGTCGCCTACATGCTCCGCACCCAGCACAACGCCTGGATCCACGCCGCCATCACCCTCGCCGTGATCGCCTCGGGGTTTGCCTTCGGCGTCTCCGCACCCGAATGGTGCTGGCTGATCCTCGCCATGGCCAGCGTGTGGACCGCCGAGTCGTTCAACACGGCGATCGAGATCATCGTGGACATGGCCTCGCCCGAGTGGCGTCCCGCCGCGGGACGGGCCAAGGACGTTGCGGCCGGCGCCGTGCTGCTGTGCGCCGCAGGGGCGTCGGTGGTGGGCCTGCTCATCTTCCTCCCGCGCGCGGCGGCCCTGGTCAGAGGTCTCCTCTAGGAGCCTGTCCAAGAATCCCCGTGGGCTGCGTTGCCGGCGTCAGCGGGCTGGAGGCGAGGCGCGGCGACGCAGGCGATGCCCTGGAATGCATCGC
>Ga0209407_1005280_pt1 | contig 10161 bp, 5 predicted proteins | sample AD_JPNHG3_MetaG_FD_184410 | JGI IMG/M metagenome (GOLD analysis project Ga0209407, IMG submission 184410) | Active sludge microbial communities of municipal wastewater-treating anaerobic digesters from Japan - AD_JPNHG3_MetaG (SPAdes) (version 2) | ecosystem: Engineered > Bioreactor > Anaerobic >...
AAGCCGTAGGCTTTTCGCTTGATGACCTTGATCTTGTTGTTGACCCCCTCCAGCTTCCCGGTGTGGATGGGGTAGTCGCAGTGGTTGAGGATCCCATAGCGATATCTCTGCAGCATGTTGGCAAAGGCCGTCAGAGATTTCTGTTTGAGGGATCGGGCCAGGGCACACCACTTGTCGATCGCCTTGGCCGCCCAGGTTCGTGAACGATAGCTCCAGAGCTGTCGGAGCTTGTCTTTGAGGATCATCACGGTGTTGATGACCTCGTTGAGCGCCAGCAGCTCTCGGAGCTGTTGGCGGTGGGTTCGGCGCCGCACGTTGCGGCGGTTTTTCAGCAGCAGATACCGGGCGCCTTTATAAACCGCCTTGTGCTCTTTGCAGGCTTTGCGATACTCGCTGTTTCGCACCCTGTCGATGACACGGCCAAAAGCGGCCACGACGTGGTACAACGTCCCTTTTTGCCGCACTGAATGTGAAAACCGGGGAAGTGATCGGGCAATGCCATCGGAGACATCGGGCGGTCGAGTTTCGGAAGTTCCTGGATAGAATCGATGACGCGGTCCCTGATCCGCTGGATGTTCACTTGATCTTGGACAACTACAGCACACACAAAACGCCTGCCATCCGTTCTTGGTTTGCCAAGAGGCCACGCTTCCATGTGCACTTCACCCCCACGGGCGCTTCCTGGCTCAACATGGTCGAACGATGGTTTGCCGCTCTCACTGAAAAACAGATCCGCCGAGGGACACATCGTAGCACGCGGCAGTTGGAGACGGCGATCAAAGACTATCTCTCGATCCATAACGCAAATCCGAAACCGTTTGTGTGGACGAAAACAGCGGATGAAATCCTTGCATCCCTCTCACGCTTTTGTAAACGAATTAATGACTCACAACACTAGCACGGCATATTTATATGATTGCCGTTGCATCATATTGATGTGACTACGTTTCTCTCCAAATAGAGCGTCGACGTAAAGTTCCTATAGCTGTATGTCCCGGGGAGCCATAAAAAGCCAGGGGGGTTAACCATCTCGGTTAACCCCCTTTTATTTGAATGGATTCAAGGTTTGCCTGTGGAACCGCGTCGCGTCAACGCTCGACTGAAAAGTGCGCCTCTGACCTTCGGCCGAACCGAAGAAGGCGGATAGAAAATTCACGCTTGAAATATACAAAGGCGGGACGATTTCCACCCCGCCTTTCATCCCGCCTATTCGTTATTGCTGTCTCTTCTTGATTCTTTCTCTGAATCCCGCAGTAACGGCAAGCACCGGGCCGGCGAGCAAAATCAGCATTAACGTGCCGGGTTCTGGAACAGCAGAAACTCTGTTCGTGTAATCGATTGTTAAGGTTGAGGTGTTTAAAAATAGGCTCCTGAGGGATCCCAACTGTGTTTCATTGTAAACCAGAGTTACATCTAAAGGCGACCCCGAAGTCCAGCCCGATGTGAACGCAGCCCCAATATTGTAGTTGGTCCAGGTCACCCATTCAAAAAACATCATACCATCGCTGTTGAGCGCTCCTTGGGAGACCCCTTGAACGATAATGTGATCATTGTTATTGTCGACACCCCAGGCTGATATTGTGAGAGTCGCTGAATTCAGCGTATCATAGGGGATTGAAAAATCCGTCGTCACATCATGCTGCCACGAAAATGTTCCCGACCCGATCAACAATCGATCCAGGTCCACTGTGTTAGTCCAAATGTCCGCAAACGATATTGTTGATGCCCCAAATGTTATAAGTAGCAGGCAAGTTGTGATCATGATAACTCTCTTCATTTCCTTCCCCTTTTCTTGGTGATCGTGACTTTCTCGCTACGGCTTATTGAGTGGATACACACTTCCCACGATGCTCAATATAGACGCATCATGCATATCCGCAACTTTCTTATTCAGCAAACCTGAATAGGACGAAATGCAGATAGGAACAACTTAGGCTGGGTAACTCGATTAAAGCTTTTATTTAAAAAAAAGTCAAGTATCCAATGCACGGTCGGACAAAAATACGTAAAAAGTATTAGAGGGGTTCTCATCAAATAAAAAGCAGAGGAATTCATTGACCCTCTCTCTTGTGTCAGCAACACATGGATTTGTCCGGTTTTGTAGCACATGAATTGTCCGTTTTGACTATTCCCGGGGAGCGTGAGCGGCGAGAGACGCGGGTGGCTAACCGGCAGCGGCGGCAGGGGGAGCCTTTCCTGATGGGTACGGAAGGGCCGTTCCATGCCCCCCTCTTAGGATCGCTCGATATAGTGCCGAAAGCTCCGGGCACAAACCCCGAAAAACCTTGCGGCTTTCTCCCGCGTCAATCGAAGCTCCGTCCGACACCCATTGAGTTCCTTAAATTGCATCATCAGGATCCTCTGTAACAACGCTGTCCGCCTCATCGGTCACCTCCGAGGGTGACCACCCTGAACCGGGCAAATCAGGCGCTGCAACTACGGGCAGTTTGCATACTTCCGGCACTTTTTATATTGCCATGAAAAAATTCGCTGCCGATAGGTTTTTTTATCTCTGCGACAGGAAAGAGCAGGCCTCTGATCGTGCCTTCTTTTCTTGAACATTCAGCTCTACTTTGTTAAAGCTGCCAACAGTCTTTGTGCAACTGTCGCGGCTTTTGAAGAAGCGGCACCGGTGAGCATGAGCTTTTTAACACTATTGATTGCCAAATATTATTTCCCGTTTCAAGGGCGCAGACCGGAAATTCTGTCGGGGTTCGTTTGTGTTCTGATGAGCTGCCTGCTTGCCCTGCCTGCGCCTTCGTTGGCTGTATCCGAATCCGTCCAGGTCGTCGTTGAGGGGCTCTCCGGAAAAGAGCTTGCGAATGTCAAGGCTGCCCTGACCGTCCCGTCCGCCCTCATCCGGGACGGCAAGGTGGACAGGTCATGGATGGAGCGTTTTGAGCAACAGGCGCCCGGGAAGGTGAAAGAGGCCCTGGAAGCCTTCGGGTATTACAGACCTGCCGTTACCATTCACACGGATACCCCCGGGGAAGGGGTATACAGGCTGGTTGTTCAAGTGAACGCCGGCGAACCTGTGCGCCTTACAAAGGTGCAGGTGCGGATTCGAGGTCCCGGCGCCTCCGACAGAGTGCTGACGAAAGGGGCATCGGATTTCCCCCTGCGGACCGGGGATGTCCTGCGCCAGGACATTTATGAGAAGTCAAAGGGAGAACTCCAGGCAAAGGCAATGGAACAGGGGTATCTCGACGCACGGTTCTCGGTCCACGTCATTCGCCTGACTGTCGCCGAATCGGCGGCCGAAATCGACCTGGTTCTCGAAACGGGCGGGCTGTATCGCTTCGGCGAAGTGCGCTTTTCCGGGGCACCCCGTTACCCGGAACAGTTTCTCCGCACCTTTCTGGACTTCAGACCGGGCGATGTCTATTCATCGGAAAAGATGTTGCAGACGCAGCTCAATTTCGCCACGGCGCAGCGCTTCAAGTCGGTCACCGTACAGCCCGACAAGACGGGAGCCAAGGACCACAGAGTGCCGCTGGACGTGGATCTTGTGCCGTCACCCCAGAAAGTCATGAGAGTGGGGGTGGGTTACACCACGGATTACGGGCCGGGGTTTTCCGTCCGCTACGAGGACCTGAATGTCGCGGACAGCGCGCAGAAGCTCGATACGGAACTGAATCTGAGCCAGCGCCTTCAGGGGCTGGCGTTGCGCTATGTCTTTCCGGGAAGCACCGATTTCAGGAACAACACCAATACCCGCGTGTCCGCCCAGCGGGAAGATACGGCGAGCTACACCACCCGATCGATTTCGGCGGAAATCGAGAGGACAAAAGGCTTCAGCCGGGATCAGCTCGGGTCCATCTACCTCCAGCTCCAGAAGGAGGATTCCACGGCCGGGGACGACTCGACCAACACCTTCCTCCTCATGCCGGGCATGCGATTTACGGAGAGGCATTACGACAGCCTGATACGACCGACCCGGGGGTTCCACTACAAACTCGAAGCGAGGGGCACCACGGAAACCCTGAACTCCGACGTCACCTTTGGCCAGCTGCTCGGTAACGCAGATGTGCTCCTGCCGCTGCCGGGGCGCTTCTCTCTCATGGTGAGGGGGCAGGCGGGGGTCACGGCCATGAACGGCAATTTCCTGGACGTCCCGATTACGTATCGGTTTTTCACCGGCGGGGACAACAGCGTGCGGGGATATGCGTACCAATCACTGGGTCCCGTGAATGACCAGGGCGAGGTCGTGGGGGGAAAGCACCTGCTGGTGGGGAGTGTCGAACTGGAACGGGCAATCGGCGCGAACTGGGGTGTGGCAGCGTTCTACGATGCAGGAAACGCCTTTGACAGCCTCGACAGCCTGGATTTTGCCGAAGGTGCCGGCCTGGGCATTCGTTACTACACGCCGGTAGGCCCCATACGTCTCGATATCGCCCGGCAACTGGGCGTGTCGGATCCGAAATACAGATTTCATTTCACGGTGGGAATGCAGTTTTGAAGAAACGCTCGCTCATAGGCTACACAATCCTGTCCCTCGCTCTCACGGCGATGGCCGCTATCGTGTGGCTTTTCTGCACCACATCCGGCACAAGACTCGTTGTGGAAACTCTTTTCCGCTGGATGCCGGTAAAGGTTGAGGCGGAGCGCATCACGGGAAAGCTCGCAAACGACCTGACCCTCGAGGGCGTTCGCTTGACATGGGAAAGCGGGGAAGCACGGGTCGTCACTGTTCATTTGAAGCTGCAGCCCCTGTATCTCCTGGCCGGATCGGTGTCGGTGGAAGAAATGGACGTTCGACACGTCTCCATCATCGACAGCAGTCCGGAGAGCGGTCCCCCCTATGATCTCAAGTGGCCCCGGGCCCCGTTCCTGCTCGCGGCGGCCAGAGGCCGCATAGGGGACTTTCGTGCCGAGGATGTGTCCTATCAGAAACCGGGCAGGGATCCCGTAACGATCCAGGAATGTCGGGGCGAGGTGATCTGGTCCCGCGGCTCCACTCTGTCGATTCGGAATGTTGTGATTCGAATGCCGGACGCTCTGGCGGAGGGCAGTGTGCAGGCGGGCCTTCTGTTCCCCTCCCTGCAGGCGAACCTTTCCGTGGCGCTCAACAAGGCCGCGGTGAATTGCAACGCCTTTTCCCTGACGGCAACCCTCGAAGCGGGGCAGGAGCCCGAACAGGTATCGGGTACGATCCGTCTGGTCGCGGCGTCCGGTACGGACGTGCAAGCCCTGCTCGAGGGAGAGATCGGTCTTACCCGGAAGGCCGTACTGTTCAGGAACCTCCGGTTCGTGGACGGTGAGGGGAACGCCATGGTGAACGCCGACGGACGGGTGGATGTCTCAACGTCCGAGATCGTCACCAGCGCCGGATTCCGGGTCGGAAACCCGGAGGGGTTGCCGGCGCTTCTCCCCCTGGCGCTCACGGGCACGCTTGAGATCCGGGGGAGCCCCGATCATTACACGGGATCTTTCACATTGAGAAACGAAGGGGAGACGTGGAGGTCGGCCTTCCTGTCCGGCGATTTTTCCGGAAACCGTGAAGAGGTGCAGGTGGCCGGTATGACGGGCCGGCTTCTCGAAGGCACGATGAAGGGGGAACTGAGGGGATCGTGGAACAAGAAAATGTCCTTGACGGGGTCTCTGAAGGCCAGGAATCTCAACCCCGCACTGATTGCACCGGAATGGGTCGGCAAGATTAATCTGAATGTAGAGGGCGCCGCCTCTTGGCCGCAGTCGGGCTCTCTCGAGGCGAGGGTCAGGTGCGAACTGCTGGAAAGCCGCCTCCGCGACCGGGCTCTCAGCGGTGCCCTCGATGCCCGACGGCATGCGGGGACACTCCGCCTGAACAGGCTTTTCCTGAAGGGGGCCGGCTTTGAGGTGCGTGCGGCCGGCGCCCTCGAAGAGCGGCTGAACTGGGGAGTACAGATCAGCGATCTTTCCGCACTCATGGCCGGAAGCGGCGGGCAGGTCTCTGCATCCGGTTGGGTGCACCGCGACGGGAAACATCTCACGGGTGCGGTGACCCTTCGGGGCAATGACCTCTATGTCTCCGGCATGAGCGTCGCAACCGTGGCGGTGGATGCGGAGATGGGCAAAGGGGATCCTCGGCGCCTGGTCGGTAACGCCCTCCTGAAAGGGTTTGCCCGCGGGCCTCTTCGGATCAGCACCGCACAGGTGATGACCGCCGGCCTGCTGGAGAACCACACGATCCGGATCCTGATAGAGTCGCCTGAAGCCAGAGTGGAGGGCGCTCTGCGGGGAGGTTATGCGAAAGCGGCGTGGCATGGAACTCTGGAGACCCTGAGGGGGAATGATACACTGGGTTCGTGGGGCCTCGAGGGCCCGTCGTCTCTCGTGGTGTCCGCGAAAAAGTTCAGCGTCGGCTCGGCACGGATCACGAGCACGGCAGGGGAAGTCGTCGACTTCTCCACGGACTTGTCCCTCGACCCGGTGCGGGGCCCTCTCTCGGCGCGATGGCAGAGGGTGAATCTGACGCGATTTTCCTTTTTCCTCGCGGACTGGCAGATGGACGGGCAGACGGAAGGCCACATCCGTGCGATATTCCGCGACGGGAACCGGACGACGATCTCTTCCGCGATGGGGCTTGCAGGAAGCGTTACCCGGGGCCCGCACGTAATAGAAGTGAAGGAGGCTTCGGGCAAGCTCGAGTGGAACGAGGGCGGCCTTGTGTGGCTTTCCCGGGCGGAATTCAGCCGCGGCGGCCGATTGGTCGCGCGGTTTGCTTCTCCGGAACCGGCCCGGCCCGGACTGCCCGGCAGGGGCGAGTTCCGTTTTTCCGCCGATACCGTCGATGCAGCCCTTCTACAGCCGTGGCTCCCCAAAACCCTTTCCATGACGGGCGCCCTGTCGTGTACAGCCACGGGGAAACTGCTTCCGGGCAATCACCTGGACGCCTCCGGCGAGTTAAAGGTCTCGAAGGGCGCCTTTTCCCTGCGGGAAGGGCAGGGGGTTGTCACCGCGCAGACGGAACGAGCGCAGCTTCGCTGGGTATGGCGGGGTCAGACGCTGAACGGCGATATCGATCTTTTGCTGACCAACCACGGCTTTATCAAGGCCGATTTTCGTCTGCCCGTCACAGCGAAGCTTCCCGCTGTCGCAGAGGGGAAAGGACCGGTAAAACTCACCCTGCGTGCTGACATGAGGGAAAAGGGGCTCCTGAGTGCCTTCTTTCCGGGGCTGATCCGGGAGAGCAGAGGACATTTTAAGATTCACTGCTCTGTGGACGGCACGTGGACGGCGCCGAAGATTCACGGCACCATGCGGCTCGATCGGGCGGGCGCCTATCTGCCGTCCACGGGGATTCAACTGAGCGACGCCGGGATGGAAGCCCGGTTCGAGGACCAGACGGTACACATCACATCCTACGGGGCTCGCTCCGGTCCCGGACGGATCGAGGGAAAGGGAACCCTCTGGATCAAGGACCGGGGAATTGACGGATTCGAGACGAGCCTCACCGGTGAGAGATTTCAGGCCGTGAGACTGCCCGAAATGGAGCTTCTGGCGAGTCCACGCCTTGCCTTTAAGGGTTCGAAGAAGAAGGTTCAGGTTCGCGGCAGTGTCACCATACCGGAGCTTCTCATAAGGGGGAGCGATTCAGTGGCCGTGGCCAGGCCAAGCAAGGATGTGGTGAGGGTCGGTGAAGGCCCTGCAAAGGAAAGCGACCGTTCTTTGCCTCTCGATATGCAGGTCCGGGTCATCCTGGGGGATCGCGCCTTCATCAAGGCCACAGGGGTGGATGCGCGCCTGGAAGGCGACGTGTCGCTTGCGGCCGAGACCCTCGACGCGATCAAGGCGAAGGGGGAAATCCGCCTCATAGACGGCACTTACAGCACCAGCGGGGTACGTCTGGTCATCACCCACGGGCGGGTTATATTTGACGGCGGACCGGCGGACCAGCCCAAGCTCGATGTGCTGGCCCTTCGCACGATCGAGGAACGGCCTGACCAGGCGGGGCAGTCTCTGGGTCGGTTCAAGGAAGTGAAAGCGGGCATCATCGTCACGGGGACCCCGCTCGCGCCCCTGGTGAGACTCTATTCAGAGCCGTCCATGCCCGATGCCGATATCTTGAGCTATATCGTGGTGGGTAAACCCACGAGCGGCGATGAGACAACATCATCGCTCCTCGCGTCGGCTGCCGAGGCCCTTCTGTCGGGCGGCGGCTCCGAGACAACCTTGAGCCGGCTCAGGCGCCGGTTCGGCCCGGACACGGTGGACATCAAATCCGACAAATCAGGGGATACGACCCGGTCGATCGTCACCGTGGGGAAATATCTGCAACCCAGGCTGTACGTAAGCTATGGCCGTTCCCTCTTCAGCGAGGATTACTATGTCACCCTGAGATACACGCTCTCCCGGAGGTGGGAAGTGGAGAGCAAGGCGGGAGCACAGAGGGGGGCAAACATCTATTACAGGATCGAATTCGACTGACCGCCCAATATCATGAGAGAGAAATCCCTCTCATAGGTCGGGTGCGATTTTCCGGCACAACGGGGTCTGTCTATTTTCTGAGCGTGGCCGTTTTTTCCGGAGAACAGGACTCACGGAAGGTTAACGTTTTGGCGCTGAACATCCCTCCGGCCATAACGGGTTTGGGTTACCGGTATCGTGACGCTTGTCACTTACCTTCTACCGACCGTGAGCTCGACGGGGCCTGCCGTCTGCGTTCCCGCGGCGACGGACTGCCCGAGAACAAGCCCGGGGGCATGGAGCCGCGGGTTTGAGAAATACCGGACGGTGACCTTCAGCCCGGCCTTCTGGAGGGTCTCCACGGCCACCTTCTCGGACTTGCCGACCAGATTCGGCATGACGACCTTCCCCGGCTCGGGCGGTTTCTGCGGCGGCGGAGGGGCCACGTACCTGTACGCCGTGAGCCGGATCTCGGTGCCGGCCTTCAGCATCGTGCCCGCGGCGGGCGACTGCTCGTAAATCTTCTGATCGTCCTGCGCAACCGCCGTGGTCTTGCCCTGCACGACCGTGGTCTTCAGGCCCATGGGCTTGACGCTGTTCAACTGATCGATGCTTTGCCTGGCCCCCTGGGCGTAGGATCCGACGAAGTTCGGCATGGCGTGGGCCGCCGAACCCACCTGCAGGGTCACCGTCCCGCCCGGAGCGAGCTTCAGGTGAGGGGCCGGGACGGTGCTCTTGACCTTCCCGATCATCGCCGCGTTGTCCTCCGGGACGAACTCGACCTTCGGGATGAAACCCGCCTTCTTCACCGCGGCGGCGGCATCGGCCTCCTTCATCAGCAGGACCATGGGCACGAAAGACCCCTGGACGGCTATGGTCAGGGTCACGAGCATCGTCTTCGGTTTCTCGGTCAGAAAATAGCCGCCCGCGGCCGGTTTCTGGTCGATCACCTTGCCGATCTGCGTTGTCATCTGGGCCTGCCCCTCGACAAAGGCGACCTGAAAGCCCTTGGCCTTGAGAACTTTCTCCGCTTCCGCCTTGGGCGTGTTCATCACGTTGGGAATTGTGACGAGATACATCGTCGCCGAGGACGGCGGGACCGACAGAGCAAACCCAAGAGCCGCGACGGCCATTGCCAGAACGATTTTCTTCACCATGCCTGATCTCCTTGCCCCCTCCTGTGGGGCCTTACCGGTTTTCGGGCGATACCTCGGATCGGCATACCCTGAGGCATAAAACTTTCAACTTCCGTGCCAGGGGCGGCCCTGCATGCCCGGCAGGCGGAAATGGGAAAGTACGGCCCGGGCCGCAGCGCCTCACCGCGGGCAACCCCACCAAGAATCGGGTCTATTTTTTGGGCGTGGCTGTTTTGTATCGGAGGATAGGGCTGAAGGGGGCTGAATACAAAAAAGCTGAGCGGTGACCTCTTCCTTTGTACAGCCGCCTCTTCAGTGTCGTCGGAAAAGCCTGCCGTCCCTTATCATCCCGGGAGATTGTCTTTCGTCCGGTCCGCCGGCCGCCGGTAAGGGACCCGGTGACGGTCCTGCAGGATCATATTTCCTTCGGGGTTGACACCTTTTTTCATGGGTGACCCCCTTAGCAGGCTTCTCAAGAATGGTTCAATATCACCGCCAGGCGGATATGCTTGGCCTAACGGTCATAGTGGCCGGACGCCTCGGGCTGGTACAGGACCTCCTCGATTTTCAACCGTTTCAGTCCCGACAGAACCTGCCATTCAATAACATCGCCGACCCTGTAACCGATCAGGGCCGT
>Ga0209407_1005282_pt1 | contig 10158 bp, 10 predicted proteins | sample AD_JPNHG3_MetaG_FD_184410 | JGI IMG/M metagenome (GOLD analysis project Ga0209407, IMG submission 184410) | Active sludge microbial communities of municipal wastewater-treating anaerobic digesters from Japan - AD_JPNHG3_MetaG (SPAdes) (version 2) | ecosystem: Engineered > Bioreactor > Anaerobic...
CTTGCGGGCCGGATGGCGTTGCAGAAGAGAGGCAGGATATTGGGCAAGCAGTGACGGGGAAAGGGAGTCAAAATCGCCGATTACCACATCTGGCCGCAAACCGAGTCCGTGAACGCGCTCCAGGCCGCCATCCACCGCCACGACCAGATCCCTGCCGGCATCAAGCCTGCCATAGCCGGAAAACAGCTCCCGGGGGGCGTGATGGGTGAAAATCCAGGCCTGCCGCGGGCTCATTTTGTGGCGAAAGCCCGGTCGTCCAGCCGGTTGAGGTAGCTGGCTGGATTCACGGCTTGTCCGCCTTTGCGCACCCCATAGTGGAGATGCGGCCCGGTGGAAAGTCCAGTGTTGCCCATCATAGCGATGATCTGCCCCTTGCGCACCTGCTCCCCGGGTTTAACCTGAAAACTCAGCAGATGGCCGTAGATAGTTTGATAGCCTTTGGCGTGGTTGAGGCGGATAAACTTGCCCAGGCCCTCATCGTGCGCCACTGCGTCCACCACTCCGTCAGCAGTGGCATAGATGGGTGTGCCAACCTGGTTGGCAATATCGATGCCCTGATGCAGTTCGAGTTCTCCGGTGATGGGATGCAGGCGCATGCCCCAGCCGTCGGAGATTCTGCCGAAGGTCGGATAGATGGAGGGGATGCCGTCGCCCGAGGTCACCACCACCTGCGCTGCAGCTTCACCTGTTGAAAGGGGTGTTTCCACACCCAATCTGTTCCATAATTGGGAGAGCTTTCTATCCAGGGAATTGAGCTGTTTCGCCAGGTCGGGGGTTCCGCGCAGCTTGCTGCGGGCCTCCTCATCCCTTCCGCTGTAATAGGGATAGTCCTGCTCCTCTGAAGTGGCGAAGCCCAGGGAATCCAGCAGGCTGGCGAGGGAATCGAGCTCGATCTCATACTCCGCGATGCGTGAGCCAAGATATTTGTTTTGCTGCCGCAGTTCCTTTACTTGCCTGGCATCCGCCGCATTGCCTCCCCCGAAGCCGTAAATACCCACCAGCGCCAGCAACACGATCACCGCGGCCGCCAGCAGAACCAACAGCCATACCGGCAGGTAAAAGCTGCGCTTCCTGCCCCGAAAATCAAGGCTCAGCTTGAGCCTCTGCTCGGGAACCAGTTCCGGCTCCAGGTTGGGCATCAGGTCTTGTCGGCTCATCTTAATAATGGACATCCTTGTGCTGGCGGGTACTGCCCGGGAAAACAGTGGGGCTGCCATCCCGAATCCTCGCCTCTTGGTAAAATCTCACCCCAAAAAAAATGGCATCCCGTAGGGGAATCGAACCCCTGTTGCGTGACTGAGAATCACGAGTCCTAGGCCACTAGACGAACGGGACGCATTATACGGGAATCAGACCACAAAGGGTCTGCGCTGGCAATAACTCACTCTGTAATAGCAGTATGGCGACCCCTAGGGGAATCGAACCCCTCTTGCAAGAATGAAAATCTTGAGTCCTAACCGATAGACGAAGGGGTCGCAACTGGTGATCCAGGTTGGACTCGAACCAACGACTCTCTGCTTAAAAGGCAGATACTCTACCGCTGAGTTACTGGACCATTTTTCGCTATTGTTTGTTCAAAAGATTTTTGCGCCCCCATCCTGTCAAGGGAAAATTCCCTCCGCCCCGGACTTACCTGCGCCGACTGTGCCGCAAGAAAATATAGACCCCGCTGAAAACTTTTGGAGGAATCGATACCAATTCGCTTTCATCACGGCCATCGGGGTCACCGCCAAAGCGCGTAGCGGTTTGGTGGGGTGGCTTGAGCCGGGATCCAGTCTTTTAAAAACAACTACCCGACCCCAAAACAAACCACCCCAGACAAACACACCGAGTCATCCCAGCCATTTCCATACGCATATCTACCAAAAGAAGCACAATTTATCGATTGACAAGCAGAGGGGATTCGGCGATATATGATCTTGGGTAAAATATCTGAAGGAAGACTGCTTTCCCAAAAAAGCTAATCCCTTGCCAGGAAAGCAGATCAGGAGTGATCATGGATCATTTGCAGGACAGGTGGCGGAAAGAATATGGGGCGGGGCTGGTTGTGTAAATTTCTTTTTTGCCTATACCCCTGTTTTGTCCAGGGGGTGATTTATCGTGAGCATGCGTATGCAAAAAGTTATATTTAGGAGTTCAGAATGAGCTTTTGGAAAACACTGGCAAAGATCGGCAATGCAGTCATCGAAGAAGGCAGGAAGCAGCAGAGCAAGCAAATGAGAAATGGCAGCAGGAATGCTTCTACCGGCAGAACCGAAGTCCCAACTATCGGAGGCAGGACACTCAGGGAATGGGAGCGCGAGTGGCAGTATGCAGGCTGTCTGGACAGCATCGACCTGAGTCCATATTCCTCTTACGTCGGGCTTTACAAAGCCGAACTGGATGGAAAAGTCATGTATGTCGGCAGAGCCATCGAATATTCAAATGGTGGCATCAGGAAGAGATTATCTGACTATACCAGAGAGTCAGACAGTGCCAGGAAGCACACGTCGGGGAGGCTAATGCACGCACATGCCGCTGATCTGGAGATATATGTCCTGCTGGTAGGCATGGATGAGGAAGCGGCTGAAGCGACCAGGAAACTCGAGCGCTACTTTATCGGCAAATACTCTCCCGAGTGGAACAAGGTGTTCAGGTAGTCGAGCTTACACGTAAGGGACAGGGATGGTGATGAAAAACCTTGACCGTTTAGGCATGGCAAAAATATCTTGAAAAATCTATAAAATGGCGAGAATTGTGTGAGGAATCAAGCTTTGTACAGGCAATGGCAGATGCTGCATCTGATAAACCAGCATCGGCTAAGCGGCATATCCAAAGGTGAATTGGCAACTTACTTTGGTGTATCAAAGAAAACTATTGCCAGGGACATCACCAATCTGTCGTCTTGTGGTTTTCCTATCTATGAAGATCAGGATATGGACAGGGGCAATCAGGTTTTCTACTATTTCACAGAGGGTTACCGCCTTCCCGATTATACTCTGGATTACGAGGATATCCTCAGCCTCTCACTGGCAAGCAAGCTGTGGGAGGAATCGGGTTTGGTTACTGCCGATAGCATCAAAGGCATTCTGGCCAGGATCGAAACCAAACTGGATAAATCCATCCTGAAGTTCTACCGCGATGTCCAAAAAGCGCTGATCAGCGACAGCACCGGTATCCTGTCAGATTCAGACTCTGTGCCTGAGAAACTGAGCCTGGTACTGAAAGCGATACTGAATTACAAGATGATCTCTTTTGACTACTATAGCGTGCAGAACCAACGGCACAGCCACAAGGAAGTCTCGCCTCTGGCAGTCAAGTACTTCAACCACAATTTCTACCTGGCCGGATACTATAAAAAGATAGATCAGGTGATCGTCTTTGCCCTCAATCGGATGGACAAGATCAAGCTTGGCGATAAACCCCAACACGAGGTAGATTTTGATTCCAAAACCTACTTTGACAGCGGCTTTGGCATCTATACCGGGGAGGTGTTTCAGGTGAAGCTGCAATTCTTTCCCCCCACCTCGGATTACATCGCGGAAAGAACATGGCATCCGGCACAGAAGATCACCCGGCTTGAGGATAAATCACTCATCCTGGAGATGCCTGCCAACTCCCTGAGCGAGATGAAGAAGTTTGTGCTGAGTTATGGGGCCAAGGTGAAGGTGCTGGAGCCGGGGGAGCTGAGGGCTATCATTCAGATGGAATCCGAATTAATCACAAAGCACTATCTTACTAAGTGATCATATGATATGAGATCAAACTACATCCAATAAGGAGTTAAAAATGAAAAAGGAAAACGAAGGCAAGTTAAAGACATTCATTGACATAGTTGAAACATGCAGTGGGATTGTCCATTCAGATCCAAAGAACACATCTGATACTCTCGTTAATGTGATGATGCAAAACACCGGTTGTAGCAAAAAAGAAGCTCAGACGAGCATTAACGAGGTAATCAGAACTGTGGATCGGATTGAAAATGCCTACAATGATTTACGGGATAGCATCAGCAAAGGCTCAACCAGGGAAGAATGGCTACTCTCGAAAATTCAAGGGCTTGATACATCCAAAACGGGTCAGAATATAAACGAAATCATGGGCGATGTTGGCAGGGCATTGAATGTCCCGTCATTGTCAGCAGACGCTTCTCTTTCCGACGGTGACATTGGGAACCTTAGTGAAACAGTTATGGTGCAGGATATTGTTGACACTTTACAAAGCATCAATCCAGTGGAATCAAAAGCAGTTGAGCGTGTTAAAACCATTGACTTTAAAAAGGAAATCGTTGCTCTCAGGGACTACTTTGATAGTCCGTTAAACAATGATAAAGATGCGCAATACGTAAAAGCAGTTTCTTCCGCCGCCGTGATAGCAAAGGAGAAAGGAATGCTTCCTGAAGAACTCGACAATGTCACAAATAGTCAGCTAACTATGATCGTTGATCAAGGAATGTCAACGGCGAAAGCCGTGTATCAGGTTGGCACAGGAGAAATCAATCCCATTGAAGCACTGGGTTATATCTTTAACCGGAAAACTTCGAAATTGGGCGTTATGATTGAGGATTTCTGTGCTGAAACAGGCGAGACTATCGGCACTAATATAGGTGCGAGTGTTGGTGCGATTTTTGGCCCCGTAGGCTCATATATCGGAGCAGAAATTGGTGCGTTCGTGGGAAACGTTGCTGGCAAAGCAGTTGGGAAGGTGATAACTAAAGGGTTAGAAGTTGTATCTGATTGTCTTACAAGTGTTGGTGATTTCATATCTGATGTCGCTGATTCAATAGTAGATTTCTTCTTTTCTTAGTAAGGCGGGTGCTTCATGAATTCTTCAATGATATTGCCCATACTAAGCTCAAGTGTTCTGGCAGCACTGATAACCGCTATCGTATCAAAACAAATTCAAGATAAATCCAATAAACTAAAGTATGTAACTGAAGAGCGACAAAAATGGAGAAAAGAGTTAAGGGAAGCAGCAGTTGAATTAAGAAGGATTGGAAAAAATGAGAAGTGGGACGGATTCAAGACTGTTGCAGAGGCAAAGACTTTTTTCAGATCAGATTGAATCCTCGTGATCTTGAAGACAGAAAGCTGTTAAATATGATTAAAGAGCAAGAGTGGGAACAAGAAGAGAAGATATCTGCAGAAAACTTAGACAAATTATCTGAAGCAATATCCTGGCTGCTTAAACATGATTGGGAACGTGTCAAGCAAGAAGCGTCAACCACAAGATTAACAAGCATTTATTATAAGATTATCGTAGCATCGGGATTATATTTATTGCTTTTGATCAATGGCAAGGTGTTTAACCCTGAAAAGTTCGAATCTGTTACTGAGACCCTTAAAATAGATACTAATCTCGTAAGATCTATTTCAGTGTTATGCCTACCTGTGCTTCTATTAGTACCATTGTTGCTTATAATATTAGATTGGAAGTGGCGGCATTATAAGGAAAAACTAACTTACTCGAATAGAGGATATGGCAAATACTTGAGGGAAATACTGGGCATCCCACTCAGAAAAAAAATGAAAAATAAAGAGAAAAAACATGGCAAAAACAATTAAATTCAATCTAAATCTTGACGGTCAGCAAGTCCGTTGCATCGAAGACCTTCAGGAAAACTTTTGCATCGAGGACATAATGCGTCTTTATCTGGATGGTTTGTTACAAAAATGGCTTAAAGTTAGAGGATATGATGAAGAACTGCGGCAAGTTGAGGCTATCAAAGAGAAAGATTCTGTGATAGTCGAGTTGATCAAGATATTTAAAATTGAAACTAATGATAATGTAATCAAGGAGAGCTTGTATTCTCTGGAATACTGGAGAGAAAGAGAAGCTGAACTGAAAAAATGGGAAGAAACAGGTGGCAAAGTAGAAAAGGTCATAGTTGACTATCATAAGGGTTATGAGAGTTTGAAGTCAAAAGTGATAGAACACAAACATGAAATGGCATTTATGAAGGCAACCGCCAAAGAAATATCCAAGTATTACTACAGGTTGTTTAAACTCGATTACACCAAGTTCTACTATGACTTCATGGGAGACGCACCCCTAATGACTTATGCGATACTAATGACCCCTACTCTCCGTGATATGCTTTTAAAAAATGAAGATATCAGCAAATCCTTGAATAAGACTTTCATGATAGAAAGCAAAGAAGAGGCAATCAAGCTTATCTGTCCGGATCTTAAAACTAAAATCGATAAAATCACTACGAATAAAATCGAGGAAAAAGATGCAGGTGGCTTTTTTAGTAGTATTAGTAGTATATATACAATTATGTCTGCTGTTTATGATCAGACCCAGGAAACTTCAAACAAACACAATGCAGCTACACTCAAATACTATGAGGTTTTTGATAAGATCATGCAGAGCATTGGACTGCATATTTTTACCGGTGAAACACAATCCTATTGGAAAGACCTGCAAACAGAAGACACCAAGGTAATGATAATCTCAGTGCCGGGCAGTTGCCGCGTACGAAGTGCAAACGACAAGTCAGAGGGCATCTCCTCCAAAGACGCCAACGGTAAATTTCTCATTCTTGATGGGTTGGTATATAAGTCTTCAGACAATTATAACCCAATTGTGTACATGGAGATATGATGACAGAGCAATTGCAATTGAATAAACTTGCGTCTTATATCGATGCGCTCCGGCCCATCATTTATATCCCGACCTTTGACTTTCATGCTTTTGACGCGATCATAGAACAGCTTAGTAGTGAGTCCAAGGATATCAGTGTCTGTGAGTATAACGAAGGGTTGGGTGTGGTTGACTTTAAAACGAAGAAGAGAAGTTTAGGCTTAACACTTGATAAATTCTTAAGGTTATATACTCTATCGCCAAAGGGAACTAACTTTCTTGTTTTGAAGGATGTCCACAGCAGTATTTCCAATCCGGTAATCATCAGTCTGTTAAAGTCAATAGCCATCAGGAACCTACATGATCCCGATTATAATGTGACTATATTTATCGTGTCCAGTGTATTGACCATTCCGCCAGAATTGGAGAAGCTGATAACGATCTTTGAACCCCCACTTCCCTCCAAAGCCGGAATCAAGGACTTGATCATCAACTTCGCCAAAGCAAACGATTTCAAGATTGATGAGACTTTCTCTGAAGAGTTGACCTGGTCTTTGAAAGGGTTTTCCGAGTTTGAAATCACGCAAATCTTAAACTTGGCTTATCAAAACAGCGGCACAATTGAAGCAGGAGACCTGAGCCTGATCATTGAAGAAAAAGAGCAGATAATCGCAAAATCAGGTGTTCTCGAGATATTGAAACTTGATGACTCTATCGATGATGTTGGCGGGCTTGATCGCATGAAAGATTGGCTTAGAAAGAAAAGCCAAGTTTTAGACGGACTCAATGAAGCTGTAAAGTATGGAGTTGATATACCCAAGGGGCTGATGATCGTTGGCATGCCAGGCTGCGGGAAGAGCCTTACAGCCAAGGCAACGGCAAAACTCTTTGGCGTGCCTTTGATCCGCCTGGATGTTGGGAAGTTGCTTGGTAAATATGTCGGAGAAAGTGAAAGCAATATGCGCAGAGCAATCAGCATTGCAGAAGCTATCAGCCCGTGTGTGCTTTGGGTTGATGAGATCGAAAAAGCATTCTCCGGTATTGGGCAAGCTGGTGGCAGCCATGAAGTAACCACAAGACTGTTCGGTTTCTTCCTAACCTGGCTTCAGGAAAAGGATAACACAGTATTTGTGGTTGCAACTTCCAACGACATCTCTTGTCTTCCTCCGGAATTCTTGAGAAAAGGAAGGTTTGATGAGATCTTTCTGGTAGATTTCCCAAACGATGACGAAAGAAAAAGCATCTTTGAGATTCACCTGAAAAAGCGTGGAAAGTGGTCGACAGATATAGATGTGGTCCAGTTACTAGAGAAAACCAAGGGTTTTAGTGGAGCGGATATTGAATCTGTGGTTAAGAATACTATCGAAAGCGCGTTTCTCTCTGGGAAAAAGAGTGTTAGCACTGAGGATTTAATCCAAGAAATCAAGGATACGAAACCAATTTCTAAATCACTTCAAGAAAAGATCAAGGACTTGAGAAAGTCCTTAGAGCTGATTGACGTCAAAAAGGCAAGTTATGAGTGAGAAAGGGCATCCTCTTTAGAGCAAGTCAAGGGTGCTTTACACGTTCCAGAATAGAATAACAATCACTTATGCCCCTGATCTGTCCAGGGGCTTTTTTATACTCCGCTCAGGTGACGGATTCGGCACGGTAAACCGGCCTGAGAATCCCGCCAAAAGGAGAATAATTGGATAACATCAAGGAACTGATTATCGAGAAGTATCACCAGATCACCGGTTTTGAGCCCATTGTGGAAGATTATGAGCCCAGGATCAAAAAGATGCTTTCCACGATATGCAAGGGACGTTATTCCAAAGAGCAAATCGTGGATTCCAACGATACCAGCATCTTCGGTAATGGAGCTTCCGGCATGGTGTTTACCACCGAGGCGTTGTGTGTAAAGGATGCCGGGAATTCCACGTCCCAGTTCATCGCAAGATTCAAAGACATCAAGTATTGCAGTATGGATGAGGACAGCATTTTTGGAGTGGATATTTCCGCCATCAAGCTGCATATGCGATCCGGCGCAGTGTACCGGCTCAGCACCACTTTGGATGGTCTGGATCTTGCTCAGATGCAGGAATTGATAGAGCATGCCATGCACCTTCATGATCTGGATGGGGAAGCTGAGGATAGCCAAAGCGGCGATTCTGCTTCTGATGATGATGTCGATGATCTGGATAGTGATTCCTCAGACCAGGAAGATGATGAGGATGGGGCACCAGAGGCAATAAGTGAAGCGGCTTCCTTTGTTGTAAAGGTGATATCTTCTTTAGTATAGTATCGATCCTGAAAGTGACTGATCCTGCTTAGCTTGTGTAAGTTATGGGCTGCCGAAGTCTGTTTGGCAGAGGCAACGGAGTTGACTGTTTGGGAAGAGACAGCCGGTCTCTGCGGCAAACAGACTTTGCCACCCCTCTGGGACTGGATCACGACTCAAGCGGTTCACGCAGATCAGCGCGGATAAAAGGCGCAGATTGCCGCAGATTGGTGTAAGATAGGTTCGGGATTTGCCACTTGTTCTGAGCTGGCACTTGCCCTTATTCTGTTCTTTTATTCGTGATAATTTGTGTAATTTGTGGATGATTATTCTAAAAGACTTGATCCCGGGTCAAGCACGCTTGCCCGGGATGACGCAGTACATAGCTTGTTGGAGCTTGTTTCGGGGTCGAGTGGTTATCCCAAAACGGCGCTATGGCAAGCACCGCTACTTAGTACTGGCGGTCGCTGAACCGCCTTGTTTCACCATTCCACCTTTCCACCCTTTATAATTCGTGATAATTTGTGTAATTTGTGGATAGTATCAGGCCATAGTCATCCATGTCGGGTAAACATAAACCAAAAAACCCGGAAGCCGAAGCTCCCGGGTTTTGTATTGTTTACTCTTGTTGTTTAGTTAATGGCGATCACACGGAAGAACTTCATAGCTTCCGTGGGGTTTTGTATCGTATAGGATATATCGGTGGTGGTACCCAGGGTGGTGTAGGTGCCATAGGGATCGGAGGCGGCTTCCACGCGATAGCTGGTGGCTCCATCCACATCAGCCCAAGTGAGCTGTATGTCGCTTCCCACGCGGGAGATGGTGACGACAGGGGCGTCCAATGTGCCGCCGGCTACTTCAAAATCAGCCAGGAAGCGAGGTGAGATCTGCATATTAGCGTCATACTGACCCACCAGGCAGGTGATGTTGACTGGCACTGTGTGGATAGGGGTTCCGCTGTAGTCTGTATTGGGGAAGGTGCGCATCACGAGGGTCGCGGTGGGGTCGGTGACGTTGATGTTGGAAGCATTCGCGGGATAGGTTCCCAGAGTGGCATCCACGGTTGCATTCATCACCTTGATCAGCTTGGCCTGATCGGCGGTGGTGAGGCTGGCCAGGGTGCGTACTTCCGGAACAATGGTGTTTCCGCTTGAGGTCGCAGCTCCGGGATCGGCCACGGGAGTGAACTGCAGCATGTTTCTGTAGAGACCCAGGGTTCCGGTAACGCCGGTGATGCCGTCGTAAAGGTTATACGTACTCGTGATGAGACCGGCATTATCATCGATCAGAATGGCGGCTGTGGCATCCTGGATGTATTTCTGGTGGCGTTGCGC
>Ga0209407_1005293_pt1 | contig 10139 bp, 8 predicted proteins | sample AD_JPNHG3_MetaG_FD_184410 | JGI IMG/M metagenome (GOLD analysis project Ga0209407, IMG submission 184410) | Active sludge microbial communities of municipal wastewater-treating anaerobic digesters from Japan - AD_JPNHG3_MetaG (SPAdes) (version 2) | ecosystem: Engineered > Bioreactor > Anaerobic >...
AAGCCTTTCAAAATAAAAACCATTATGTATGCAATAACTTTTATTTTTTGGAGCATTATAGGATTTCAATCCTGCGTAAGAATTGGAAAGAATTATATCAGAAAAAGGGAAAGTGATTTTTGAGCGTGTCCAGGCTTTGCTGAAGACTTTCAATTTCAAAGGTGCATCGGATATCATCGCATTTATAAACTTTATCTTCAATACTTTTGCAATAGGAAAAGCATATACAGATGGCATCGAACCCCAGCTATGTATAATGTCTGGTTTAAACTCCTTGCAAAGTTTATATAGTTTAAAAAATATTCTTGGATCTTTTTTCCATTTTCTTATTAGATAATGTATTCTTATATCTTGCTTAACTACATACTTATAATGAATATCATTAGACATAATTGCAAACTCACAGTGAATATCTGAATAATCTTTTAAACCTTTTATTAACTCAACTAAACGCCGTTCCTTGCCTCCTGAATGAAGGCTATCAATAAACATTAAGATTCTCATATACTATACTTCCATTTCTGGTTGTTTCAATTCCGGCATTTCCAATGCATCCATCAACTGAAAATACTGTGGCCAATAATGTCCTTCATGCCAATTTAGATTTGAATCCCAATAGCCTGGACAATTTCTAACAGCAACATCTTGATATGTATAACTAATTTCACTGAATTCAGGTTTGCCATCTTCATTATATAAGAAATCATAAGACATTGATTGAAATCCAAGTTTTTTTGATATTTGAAAAGCTATCTTTACAAAGTTTAAATCAATGTTATCTAAATTATAATTTATTTTTCCACTACCTGATGACCTAAAATCATTTTTTCTATTAAATCTTCTAAAAGCAAGTGCCCTATTTCCAATTACTGTTATTCTTGTATCATATTTATTATTTGGCAAAAATTTTTGAAAAAGCACATAATTCTTATGCTTTTGCCAAAATGGCGAGATATCTTCTCCTCTATATTTTCTTAAAACATTTCCACCCCAATGATGAATGGTTTTATATAAGTTAAAGTCTTTATGTTTAGTGCTTCCTGAAAAAGAAAATTTATTAGGATTTATACCAGAACAAAACATTTTCTTTATAAGTTTTTTTGCTATTGATTTTTTCTTTATTAATAAAACATTTTGAGAACTGGCTCCACCTTTAAGTTTGAAAACAACTGGGTAGTCTGCATTTTCTGCCCATTTTAATGCTTTATTCTTGTCCCAGAATATATAACTATCAATAACTGGAAATCCTGCTTGTTTCAATAAATAATATTCACGGATTTTGTCATCATAGTGCCAGGATGTTGCCAAATTCGGAAAACATTTAATACCCATTTGTTTTTCTACGATAGGAATAATAGTCTTAGCCATTTGATGATGATCATCAATATGTGTCCACCGAAAAATAAATAGATCAAGTTTCTTCACCTTTTCCCAGAAGTCTTCATCACTTGCATCTAACCTGATATGTTCAATATTATTATAATCCAGAATTTCTTCATATTTTTGAAGAAACGGGCAAAATTTCCCGTATTGGTCTTTATGAATTCCTACTAACATATCTTACCTATTTTTCTTTATTATATTTAAAAATCTTAGCCATTTTTTTGGGCCAAAAAAAATACTGTGCTCTCAAGACTATGGTGTGAATTTATTATCTTTAGATAAGTCCTCAAAATCGGCAATATTACCTTAAACGATATTATAGACTTTACTCCCTTTGATTGGTTACGGATAGGCTTGCTGTATAACTCTTTAACTTCAAACCCTCCCCATCTTAGCTGTTCAATAACCTGTCCAATCGAATATTCTGTTACATGATGGGTTGACATAAAAACGGGTGGCCTTCCTCTTAAAACATTCAAGAGATTAGAAAAACGATAACGACTAGGGGTTGACAGGATAAAATATCCTTTTTTTTTTAAAATCCGTCTTATCCTTTTAAGTAAAACCAATGGATCAGGAATATGCTCCCACAGGTTGTTACATACCACAACATCAAAGTAATTATCACAGTATGGCGGGTTATAGGCATCGGCTACACAAAAATCAATGCCGGGGAATCTCTCAACTGCATAGTTGATTGCCGATATTGAATAATCAAGACCAGAAATCTCAGCAAGAGGAAACTTTTTTTGAATTTCTGCGGAGATGTGGCCCTGCCCACAACCGACATCTAATATTTTCGGGTTGAGTATTTTTTTACCTAATGCCAAATTCAATAAATATATTGTTGAGTTAATTCGCCGCTTATGAAATTCACTATCAATATTGGTCTCAACAGTGTAGGGATCAGTTTCTAAATATTCATCATTGTTTTCTAATGCTTTGGGGGAAAGAAATATCTTAAAACCTTCAGGATGTATACAAAATGGAAATTTATCTGATTTGTCTTTCCAATCTTCATATTTACATCCATCACTTTCACTTATGATTCTATTATGGGTCCAGTCATAATACTTATTCATATTTGTAATCTTCTTTGTATTGTTTCTTTTTTAAATATTCTTCAATATTATTTAAGATACAATCACGATGAGCTTCACAACATATTAGATTTAGTAAAGGCATCAGTCGTTTTCTTTTCAAAACTAATTTTGATAATTTTTTGTTTTTTAATAATTGTTTTCTGAATTTTCCTAATGATAGTAAAGATGATAGATATCCCTGTTTACGAGAATTACAAAATCACTGCCAATTTTTTTCTAGTAGATTAGAATTACTGATAACTTCAGAATATTCATTAATTTTATTTAAAAATATATCCTTGTCATTGTTCTCTATAAATTCTATTTCTGGTGCTGTTTTACACTGATTGTATGGTATTAAAGAAAAATTAACAGCAGAATTTTTATTAATATTTAATTTCACAAAGTATCCTTCATACCAAGATTTTTCTCTATCTTCCCAATCGAATATAAAATTTCCAAGACTATAAAAAATTGGTACATTATTATATATTTCATAACCTAAAGCGACATGTGTATGGTGTCCCACAATAATATCCGCCCCAGCATCAGCAAAAAATCTGTAAGTATCAACCATTCTTGGTGAAGGAAATTCGTATTGTTCATGTCCTCCGTGAACAATAACCAAAACAAAATCTGATTTTTCTTTTGCTGCTTTTATCTGATAATAATTTTTAATTGGATTTAAGGGATTTGCTCCGGCTTTATTTTTTCCAGCAATAGACCACTCGTTTTCACAGAAATTTACAATTGCAATTTTTTTATTTTTAATTGTAAGATAAAGTGGATCAGATGCTTCATCAATATTTTTTCCGACACCTACGTAATGGATATTATTTTTCTGACAAATATTAATAGTATCATATAAACCTTGCTCACCATAATCCATAATATGATTATTGGCTAAAGCAAAAATATTAAATCCAGCAAATGTGATACCTTCAATAGTTTTAGGATGTGCTTTTAAGTTTGGACCTGTTTTTTTAATTGGATTATTTGATAATGTTAAAGGACATTCAAGATTGGTAATAACCAAATCACAACCATTTGCTACTTTTTGAAAACCGTTATATATACTTTCATAATTTCCTTTTAAAAATTCTTTTTCAATTCTTTTGTGAGGGCAGAAATCACCAGTAATTAATATTGATATATTACCATTCATAATATTATACTTAATCTTTAGTTTTATTAATAATGTTTATTTCTCTATAATATTATTCGTATATTTTCTACTTCCGAAATAGGGAATATTAAGATATTTCTTGTCCATTAGGTGAATTTTAACTAAAACAATTTTAATTTGCGATTTTATTAGTGTCTTATAACTTCTAAAATACACTCTATATTGTATAATAAGCGGAACGCCTTCCCGTTTATAAATTTTCTTCAATTCATCGATTTGTCTTAAAATGTTCTTAGCAGAACTTTTCTGGTCATCATGCATCCTAAAATATGCCCAGTATTTATCAACCATTTTGGGTTCACTAATTTTTGCCATTTTTATCCATAAGTCCCAGTCCATACACATATAAATATCTTTATCCCAGCCGCCTGCTTTTAGCACAAGATTCTTCCTGAAAAATGTGCCTTGTTGTCTCATTACACACTTTGGACCTATTAAGGTCTTATATGTTACTTTTGGACTTTTCCTTTTATAATATTTATTAATAAGTTCATATTTATCAATAAGATTACCGATTACCCATTGTACTTCTTTATTTTCAAATTCTTTAGCAACTTCATTAAAAATATTCTTCTCATAATAATCATCAGAATTAATCCATCCTATTATTTCTCCCGTTGACATAGCCAGTCCTTTATTTAAAGCATCACTCTGTCCTTCATCTTTTTCAGAGACCCAAATTAGATGAGGGTATTTCTTTAGAATTTCAACCGTATTATCCGTTGAACCGCCATCAATTATAATATGTTCGAAATTAGGGTAATTCTGATTAAGAACCGATTGGATATTCTCCTCAATGTATTTTCCTTGGTTAAAGGATGGGGTGAGAATTGATATTTTGGGTTGATATTTTTCTTTCATTCTACATTCCTATTTTTTATATAAGATTTATTTCCAAATAAAAAACAAGTATTATCTGGCGATAGCCTTATTGTCACAGTAAACAGCGTAAACCAAAACACTTGCATCTTAAAAGTTTCTGCAATGATTAGAGGATTTGTAATCAAAACCGCAAACCACATCAGTAAGAAGATACAAAGTGAGATTTTAATTATATAATAGTTATTATTATGTATTTTTTCGTATAAAAACAACTTTAAGGTTGTGAACAAAACAATAAAAATAATGAATAGATAAAACAGTAGCATATACAAACCATGTTGCGCCCAGGTTGCCGCATAGACATTATGAATTACAGCGGATTGACCCGCCAGATAAACATCATACGATCTTCCATAGCCTACTCCCCAAAAACCTAAATTTTGAAAAGCCGAATAAAAGGTTTCCGAAGTTTGTTCCCAGTGCCCGGAATCTGTGAACTCTCCCGAATCCGACAAATTCATGCCCGGAATTGCCGATACGAAACGTAAAATATAGCGTTCGTATTTATACGGAAGATTGAATTGTTCGACATTGCTTAGCACGCCATATATTAAAACGATCCCTAATACTAATATAATTTTATTTTTTATACCTTTCTCTTTTAATACAATCAATAAATAGCAGAGAACATTTGCAGATAATGCAACTCCAAGCGCGCTTCTTCTATAAGAAAATATTAGAAACAACAGATAAATAAGCCACAATATCAAATATTTTCTCTCTTTATTTATAAGATATAACACAAAAAATGCAATTTGAAAAAATGCAATAATAAAAAGTGTATCACTCTCAGTAAGAGTTGAATTGGCTCCAAAAGCATAATTCCCTTTTCCCATTAGCCATAATATAAAGAGATAAAAAACTCTAACTATTAATATAATACATACATAATAGAATATTTTTTTTAAAAAAACCATATACACTTTGTCATCAAGGAATAAAGAGAAATATGCTAACAAGATAAAAGTGTAATTGGAAATATCCGAAAACAATGGCATACCAAGAATCGGATTATTAGGATCATTATTGGGATTTAGCATTTTAAGTATAAACGTTAAAACAATTAGAAAAAATAATATTTTTGAAAGATTAGATGATTTCCTCTTACCATGAAATTTTATCAAAATAGAAAATGCTGTAATAATAAATATTATTTCAAATAAAGAAAAAAACTTATCGTGACCAAAACCTTTTATAAATATTGTATTGAAAAATATTGTACTACTTAATGATAGGTAAGTATCAATAGAAGCAAAGACAAATATAGCGCTAAATACTATCATTATCAGTTTAATGAATGGCGTGAATCTGGATTCTATATTGTTTATATTCTGATTATTCATTTATTTATTTGTAAAATGTCTTTATATAATTCAATGTATTTTGGAATTACCATTTTGTATTCAAAATTTTAAGAACTTTTTTTAAAGTATTTAGATATAATATCATAATCAATATTTCTCACACACCTAAAATCGTCGTATTTACATTTCCAGTTACATTGAAAACAATCCATTTGTTTATTTAGCCAATAGAAACATAAAATGTCAACATTAAACTTTTATTGGTTCTGCAATATCCAGAAAAAGTTCGCAAATATATTTAATCTTATCCTCATCAAGATTTAAATGATTTGGTAAGTAAATACCATTATTATGAACCAAGTCTGCAACAGGAAAGCTTGTTTCTCCATATTTCTTAATCCAAAATGGCTGTTTCCCCATGCTACCACAAATTAATGGCCTAGTTTCTACTCCGCCTTTTTTTAGATATTTGTATACATCTAATCTGTTTTTTACAAAAGTTCCAAAAGCAAAACTTGACAGATTATCATATTCACTTTTTTGATAATAAAATTTATTAGATAAATAATGCATGTAACAATTAAAATTATTTTCCCTTTTCTTTGCAATATTATTCATATTTTTAATTTGAGATAAACCAAGAAAAGCATTCAAGTCTGTTGATCTTAAATTAAATCCGGGATAATAAAAAGTATAAAATTCTCTAAATTCATCAATATCATAATCTTTCATTAATGGTTTTATGTAATAAGATTCAATATCTCTTCCCCATCCATGAGACCTTATAGACAACATAGTATTATATAGTTCCCTATTGTTTGTAGTCACCATTCCTCCTTCAATTGTAGAGATATGATGTCCATAATAAAAGGAGAAAGAACCTGCTAAACCAATACTTCCCAGTTTTTTATGATTAAAAACAGTTCCAAGTGCTTCGCATGCGTCCTCTAATAAAATAACATTATATTTATTACAAATTTCTAATATTTCATTCATCTTATTAGGATGACCTAATACATGTACTAAAATTAAAATGGAAGGATTATGCTTTTTGCATAAATCCTCAAAATAATTTGGATCTATTCCTAATGCGTCTTTTTCAGATTCACATAAATATGGTTTAAACCCGAGTTGTATAAAAGGAGATAATGTTGTTATCCAAGAAATAGCGGGTATAATGGCTTTTTTATTTTTTAACATCCCACTTTCTAATAAAGAATATATCATTAATAAATTAGCAGATGACCCACTATTTACAAAAACTGAATATTTATTGCCAATATATTTTGAAAATTCATTCTCAAATTTTTCAGTTAGTTCTCCTTTTGTAAGTCGTGCACCTGATTTAATCCAATCAGCTAATTCATACAATTCTTCTTTAGATATTGTATTTTCTGCTAGATTTATCTTATATCTATTCATTTATATTTTTCTCCAGACTTTTTTTATTTTATTATTTATTCTACATGGTAAAATTATTACGTTGTTTTGAATCCAAAACAGAATCCTCATTAGATTTTGGTTCTTTAATAATCTCATTTTTATATAAAATATTTTTGCATCGTTATAAGCATTTAGAATATTTTTCTTTTTTACTATATCTTTCCCTGCATCAACAGTTATTGAATTGTCATGAGCTCTAAAAAAGGCCAAAGGTTTATTAACAAATCCAAAATATTTATATTTTAGAAGTGGACCCAATGAAAATAATAAGTCAGGTCCAACTCCTTTATAAAAGTTATTAGCGCCAGGTATATTACCAATATATAAATTGTTTATTAAGTCTGATTTTCTATAAATTCCACAGCCAGGTGAAATTAAACTCCCTGGCCTTAATAAATATCTTTCTAATTCTTTACTTTTATTTATTCCATCTTTAAATAGGTTTTTAAATAAAATTGAAATTTTATTTTTATCATTTTCATTTACAACTTCTGCTACTGAAAAAACAAATGCGACATCATCATTAAATAAATTAAGTGTTTCTTCAATAAATGTTGGAGCAATCCAATCATCATCAAAATTTAAATGAATGTAATCACCTGATGCATTCATAATTCCATCTAACCACATAAAATGTATTCCGTAATCATTTTCTCTACGAATATATTTTATTGAATTTCCATAAGATCTTGCAATATTCTGAGTGCCATCTGTACTACCATGATCACATACAACTACTTCACACTTGTAAGTTTGATCTAATGCTGAGTCAATTGCCTTTTTTAAGTATTCACTTCTATTGAATGTAGGTATAACTATTGAAACTTTTTTCCTCATTTATATTATCCCTATAATATTTTTAAGCTTAGTTATATCGGCTATAAGAATAGATTTTTCTTCTTTATTATTAGTATAGATATTTAAAGATTGATCTATATACTTCTTTACAAATGTCTCTATTGTTATCCCTTTGCCACTACCAATGTTTATTGTACCAGAATATCCTTTTTCCATCAACTTTATCATTATTAATACTACATCTTCAGCATTTAAAAAATCCCTAATATTATTTGCACCCCTAATGAAAAACGGCTTTTTAGGATCCTCTTTCCTTAGCCTCTCAATAATTGTAGGATATAAAAACGGAGGTTTTTGAGTTTTATGATAAAAGCTAAAAATTCTTCCTATGCAAATTTTACACTTGTAGGATTCAGAAAAACTCTCGCATATTCTTTCTGCAAAATATTTTGTTTCACCATAAATATTTAATGGTTGTACATCATCTTCTTCTTTTATTGGACTATCTTTAGGTTTATAGACATGACTGGTACTCGCATAAAATATCCAGGGATATATTTGTAATTTCTTAAGACTTTCTAATAAATTAATTGTTCCTCCCACATTTACATTGTATGCTTCAAAGGGATCTTTTTTAACTTCATCTACTGGAACTATAGCAGCTAAATGAAAAATAATATCAAGTTTATTAAAATTTACCCACTTCATAATATCATTTTTATTACTTATATCTCCTTCAAACAAACTTAGTTTAAAGCCCATATCTATTAATTTTTTGTATAATATTTTACCAATAGTACCACTACTTCCAGTTATTCCAATTATTTTGCCCATATTTTTGTCTCTTTGTTATTAATTATTTTTAAATATTGAATTGGTAAAAATACAAATGAAAACGACAATGAAACGCATGTCCCTAAAATCACACCTGCACTTCCCATATTTAAATTCTTAGCAAAAAATATTGAAATAGGTATATTAATTACCATCCCGATAATACCTAAATACATTTGCAGTTTTATTTTACCAACACCATTTATAAAATAAGCAAAGATGTTATTCCATGTGCTTATTATCGCATAAAGTCCCATAAAAGCAGAAAGCATAAAAGGAACTTTAACTTTATCACCAACCCACATTAAGTAAAACTTATTTGATATAATAAGTAGAAAAATCACACCTATTAAAAGTAATAGCCAAATATTAACTAATTTTTTTATAGAATTTTTTATCCATGTATAATCATTCTTAGCATAAGCTTCAGTAAATGCAGACCAGAAGGGAGTTATGATTATGGTGAATATCATTATCACAATATTGAAATATTTGTGAGCAATATTATAAGGTGTTACTTCTGCCGGTCCAAGTATTTGGGTAATAATTATATTATCTGTTGTAAAAATTACTATGCACGAGATTTGCAGAATAAAAAATTTTATTCCCAGTTCCGCTAGTGATTTAAAATATTTAAAATCAACATATTTAAATGACGGCCTATAGTATTTATAATCTTTATTATAAAAAACTAAAGAAGCAATTAATAGAACAATAACAGGTGCCGCGCTTAATGTAGTTCCAAGATATAATAGTGAGCCTGATGTTGTTTTGGCTAATATATAAATAATTATTAGAGATAAAAGATTCCCTGTTACATTAAAAGCATCATTAATTGCAGGTTTTTGGTCAGCTATAAGTATAGTACCAATCAATTTAAAAACAAATCCGATACAAAAAAAAGTAAAGGTAATAATTACTAATTTACTCAGTTCACTACCCATTTCTGCAGGTGTATTCAAAATTTTTGTCCAATTTAGAAATGGATTAATTATCAGGAATAATAAAAATACAATTCCTACAATTATCAATAAAACAGCATAAGTCGTGCTTACATAGGTTCTCGCTAATTCCTTTTGGTCTTTTGCTATAGCTTCTGCGAATTTATTACGCAGTCCGCTGCCAAGCCCAATATCAAAAAAACCAAACCAGCTAATAATAGAACTTAATGTTAACCAAATACCATATCTTGTTACATCAATATAATTAAGAGTCAGAGGCACAAGT
>Ga0209407_1005294_pt1 | contig 10138 bp, 6 predicted proteins | sample AD_JPNHG3_MetaG_FD_184410 | JGI IMG/M metagenome (GOLD analysis project Ga0209407, IMG submission 184410) | Active sludge microbial communities of municipal wastewater-treating anaerobic digesters from Japan - AD_JPNHG3_MetaG (SPAdes) (version 2) | ecosystem: Engineered > Bioreactor > Anaerobic >...
GGAAGCGGCGGCAAAAAAGCGACTTTAGAAGCTCTCCTGACTTCGTCATTGCGTACCCCAAAACTTTTCATCAAATAAAGGTGCTATAGGTTGGTGCCTTTTCATAAGCATGGTTTTTGATATAATTTTTTTATTTAATGGTAATCGAACTTGGATTGTTGTGACAGTGGCAGCCATATTCAGCACTTTATCAATGCTAAGTTTAATACCTGCCTGTTTAAGCCGCCTATCTAATTCTTTATAAATCTTCAAGGCAACGAAGCAAATGCAAATATGGGCTTCAATACGTTTACGAGTAAAATGAAATATCGGACGTATTTCTATTTTTGATTTAGCAATTCGGAATGCCGATTCTACATTCCACAAATTGTGGTAAGCTTTGTAAACCTGTTCTGTTGAAATTTTTGTATTGGTTAGATACCCCTTTAACCCATCCCATGCAGCATCTTGATTAACTTTATCATAATCAATGCTTACTTCTACATCCTTACTGATGTTAAGAAATTTATTGTAACCTCGCTTATTGATGTGTTCTTTCGTAAGAGTCCCATTACGATAAGATTTTTCTAAGCGTCTTAATCCTTTATTACGATTGTATGCATCTTTTTTTGCCCTATCATCAGTATATCCCACTAAAAGTCTGCGTTTATTCCCTTTATCAATTTCAAACATTTTGTGGTCATGTTTAGGTTGTGACACAATAAACTTTTTTATACTGGATGTTTCATTCTTGATTTTCGCCCCAATAATATATTGATATCCAAGCCGTTCCAATTCTTCAATATTACTATTATTCATCAATCCTGAATCTGCAACAACAATAAAGTTTTTTAATTGGTATTTTTGAATAAATTTTTCAATTATTGGAAGCATCGTATGACCTTCATACTTATTACCTTCATGAATACAGTAGGCTAATGGATAGCCATTCAAACTTACTAATAATCCTAAAATAATCTGTGGATTAGAATGTTTTCCATTTTTTGAAAATCCAGTTTTACGAAGTTCATCTTCAGTATCAGTTTCAAAATGTAAAGTAGTAACATCATAAAATAATACACCAATTTCCCCGTCTAAAACTTCCATTGTATGTTTTACACTGATATCTTGAACGAGTTCATGATGTTGATTACTTAATTTATCTAAATAACGATAAATTTTACTCAAACTAACATCTTCATCAAAATGGTTTTTGAGGTATTCTACGGTTGCTAATTTACTCGCAGGATAAGATAATCGACTTTTCACTAATTGCCGAAAAATAACATCTTCAATCTTATTAAAGCCTACACAATTAAAAACTTTATCTAATATCAAATCTATCCCATTTAACATGATATTGTCTATACATGATAAAAATAGATCTGTTTCTGCTCGTTCTTTTTGTAGTGCTGCTGCTTCCTCTCCAAATAGATCTAACTCCGGTTGTCGTTTTTTTTCCTCATTTGCTATCCATTGATTACCTTCTTCCTCGAATTTTTTTATCATATCCGGATCCGAACTAACACCTATCGTGAAATGTTCAAAATATTTTCCTTGGCGTTTTTCGGCTACAACTACACTGGTTGTTCCTGATCGATTTGGCTTCTTTTTAACATACATAAAAAACCCCTTTGCGTACCCCAAAAATAGGTACGCAAAAATACAACATTCTATATATCAACAATTTAAAAAATGTTAAATTTTGAGTGACGAAGTCAGGAAAACATAAATAAAAATCCGATAACTTCTCACTCGTCTCTTTTAATTTTATTTAAAATGCTTTAAATGAACAGTTTTGGCGTGCGTATTCTAAGACATAATCAAGTGTTTTTTGATTTTTTTTAAAAATATTTTATTTTTCTAATTTTCAATCATTTAGCACAATATTTTAGCTCCAAATCCAGATTTTTGGATTTGCAATTTCATTTTTTCCCTTCAAATTTGGAAGATTTCGTATTCTCGATATAGGTTTTCTAAAACGAGAATAAAGTTAGTATCTCCTGAAGAAGAAGTTTTTTTAGAGAAGTTGAGCTCTTTATTTCCCGTTTTATGAAAACGTTATTGTCATTTTCAATGACATAAAAAGGATTTACTAAAACTTTCTATAGATCTTAAATCTAGAACTCTAAATGGTAATTTATCATCCTTTCTTGCACAGGTTCTGCTGGGAAATAAACATCTTAGTTCAACTTATTTTATCAGCCATTAATCTTTAACGACGTATTTTTCTTGTTTTCTAACCACCGCAAAAACACGACAAATAAGTTTGAATTTGACTGCATTTAAAACTTGTCCGTAATTGCTTTCAGGTCCTTTTTTGCCATTGAATTTTCGCTTAAAATAGCGTCTTAATTCAGGGTCATGAATGATCGCAGAGCGAGCAGCCATCGTCAATATTCCTTTCAGTTCTAACCTTCCTATCTTGGAGACAGAGGTGCGTTTTCTTATGCTCGTACCGGAGGAGTAAGGAAAAGGAGCAACACTAATATAACAAGCATAAGCTCTAGGATTGGTAAAATCTCGGAAATTATTTGTGTAGGCAAGAAAAGAAACGGCATTAATAAAACCGATACCTATTACGGATATAACGAAGGCGAAGTTTTTCATTAATTCGGGATCCTCTTGTATTATTTTCAGAATATCATCTTCAATTTCTTTAACCTTTTTTTCTAAGAAGTCAATGGTCTGATTTTTTCTTTTCATAGACTTCTTTCCCTGATGAACAGCGATTTCATCTTTTCTTTGCTTGTACTGAGTAATGGAGCAAACATATCCTTTTCGTTCTGTCAATAACTCTTTCAGCACAATAATATTTTGTGGTGGTAATTTAGAGGGGGTTAAACTCTCTCTCTTTTCATAAGCATACTGTGCTATTCTGAAAGCGTCTACTTTATCCGCTTTTCCACGAGTAATTCCAAGAGATTTTTTAATTTCCAGCGCACTCACCCGGCAATAGGTTATGTCCTTTTTTTCAAGAAATTGAACAAGGGCATTGGCGTAAACACCGGTGTGTTCCATACAAATTAAGACCTCTTGGGGCATCATTTTCTTTTCCTTTATCCAAGAAATCATTTTTTTAAATCCGTTAGGATTGTTCTCAATCACTAGATGATTCTGTTTTTCATTGCCTTTTTTTGAATGAAGTGCAACGTCTAATGTCATTTTGGAGACATCAATGCCAATAAAAAAATTTTTCATAACTTTGTAAATTAATTTGTTATTACTTTGTTGACCATTATTGAAATAAACTTATACTTTTAATAGATCTAAAAATCTAAAGATTCTAAGTAGTTATTTTCAATATAAGAAAGAGGAAGTCTATTACGCGTCATAGACCCTAAGTCTAGTGAGGGCGATAGTTCACTTACCTCTTTCCGGTCAACATTTTTTTTTGTGCAAAGTTAACCGTTTTTTATATTGAAAAGAACACTCTGCAAATCTAAAAGAAAGAGGAAGTCTATTACGCGTCATAGACCCTAAGTCTAGTGAGGGCGATAGTTCACTTACCTCTTTCCGGTCAACATTTTTTTTTGTGCAAAGTTAACCGTTTTTTATATTGAAAAGAACACTCTGCAAATCTAAAAGTGAGGGCGCAGGTGGAAAGCCCGCAAGGGCGGAAGCCGCTGGGGAAGCGGCGGCAAAAAAGCGACTTTAGAAGCTCTTTTTGCCGCCTTGCGTCCCCACGGCTTGTGCCCGCGGACTTGGAACCGAAGACCGACCCCGAGCGTAGCGAGGGGGCACGCCCAAAAGAAAAATAAAAATGATGTATTAATAGGATTTCGTAATTCCCCTCTACGGCGTTGTATTGCAGGAAATAATTGGTAGAGGTTTCACGTAACAGCGGCGGCGAAAAACGATTTCCGCTTCATACTTTTCCCAAATCCTATTGGCAGGATTGTTCTCTAATTGCGGATTAGTGATGGCATATTGATAGCCCTTTCGGATAAATGTTTTATTTAATTGATAATGATATAGGGAGTGAATGCCACTATTTTTCCACTCAGGAATAACGCCGGTTAAATATAGATTTACCATTTTGTTTTTTCTTAAAGCCTTTAAAATCGCATACCAACCGAAGGGAAATAGCTTTCCGTTGGCTCGGCGAAAAGCTTGACTTAATGAAGGTAAACAAAAACTGAACCCTATTAATTCGTCCTTCTCATCAATTAATAAATTGATTAAATCCTTGTCTGCAAATGCAAAATTTTGCTTAATATGATAATCTATCTCTTTGTCTGTCAGGGGAATAAAGTTGTATATGTCTACAAAACTTTCGTTTATCATTTTGAAAAATGAAACACCGAGTCCTAATAACTCTTTTTTAGAGTTGACTTCTTTAATTTTTACTTTGTACCTTTCGGATATGAGATGAGATAATTTTTCTATTTTTTCCGGAACATCCGTTACTTTGACTTTATATTGTATATAGTCAACTTCCTTTTTAAAGTTCAAGTTGTTTAATAATTGGGGATAGTAATCAAAATTATATTCAGAAGAAATCGGTGGCATTTTGTCGAATCCTTCAATGAGCAAACCCTGTTTTTCCATATTTGAAAAGCGAGACGGACCGCTTATTTCGGTCAATTCGTTTTCAATTCCCCACTGTTCTACTTTGCTGAAAAGCAATTGGGCAACTTCTTCGTCATTGATGACATCGAACCACCCAAATCGAATCCGTTTTTGTTGTTTTAATTCATTATGTTTATGATTGATAATGGCGGCAATACGTCCTACTACTTTTCCGTCGCGATAGGCGAGCCATAATCGAAGTGAACAAAAATCCAGCGCCGGGTGCTTTGTCAGAGTTTGGTATTCATCATTATCAAGAGCGGGAACATAGTTGGGAGAATTAGCGTACAACTTCCTGGGAAATCGGATAAAAAGACGTAATTCTTTTTTAGATAAAACCTCTTTTATTGTTATTTTTTGAGTCATAATCAATAAAATTGAAAAAATAAAAAATTAAAGTACAAAAAAAGTAAAATATGTGTAATTTAGCAAATTGAAAAGATGAAAATGAAAAAGTGTATAAGTGATTGTTTATTAGGGAAATACATTATTTTAATTTGTTTGCTTGTATTTTTTAATCAGGCATTTGCTCAAGAAAATAGCACAAATTCGGCAAATGATACGGTTTCTTCGACTTCTCCTGCGTATATGCCGGTCGATTATGCCTATTTAGATCCGCTTTTTATTAATTTTCTAAAATTCATTCCGATTGATACTTCTGTTGTAGAGGGAAGTCGTTTTGACCCTTTATTAAATACGAATAATTTATATCAATCGTTGGGAATCGGAGGACAGGCTCATCAATCTATCAATTTTGATTTTACTCGCGATGTCGGTTTTTCTTATTTCCAATTTCCTTATCCTCTTTACTATAAAACGCAAAAGGATATAGCTTTTTATCGACTTAAAACTTCGTTTACAAAGATTCATTACACTTTCGGGATTCCGTCTGAAAATAAATTTGCGGCAACGCATGCTCAAAAATTCAGAAATATTACTGCTATTTTTAATTTGAACGGCTATTTAAACGAAGGCTATTATCCACACCAAAAAAATGGAAATATAATAGGTGATTTCACTTTACATTATGAGTTGCCCTCTGAAATTTACGGATTTAGAGCTAGTTACATCTATAATCGTTTCAGAATTGAGGAGAATGGCGGGTTGTACGATATGGATAATTTTAAAGATCAGATGACCACTAATTTGCAGGGGTATAATATGAAATTATATTATGCATTTAATAATTTGCAGTCGCATGATTTTCTTTTTCATCAGTATGTAAATTTGCAACTTAAAACAAAAAAATCGAAGAAGAGTCATTATCTTGGGACAATTTCTCACACGTTTCAATATAAAAATGTAACAAGTCGTTACACGGACATACAGCCTGATTCTCTCTATTATCGTTATCTATTTTACAGTTCTGCGGATTCCACGGCAGATTCCATTAGTTTTCAAACTTTCATAAATACTATTCAGTGGACGTCTTACAAGCCTTATCGCGAGGTGTCAAACAATCCTTATTTCATTCATTTTTCGGGCGGGCTACGACACGAATATACGGAGACGGAACCGCATCAATATTTCGGACATAATTTTACTCTCTTTGGCTCTACTCATATTCGACTTTTTTCAGTTGTTGATATTTTTGCTAAATTATCTTATGCCTTTTCGGATTATAATCATAATGATGCGATAGCAGAGGCAACGGCAAAGTGGTACCTGAATAGAAAAAAAGCACATTTAATCGGGCTTAACGCCCAATTTTATCGGTTTGCTCCCGATTATATTTATAGCTATTATCAAGGTAATCATAATCGTTGGGACACTACATGGAAGAAGGAGAATGTTTTAAAGTTATCAACTTATTGGCAATATGGTAATTACAGAGTATCTGTAAACTATTTTATGCTTAAAAACAGGTTGATTTTAGATAATAATTACAATCCGCTTCTTATCGACAAGTATGCGTCTGTTATGCAATTTCAACTCTTTTTACCGGTTCGTATCAAAAATTTCGGATTTGACATAAATGCATGGCTACAACACTCGGATAATAAATATATTCCTGTTCCACTATTTGCGGGAAAATCTACTATTTTTTATGTTTTTCGTCTATTTCAAAATAAAATGCAACTGCAACTCGGTGTGGACATGATGTATAACACAAATTACTTTGCTAATGGTTATTATCCGCTGCTACACCAATTCTATTATCAAGAGAAGAATTTTATCGGGAACTATTTCTATTTTGATTCTTATATTAATTTTAAGGTGCAGCGTATTCAGTTTTATTTTCGTCTTTCACATGCTCTGTCGGGCTTAATGGGGTATAACTATTTCACTACTCCCAACTATCCCATGCAAGGACGTGGGTATGTTTTAGGAATTAATTGGCGTTTTTACGATTAAGAACTCCTTTTAACCGGAAATTAATCTTTAATCTTGTAACAATCTCTTTGCGAGAGTATTTTCGTTTTGAGAAGGAGTGTTAACAGCCCCCAAAAAACAGAAAATCGGGCATTTATTAAAAAAATAGAGGAAATTAGGGGAAATTAGAGGGAAATTTCCCCTAATATAAAAATATTATATTATCTTTGCATTTTAATAAACTGAGAATATGATTGAAAAACCACCGGCTCTAAATAAGATAAATACAAAGGTTCTGTGGAAAATAGTTACTAATTCAGAGTACGATGCTTTGTTTTATAGAATCAATAGTAAGTATCTTTATTGGGATAAAGTAAAGTATAAAGCCCCAGCCGGAGTGGACCCCGCTACATTGTGGTATGCTGTCAAAATAAAACGGAATTCGATGGCTAAACGGGTTATATTGGGAAAAAGTACCTTTAGTTTTTCAGTAACCGGCAAAATGCAAGAGCTTCTGCATCTGTTGGATTTCAATCTCGGTGGCACTTTGGGAACACAGGGAATTATTCCGGAAAAAGATAAAAAGTTTTATTTAGTCAATTCCATAATGGAAGAAGCGATTGCCTCAAGTCAAATGGAAGGAGCTTCCACAACACGGAAAGTGGCAAAGGATATGCTAAGGAAACAGCTTAAACCTCAAAGCAGAGGACAGCAAATGATTTATAACAACTATGCTACAATCCGATATTTAGTTGATAATCAGTCGCAAAACTTTTCGGTAGAGTTGTTAAAAGATATTCAGCGGCTGATTACACACAAAACGCTTGTCAATGCGGAATATGAGGGGCGGTTTCGCACTACGGACGATATTATGGTGATGGACAATATAACGGGAGAAATAGCGCACACACCGCCAGCCCATAAGGAAATAGAAGATTGGATAGCCCAATTATCCGATTTTATTAATAATGATAATGAGAAGTTTTTCATTCACCCCATCATAAAAGGTATTATAATTCACTTTATGATTGCCTATATACATCCGTTTGTAGATGGAAACGGGAGAACGGCTCGTTCATTATTTTATTGGTATATGATAAAAAAAGGGTATTGGTTGACAGAATACCTTTCCATTTCGAGAATTATTCATCGTAGTAAGAAAAAGTACGAAACAGCTTTTCTTTATACGGAAAATGATGAAAATGACCTTTCTTATTTTATTCAGTACAATTTAGAAGCTATGTATAAGGCGTTTGAAGAGCTGAAACTCTATTTGGAACGAAAAATAAGAGAGCAAAGTGATTTGCTTTATTTTAAAGAGATACCGAAAATCAATGAACGGCAAGCACAAATTTTGAAAATTTTGACCGAAAAACCAAAATCAATCTTTACGGCAAAAGAGTTGACATCGCTCTTTAATGTTTCTGTCAAAACTACCCGCAATGATTTGCAACAGCTTGTTTCATTGGGTTTTATGAGAGAAATAAATATCAATCAACGACAACTTGGCTACATTAAAGCTGAAAATTTTGAGGAGAAAATAGAGGAAATTAGGGGAAATTAGAGGGAAATTTCTCCTAACTTCTTATTTCAAAAATTCAAAAATAGAACTTTCAAACTTTTCTTGTGCATATTTTTTGCTAATATTTATCTTTTTCTTGCCGGAGGTCGGTGCTTCGTACATTAAGTCAGTCATAATTTTTTCTATTATAGAACGAAGTCCGCGTGCTCCCAATTTCAATTCTATTGCTTTATCAACAATATAATCTAAAGCATCGTTAGAAAATGTTAGTGCTATGCCGTCAAGGTGCAAGAGGTGTATATACTGTTTAATTAGTGCATTTTTCGGTTCTACTAATATTCTCTTCAAGGCATCTCTATCCAAGGCGTTAAGATAAGTAACAACCGGAAATCTGCCGCACAATTCAGGAATGAGACCAAAAGTCTTTAAATCTTGTGCAGAGATATACTGCATAATATTTTTATTATCAATGACATTTCGCTTCGTATTATAGCCGATGACGTTTGTATTCATTCGTTCTGCGATAATCTTATCCATATCATTGAAGGCTCCGCTTGCAATAAAGAGAATGTTTTTAGTATCAACAGTAACAAATTTTTGTTCGGGGTGTTTGCGTCCTCCTTGTGGTGGAACATTGACTACCGTGCCTTCCAGTAGTTTTAACAACGATTGTTGCACGCCCTCACCGGAAACATCGCGTGTAATTGAAGGATTTGCCGAGCTTTTTCGAGCAATTTTATCAATCTCATCAATAAAAACGATTCCCATTTCTGCCTTTTTAACGTTATAATCGGCAGCTTGAAGAAGTCGTGTGAGAATACTTTCAACATCTTCGCCTACGTAGCCTGCTTCCGTAAAGACAGTTGCATCGGCAATACAAAACGGAAGGTCAAGAAGTTTTGCAATTGTTTGAGCAATAAGCGTTTTGCCCGTGCCCGTTTCTCCAACTAAAATAATATTCGATTTCTCAATATCGACTTCATCTTTTGCCTTTTTTTTAGAGGAAATACGTTTGTAATGATTATACACGGCGACAGCAATCACCTTTTTGGCTTCATCTTGCCCAATAACATACTCATCTAATTTCTCTTTGAGTTCTTGGGGCTTAAACAATACAAAATCTTGAAAATCTAAAGAACTTTCAGCCGCTTTTTGTTGATTAAATTCTGTGATAATCTCATGGGCATGTGTAACACAATTTTCACATATAGCGGCATCAATTCCTTCAAAAAATAGTTTATCAAGCGATGAAAATTCGCCGCAAAAATTACAAATGCCTTTTCTTTTTTCTTTCGCCATTCGTTATTTTCTCTCCGTTTTTAAAACTTCGTCTATCATGCCGTACTCTTTAGCTTCCGCAGCTGTCATCCAGTAGTCGCGGTCGCTATCTTTCCACACTTCTTCGTAAGTTTTTCCTGAATGGGAGGCTATAATTTCGTAAAGTTCTTTTTTCAGTTTTTGAATTTCACGAGCTTCAATTTCGATGTCGGACGCTTGTCCTTGCGTACTTCCCATAGGTTGGTGAATCATGACACGTGCGTGCGGAAGGGCAAAGCGTTTTTCTTTTGTTCCGGCCGTTAATAAAACCGCACCCATAGAAGCTGCTATACCGGTACAAATAGTTGAAATTTCGGGTTTTACATACTGCATCGTATCGTAAATTCCCAATCCGGCATAAATGCTACCCCCAGGCGTATTCATGTAAATTTGAATATCACGGTCAGGATCTTGCGACTCCAAAAAGAGCAATTG
>Ga0209407_1005306_pt1 | contig 10120 bp, 5 predicted proteins | sample AD_JPNHG3_MetaG_FD_184410 | JGI IMG/M metagenome (GOLD analysis project Ga0209407, IMG submission 184410) | Active sludge microbial communities of municipal wastewater-treating anaerobic digesters from Japan - AD_JPNHG3_MetaG (SPAdes) (version 2) | ecosystem: Engineered > Bioreactor > Anaerobic >...
CCCCTGGAGGGACGAGTGCTGGTCGTGGACGACGAAGAACCCAACCGCACCTTGCTGCGCGACTCCCTCGAGCCGCACGGATACGAAATTGAAGAGGCCGCCGAGGGCGAAGAGGCCTTGGGCCGCGTCGCCGCCTGCCCGCCGGACGTTGTCCTGCTGGATGTCATGATGCCGGGGATGGACGGCTTTGAAGTCTGCGAGCGGCTGAAGAAGGACCCGGCCACGGCCTCCATTCCGGTGCTGATGGTGACCGCGTTGTCGGCCCGTCAGGAGCGGCTGATGGGGATTGCGGCCGGGGCGAACGATTTTCTGAACAAACCGGTGGATTTGCAGGACCTGACCCTGCGGGTCCGCAACGCGGTCCAGGCCAAACGGCTTTACGATCAACTGCAGGCCGAGCAACGGAAATCCGAGCGGTTGTTGCTCAACGTGTTGCCCCGGCCGATTGCCGAGCGGATGAAACAGGGCGAGCTGAACATCGCGGACGCCCACGCCGACGTGAGCGTGCTGGTGGCGGACCTGGCGGGGTTCACCCGCCTGTCAGTTCACATTGCGCCCGAGCAAATCCTCGCCTTGCTCAACGAAATCTTCAGCGCGTTCGATCTGCTGGTCGAGAAGCACAGGCTCGAGAAAATCAAAACCATCGGCGATGCCTACATGGCCGCGGGTGGGTTGTCGGGAGAGGACCCGGCCCATTTGGAGTCCATGAGCCGGCTCGCGCTCGAGATGCGCGACGATCTGGCGCGATTCAACGCCGGCTACCACACCTCCCTGCGCCTGCGCCTCGGCCTGAGCGTGGGACCCGTGGTCGCGGGGGTCATTGGCCGGGACAAATTCGCCTATGATCTTTGGGGCGACACCGTCAACCTGGCCTGCCAGCTCGAAGCCAGCGCCGAGCCGGGCACCATCCGGGTCTCCGAGGCGGTTTTCGAGCGCCTGAAAGACCGGTTCCGGTTCGAGCCCTGCCTGCTCCGCGGCCTCAAGGGCCGGGAGGACACCGCCTGCTACGTCCTGCACCCCTGAAGCTCCCAAACTCGAACTGAGACAACGGCGGGAAAGGCCGGACGCGAGGGCGGAGCCCGGCAGGCCGGTACTTGAATGGAACGTCGTTTGCGGACTGGGCGCGCCTTTTCCCTGCGGGCGAAAGCCCGGGTCCTGTCACCTGCCTCCAAGAATTGAGCCGCCATCCCGGCCTGGAAGAGAAGGACCTGTTCGACTGCGGCTTGGAGTGAGGCCGCCCTGCTTTGGCGAATCCGGTTTCCATCGCAAGGGGGGCGCTGGCGGCGGAGAGTCTCTGGCTCAGTTTTGAGGTCCCGGCGGACCTGGCGTACTCTCTGCAAGCCAACCCGACCCTCGGCTCGCCCAAATGGGCGACCTGGCAGCCAATCCCGTCCGCCGCCACCAACCGAGTCGTGATTCCCGGCAACGCCCCGCTTTCGCGGCCGCAGCTTTTCCGCGTGGTGCCCCCCCCGGGGGCCTTGAGGTCGGAGGGGACCGAGCGGGCTCTCGCACCTGCCCGCCGGCGGACCGTGCGAAGTCTGTTATCCGCGGTCCGCTCGAGGGCAGGCTCACCCCTGCAAACGCGTTGGACAGGGGCCTTGGTCGTTGAGGAGGCATTGTCTGCCTTCCTGGCTGGGCTGGCGCGCGAGCAGCACCTGACCAATGCTGAAATCGCCGGGACCCCCGCACGCCACGAGCCTGCGTCACCTCGTCGCAGCGCCACTCGTTCCGAGACGGCTTCACTGCTCCGCGTCAGTACAAAAAGAACCGCGGGCAACCCTTTCGGAGAGTCTCGTTCGATAATCGAACAACACTCCCGGGCGCCCGCCAGTAAACAAAAATCCGGGCAGCCCTTTCGGATCACCCCCTCGCCATCTATGCGAGAAGTTAATGGGTATGAGCCACCGCTCCGACCATGAGGGAACCCAAGCGGCCGAGGTCTTGCTGTCCATACTCCGCCGGTGCGAGAAAAGACTACGCCCGGCTCCGCCCAGCCCAAAGCAGCCCCAGAGGCAGCCCATGAAGATTCGCGGCAAACGGAATAATCTCTGTGCCGGTATAGAGCACCACGCCGCGGACCCAACGTCTGCCGGCGACACCCGCCAGGGCCTGCAAGCCGCGCACGTCGCCGCCGCTCAAGGTCGAGCTGGCCTTTACTTCCACCCCCACCAGCCGGCCGGCGGCGTCCTCGAGCACCAGGTCCACCTCCTGGCCGGACGCAGTGCGCCAAAAGAAAAATTGCGGCCGGGTCTGGCTCCATCCAGCCTGCTTGCGCAATTCCATCAACGCGAAGTTCTCCAGCAAAGCGCCGGCAAGGCACGGGTCCAGTTCCAAGCGTTGCGGCGTCAGCCCCAGCAGATGCGCCAGCAGGCCCGTGTCGTTGAGATAGACCTTGGGTGTCTGAATGATGCGCTGGCCCAGGTTGGTCGCCCAAGGCTGCAACAACTGGACCAGGAACGTCTTCTCTAACAGCGCGAAGTATCGTTTCAGCGTCGTCTGGGGCACCGCCAGGCTCCGCGACAAGTCGGCAAAATTGAGGAGTCCACCGGCCCGAGTGGCCACCAGCGCCAGCAAGCGCGGCACCACCGTGAGATCGGCCACGTTGGCAATCTCGCGGACATCGCGCTGGAGAATCGCCGTCAGGTACGATTGGAACCAGGCTCCCCGCCGCGCCGGCTTCTGACGGCGGAGCGCCGGGGGATACCCCCCCGCCAGCGCACGGGCGAACCATTCGGCGCGGGGCACGCCGGCCGCCCCTTTTCGCGGCCAGACCGGCTCCTTCGCGAACAGGGCATCCACAAACCCTTCGGAAACCCCGTCCAGCTCGCCCTGCGAAAACGGCCAAAGCGTCAGGACCTCCATGCGCCCAGCCAGTGACTCCGCCAGTTTCGGCAGCAGCAGCACGTTGGCCGAGCCGGTCAGCAGGAACCGCCCCGGCTCACGCTGTCGGTCAATCGCCATCTTGATCGCTGGAAACAGTTCCGGCACATGTTGCACCTCGTCCAGGGTGACGGGACCGTTCAGGCCCGCAATGAATCCCTGCGGGTCACCCCTGGCCGCCGCCAGGAGACCGGCATCATCGAAGGTGAGGTACCGGCGGCCCCTGGCAATCTCTGCCGCCTGCACCAGGGTGCTCTTGCCGGTTTGCCTGGCGCCGACGACCAGCGTGGCCGGTGTATCCGCGAGGGCCTCCAGCAGTGGATCCGTGAGATGGCGGCGAATCATGCGGATAATCAACCATAAACTGGATGATAATCAACCACAAATCGGCCGCCCCAGCCCGCCCCCCCTCCTGCGGTTTCCCACCGGCTCTCAGGAAAAGGGGATTGCCAGGCAGGCTCGCGCAGGTCCTGGCTCGACCGGCAGCCGGCGGAAGGGCGGGGCAGACCCTGGGGCATTGGTGCCGGCCCGACGGGTCGTGTCCGCCAACCCGGCGATGAACGCGCCAACGCGCAGCCAGGCGTCGCTAAACGGCGCCGGCCCCACAGCGGTCCCGCTAAAGGCAGCCGGGGCCCTGATCACCACGGTCAGGTCAGCCGGCTGCGTGTAGGTCGCCGGAGGGGGCGGGCCAGCGGCAAACCTCACCCGGTCCACCCGGCCCCGGTCTTGTCCCGTGGCGCCCGAGCCATCCTTCACGTACCGCCGGCGCACCGTCTGGGGCTGCTTCCGATGCGATTGCTCAGCCTGAAAGGCCGGTTCCGGTTCGAGCCATGCTTGCTCCGCGGCCTCAAGGGCCGGGAGGACACGGTCTGCTACGTCCTGAACCGCTGAAGCGCCCAGACCTGAACCGGGGCGCCGCAGGGAAAGGCCGGACGCGGGGGCGAAGCCCGGCGGGCCGCAACCTTGAATGGAACGTCGTTTGCGGGCTTGGCGATGGGCGTCAAATCTGAAATACTGGCGGACAAATGGATTTGGCGCGCCATGCCGGTTTGCCGCGGGAGGCCCAGCCTCACGGACTGTCCGTCCACTCAATCCAGCCCCGGAAGGTTCTGCCCACCCTGGGTCCCGCCTTGGGGGTCCTGGCGCTGCTGATTACCCTGCGCTCACCAGGGTTCGTTTCCGGGGCGTGGGGTGCGCCCGAAAAATGGCTGTCGCCGGCGGCCGTTGTCGCCGCGCCGGACGGCACGAAGCTCTACGTCGCGTGCTTCACCGGCGACCGTGTGCTGGCGTTTGATCTGGCGGCACGGAAAGTCACCCAATCCATCCCCACCCCGCCTGCACCGACCGGGCTGGCAATCACGCCGGATGGCAAAACGTTGTGGGTGACCTGCGCCGCCCCCCAAAGCAAGGTTTGCGCGATTGACCTGGAGGCGGGGCGGATCACCCGCCGTTTTTCCGCCGGTCACACCGCCCTGGCGCCGGTGCTGTCACCGGATGGGCGGACGTTGTTTGTCTGCAACCGGTTTGATGACGACGTCGCGGTCTTCGACCTTTCCTCCGGCAAGGAGCGGCGCCGCATCCCCGTCCGGCGCGAGCCGGTGGCCGCCGCGCTCACGGTGGATGGCCGGCGCCTGCTGGTCGCCAACCACCTGCCGCACGGGCGCGCGGACGCGGACCACGTGGCCGCGGTGGTTTCAGTGATTGACACGGCGCGTGGGCGGGTGGTGGATGATCTGTGGCTGCCCAACGGCAGCGGCTCGCTGGCGGACATTCGGGTCTCGCCCGACGGCCGATACGCGGTGGTCACGCATGTCCTCTCCCGCTTCCATCTCCCCACCACGCAGTTGGAACGGGGCTGGATGAACACCAATGCCAAAACCATCCTTGACCTCGAGCGCCTGCAGGTGCTCAACACCGTGCTGCTCGACTCGGTTGACCGGGGGGCGGCCAATCCGTGGGGGGCGGCGTGGAGCGCCGACGGCGCGACGCTGGTCGTGGCCCATGCGGGCGCGCACGAGGTCAGCGTCATCCATTTCCCCGGCGTGATCGAGAAACTGGCGCGCCTGTCCACCAATACCCCCGCGCCGCTCAGCGCCGCCCTGCCTTACAGCCATGCCCGCGCGGCACAACCCGGCGATTCGGAGGTGCCCAACGATCTGTCGTTCCTGGTCGGCCTGCGCGAGCGCCGGCCGCTGCCGGAGGGCGATTGGGGGCCGCGCGCGGTGGCGGTGGTGGGCCGGTGGGCCTGCGTGGCGAATTATTTTTCCGATACGCTGACCTTGGTGGAGCTCGGGGGAAATCCGCCGCGGGCGGAAAGCCTCGCGCTGGGACCGAGGCCGCGGCCGTCGCCGGCGCGTGAGGGCGAACGGTATTTTCATGATGCGCGGTTGTGCTTCCAGGGCTGGCAGAGTTGCGCCAGTTGTCATCCGGGCGACGGGCGGGTGGACGGGCTGAACTGGGACCTGCTCAACGACGGCATCGGCAACCCGAAAAACAACAAAAGCCTGCTGCTGACCTTCGACACCCCGCCGGCCATGAGCCTCGGGGTGCGCGAAAGCCCTGAAGCGGCCGTCCGCGCCGGCATTCGCCACATTTTGTTCACCGTCCAGCCGCCGGAAGTTGCCGCAGCACTGGACGCTTACATCAAATCGCTCAAGCCGGTGCCCAGCCCGCGGCTGGTCAAGGGCCGGCTGTCGGCCGCGGCCCGGCGCGGCGAGCGGGTGTTTCAGAGCGCGGAAACCGGCTGCGCCCAGTGCCATCCGGGCCCCTTGTTTACCGACTTGAAAAGCTACGACGTTGGCACGCGCGGCCGGTTCGACCAGCCCGGCGACACGTTCGACACGCCGACGCTGGTCGAGCTGTGGCGGACGGCGCCTTACCTGCACGACGGCTCGGCCGCCACCGTGCGCGACGTGCTGACCACCGCCAACCCCCGCGACCAGCACGGCAAAACCTCGCATTTGACCGCGGATCAACTTAACGACCTGATTGAATACTTGTTATCGTTATGAAACAGAAACCTCTCGGCAATTCGGGCCTGTCCGCCTCCATCGTCGGCCTCGGCGCGTGGGTGCTCGGCGGCGGGCAACTCTGGGGCCAGGACACCGACGACGCGGAATCGGTGCGCACCATCCAGGCGGCCCTGGACCTGGGCATCAACCTTATTGACACCGCGCCGGCCTACGGCTGGGGCCGCAGCGAACGGGTCGTCGGCCGCGCCCTCAAGGGCCGCCGCGACCGCGCCATCCTGGCCACCAAGTGCGGCCTGTGGTGGGAGGATGCCCGCGGCAGCTTCTTCACCGATTTCGACGGGAAGAAGCTGTACCGCAGTTTGCGGCCCGACACGCTTCAGATCGAAATCGAAAACAGCCTGCGCCGGCTCGAAACCGATTACATTGACCTGTATCAAACGCATTGGCCCAGCGTGCCGCCGGACCACACGCCCATCGCCGACACCATGGCGGTTCTGCTCAAGTTCAAGGAGCAGGGCAAGATTCGCGCCATCGGCGTGTGCAATGTCTCGCTAGAGGAACTGAAGGAGAACCTCCGTTGCGGCGGCATTGTCAGCGACCAATTCCGCTATTCGATGCTCCATCGCGAGGCGGAGGCGGACATCCTCCCCTTTTGCGCCCAACACCAGATCGCCACGCTGACTTACATGTCGCTCGAACAGGGGCTGTTGACCGGCAAGATCGGCATGGACCGCGTGTTCAAGCCGACGGAATTCCGGAGCAACACCTACTGGAACGACTGGCTCATCCCGGTCAACCGCAAGCGCGTGCTGGACCTGCTCGCCTCGTGGAAGGACCTCACCGACAAATACGCCTGCACGCTCTCGCAACTGGTCATCGCCTGGACCGCCGCCCAGCACGGCGTGACGCACGTCCTGGCCGGCGGCCGCAACCTCGCGCAGGTGTCGGAAAACGCCAAGGCCGGCGATCTGACGCTGGAAACCGCCGACCTCGCCCGCATCCGCCGCGATGTCATCGCGCTGGGCGCGCCGGCGAAGGCGTAAGGCAGAAGCGCAGGCCGGGAACGGCTGACCCCTTTGACCGCATGAACGCGTGGGTTTTACCGCAACGCACGGCCGGACGCCGGCGCACACGGCCCCGCCGCGGCGGCCTGCGGTGACTTGATATGAAAACCATCCGCTGGTTGCACCCGGTCTGCCTGCCGCTGCTGCTGGCCGCCACCTGCTGGCCGGGGCGCGCCGGGATCAGCCCCGCCGCCTGGCAGCAGCGAATCGAAGCGGATTGGGTCCTGGCCGAGGAACTTGCCCTCGCAAGCGAAACCTCCGGGCCGGTCACCACCACCAATGACGCCGCCGGCGGCTGCGACGGCATCAAGAACGGCGAGTGGGGCTTTCACACCGACAACTCGCAAAACCCTTGGTGGCAGGTGGACCTCGGCGCCACGCACGAGCTGGAACGGGTGGTGATCTGGAACCGCACCGCGGCGGCCGAGCGCGCGGCCCGGCTCGAGGTCTTGTTGTCGGAGGATGGCCGGCAATTTCGGCAGGTCTATCAGCACAACGGCACGGTCTTCTTCGGGTTCAACGACCACAAACCGCTGGAGGTGCCGTTGCACCGCGAGCGCGCCCGCATCGTGCGGCTGGCCCTGCCGGGCAGGACCTGTTTTCATCTGGACGAAGTCGAGGTCTTTGGCAGCGCCGATCCGCAAAAGAACCTCGCCCTGCATCAGCCGGCGGACCAGATCAGCGTGTCGCAATGGTCGGTCGCGCATGATGCCCAATCCCGGGAGGTGGATTGGGCTGCCAGCGCCTCCCGGGCGCTCACCGTTTGCGAACAACTCTGCGCCTCCCTCCCAAGCCCGGCGCTTCCAACCGCTGAAATCCGGCGCCTGAAACAACGGCTGGCCAACCTCGCGCCGGGACAGCCGGCGAAAGCGCTTTTTCTGGAGGCCCGCCAACTGCAGCGGCGGCTGGCGCTGCAAAACCCCTTGCTGCGCGACTTCGACACGCTGCTGTTTGTCAAGCGGGTGCCCGGCAGTTTCAACCACATGTCCGACCAATATTACGGCTGGTGGTCCAAACCCGGCGGCGGAATCTTTCTGCTGCGCGGGTTCACGGGCCAGACACCGGTCGAGACCTGCCTGACCCCCGCATTCAGGGAACCGGGCAGCTTCCTGAGGCCGACCCTTTCCTATGACGGCGCAAAGGTGCTGTTCGCCTGGTGCCGCCATTACCCCCGCCTGGCGGCCGAGCCCAACAAGCTCGACAAGGCCAACGTGCCCGAGGACGCCTTCTATCACCTCTTCGAGATGAACCTGGACGGCTCGGGCCTGCGGCAGCTCACCCGCGGCAAATACGACGACTTCGACGGCCGTTACCTGCCCGATGGCCGGATCGTCTTCCTCAGCACCCGCCGCGGCCAGGCGGTGCAGGTCGGACGCGAAAGCGCGGCGCGAACAGTGGCGCGCCCCGATCTGCCCGATTGTTACGTGCGCTGCGGCGGCGGGCCCGAGCGGCCCGTGGCCGTTTATACGCTTCACACCCTGAACGCGGACGGCTCGGCCTGGCCGCCATCTCGCCCTTCGAAATGTTCGAGTGGACGCCGGAGATTGGCCGCGACGGCGCCATCCTTTATTCGCGTTGGGACTATATTGACCGGGACAACATGCCCTACATGGGGTTGTGGGCCATCAATCCGGACGGGACCGGCGCGCGAAAGGTCTTCAAGAACTACACCAAAGCGCCCCATTGCGTGTTCGAGGCCAAACCGGTTCCGGAGTCGCACAAAATCGTCTTCACCGCCAGCGCCCACCACGCCCAGACCATGGACAGCCTCGTCCTCCTCGACCCCGCCGCCGGCATGGAAGGCGACGGGCCGATGACACGCCTCACGCCGGAAGTGCCGTTCCCGGAAATCGAAAGCTGGCCCCGGACCTCCTACGCCAATCCCTGGCCCTTGAGCGAACGGTTCCACCTGGTCGCCTGGGGCGCCGAAGGGGCGCGCGTGCCCGGCCCGGCCGGCTGGGCCCGCTGGCACGCCGTGCAGCGGCCCGCGGATGGCATGGCGATTTACTTTTACGACGCGCTGACCCGCACCCGCGAGCTGCTGTGGGCGGATGAGCGGATTGCGTGCGGCGACCCGATCCCCGTCCGGCCGCGCGAGCGCCCGCCGGTGCTGGCCAGCCAGCTCGATAACGCCGCTCCAAACGAAGGACGGTTTCTCTTGGCTGATGTTTACCAGGGGCTGACCGGCGTGCCCCGCGGCGAGATCAAATCCCTGCGAGTGGTGGCCGTGCCCGCCAAGACGCATCCGACGATGAATTTCCCCAACCTGGGCATCACCCGTGACGACCCGGGCAAGTGCGTGCTCGGCACCGTGCCCGTCGAACCGGACGGCTCGGCCCACTTTCGCGTCCCGGCGGGCGTGATCGTCTTCTTCCAGGCTCTGGATGCGCGGGGTGTGGCGGTGCAAACCATGCGCAGTGTCTCCCACGTCCAGCCCGGCCAGACCCTGGGCTGCATCGGCTGCCATGAACCCCGCCAGCTCGCGCCGCCCACCCGGCCGGCTCTGGCCGGGTTCCGCGAGCCGTCCCGCCTCACCCCCGGTCCCGAAGGCTCCTGGCCGTTGCGTTTTGACCGCCTCGTGCAACCGGTGCTGGACCGCCATTGCGTCGGTTGCCACCACCCTCAAGCCACCAACGCCGTCGCCGCGAAACTGGACCTCACCCCCGCCCGGGCTTATGACACGCTCGTGGCCCACGGCAAGCCCAGCCTGCAGGACCAGGTCTGGGCCGCCTACCACCAGGGCTTCTCGGTCCCGGGCCAGGGCATCGCCCAACGCAGCGCCCTCCTGGCGCTCCTCGACACTCCTCCCGGCCACTACGAGGTGCGCCTCAAGGCCGAAGACCGCGAGCGGCTGCTGACCTGGCTGGACACCTACGCCCAGCGACTCGGCCACTTCAGCGACGAACAGGAACGCGAGCTCCTCCAGTTGCGCCGCGCCTCGGCCCCCCTTCTCCTCGAACGCCCTCCCCACCAAACCGCCGCCCTCGGCGGAAACTGACGCGCCCCGCTGAACCTCCACGGAGGCCCCTGTTCTCCTCCCCGCCCGCGGCGGCCGGGCCGGGCGGTCGCCCGCCCGGGCGGAAGCGGCTGCTGCAAAAGGTTCCCCCAAATCGGCGGATAAGGATGCGCCACCGCTGGTTGGTGTGATTTCCGTCCAGCAAAGGCGGCCAGCAGCAGGGCAAAGGGCGATTTGGCGGAGCGCGG
>Ga0209407_1005333_pt1 | contig 10068 bp, 11 predicted proteins | sample AD_JPNHG3_MetaG_FD_184410 | JGI IMG/M metagenome (GOLD analysis project Ga0209407, IMG submission 184410) | Active sludge microbial communities of municipal wastewater-treating anaerobic digesters from Japan - AD_JPNHG3_MetaG (SPAdes) (version 2) | ecosystem: Engineered > Bioreactor > Anaerobic...
GCGCCCTGCCTAGGGGTCGTCATCGCTTTTTTCGCTGTATTGTCTTTTTATACGGGGATGGAATCTTTTCCGGCGTATAGCTTTTGCCTTATGTATATTGGCAGAGAACCGCTCGATATTGTATGAAGTACATATCATACAATATCAACCTCGTCAGCTCCAACCTACACGGCAGCACCCGCCATACGCTCAACTACAATTTAAGTCCGGCAGGTGTTGTCATGCCGAATTTGTCTGTTGATTAGCAACAATATTTTTAGTTGTACTTTTTGCAGTTTGTATTGCAAATTAATTCCGCCTTTCTAAATGCCATATCATTTCTGCTGTTTGTCACTGTCATGACTGCAATTGTCAACTGAGCAATATGAACAGATATACCAAATCTCAAAATTTACCATACACGTCTTTAACACACGTTTCGGCATCTGGAGAGAAAACGCGCGCACCAAAAATCTGCTTTCCTATGAAAATGAAGTTAATGCTGTATCAATGGTTCCGCTTTTGTGTTATGCTTTCCATGGTTTTTTACCGTCCAGCCACCCGTATTCTTTCCAATGGGCAGCCTCAGGGTCATTTGATTTTTTCTTTATTCCGGCCATAAGATTAAACATAAATCGAATATAGAGAGACGGTTTTCCCAAATCCGCTTTCTCTACTGTTTTAGCAAGCCGTTTCATATCCGCTTCAATTTTTTTCTTTTTCTTATCATTGACCTCTTTCCAACTTGTTGCCTGAACCGCCGTTGCATATGTCTTTATATAGGGAACACCCCAGTATGCAAGCGTTCTTTTCAATTGAGAACAAACTCTGCCTGCGCCTACTATTCCGGCCGAAGTAGAAATCACGACCGCCTTCATATGAAACATACTGCTTTGCGGTCTATGTGGAATCCAGTACTGATGAAACAAATCTATAAATGCTTTCATAGGCGCTGAGGGAAGCATGCAATAATTCGGGCTCGTAAGTATGAGAATATCTGCTTGTTTCATAGCATCGGCAATAACTTTCTTCTCTTCATAAAAGGGACAAACAGATAAATCCTTCATACAGCTATAGCACCCCAGGCAGAAATGATTCAGATCCCTCGGTAAAAAGAATTCTGTGATTTCTTTCTCACTGCTAAAGCTGTTTGTCAACAGATTTCCGATGTGCCATGTACTGCCTTTATGATTTTGTCCATTAATCACAACAATCTTCATAGTAATATTTCTCCTTTTTTCCTGTCTTTTCATGAACTCAGGGAAATCGCGCAAAATTCCCGATCTGCGGTTCATATTCAATCCTCCTTCAAACAGCCGGCGGACCACCGGCCTGCCCGGGATAATACGCTCTCATAAACGCCTGATGGAAGGCCCAAAAGCCGTCGTCGTCCCGCTCCGCACGTTCAAATTCCGTTTCTGCCAGAAAGTAAAGCGTGCCGCCGCCGTGCAAAGCGCCAGCCTTCAGTTCATATGCCATGAACGAATCGTCCGAGGAACCGTCCCGCAGTGTGAGTCCGTATTTGCGGGCGCGCACAAAGCCAAGCTTTGGGTAATAATCGGGAACCCCATCAATCAAAACGGCCGCAAAGCCCATTTCCCTCGCTTTTTCCATGCTGTGGCGCACCAGCATTCGGCCGATTCCCTGCCGCTGGCATTTTGGAAGCACCGAGAGAGGGCCGAAGGTAACGGTTTCCAGCTCCGTTTTGTCCAGGCGGACAACCGCGCTCCTTGTATAAAGTATATGCCCGACGATTTTTCCCTCCGCTTCCGCGACATAACAAAGCTCCGGCATCACATGCGGACAGTTTTGCAGCAAATGGATAAGATAATGCTCGTCCGTACGCCGCCTGCCCGGATAGTCCAGCGTAAGAAACGCCTCGTAGGTCAGGCGCAGAATTGCTTCATAATCGTTGGGCCTCTCGTTCCGTATAATAATATTTTCCACACCATTTCCATGCGGTTTTCCCATTTGAGATGTTCCTTTCTCCTCTTTAAAAAAGGCCTGGCATCGGATATTGTTTCCCTGTTCGCATCAATAAAGCTTCCTTTCAAGCCTGCGCCCGAGCGCCCATATCCAAACAAGGGAAACCGCCAGCGCCGGAAGCATGAGCAGGCTGTTTTCCTCCAGACAAAGCTTTGCCGCCCAAAAAGAGGGAAGGAAAGCGACAAGATACTGCGAGCCGGACAGTACAAAAAAGGGTGCAACCAGCCCGACAAACAGAAGTCCCGACAGCTTGACCATCGCCATTCCCTCCACCCTGTTGCGGGAAAAGGAGAATATAAAAAGCGCAACGGCTATGCTTGAAAGGCCCATCAGCAGGGAGACTGCCGAAAGCGCGAGATAATTCCAATCGGTAAGCGAGAAAAAATGGATAAGCAGGATTGAAATGGGGAAAGCAATGGCTGCCGGCAGCACCAGTCTTGAGAGCATATATCCCGTTTTGCCCACGGGGGTGACCGCCATGTATCCCGCCATGTTCTCGTCCCGCTCGGTCAGCATCACCATGGCCGAAGCAAAGCAAAACATGTACGGGGGCATGAAGCACAGCACAAGATCGAACAGGAGGTAATAGCCGGCAAGTATCGCCCGCTTCTGAAAAAAAGCGCACAGCAGGCTTTCCGCATATGGTATCCCGAAGCGGAAAAGAAGCGCGACCAGCAGGGGAGCTAGGCATACCGCCCAGAGCATGTCGTCCCTGATAATCTGGCGGATGAATATGCCGAATGAACGCAAAAGTGGCTTCACAGCTTAATCCCCCCTATCTCCCTGAACATGCCCTTGACCGATCGGTTTGCAATCAAAGCGAAAAATAAGGTCCATAATGCTAAAATTATGAAAGCCGTAAACGCATACTTTCCGTTTTCGCAAAGCTCCATCAGGCAGACGCCCGGGTGAAGCAGCAGCCAGCCCGGCCTCCAGCCGAACAGCCAGGCGATGGCGGGAATGTTTATAAGCAGTTCGGCCGGTATGGTGGAAATGATAAAGCCGTTCAGACTGATGCTTTTTGCCGCAACCATCAGGCCTACGGCGGAAAACAGGCAGGAGCACAAGAATATGCCCACAAGAAAGCGGGCGGTCATATTGACCGCATGGCTGAAAAAGCCTATGGAAAATCCGACGATTACGGAAATCACGCCGATAGATAACAGCTTTGACAACATATACTCGTATGTTTTTACAGGCGAAACGGCGATGCTGCCCAGCACCCGCTCGCTTTTTTCAAAAAGCACGATCGCTCCCATAAAGTAAAGCCCCATCGCCGCCGGATCCGTAAAGATCATCAGTATGGCCGCCTTTTCCCTCCATGCCTGAGGGAGTGAAAAGATCAGGCTGATATACAGGATTGAAAAAACCAAATAAAGAAGATAAAACCCGTATTTGTACTGAAATCTGATATCGCCCCGCAGCAAAGACCATATTCTCATTGCAGCCGCCTCCCCGTAATCTCCACAAAAACATCGTTCAGCGTGGGTTCGCTGCTGTGAATGGACAGCAGCCGATTCTCTTTCAGCAGCCTTTGCAGGAGCTCATCCTCCCCGGTGCGGCTTAATTCCACTTCCCGCTGTCTTTCCTTACCGTCCTGGAAATAGGTGTACCGGATCATGGAAGCGCCCTTTGCCATAATCAGCCCGCGAGGCGTATCCAGCGCCCGCAGGCTGCCGTCTACGATGAAGGCCACCCGGTCGCACAGCTCGGTGGCGTCGTACATGTTGTGGGTGGTAAGCAGTATAGTTTTCCCCATTGCTTTCTGCCTAAGGATGATATCCTTCATTTGCCGCGCGTTGGACGGATCAAGGCCGGACGTCGGCTCGTCAAGGAACAGCAGCTTGGGATCGTGGAGCAGGGCCTTGATGAAATTCAAACGGGATTTCATCCCTTTTGAGAAATCCGATACGCGTTTGTCGGCATCATTCAGCAGCCCCACGCTTTTAAGCAGCTCGTCGGCATCCAGGCTTCTTTTGTAAAGGGATGCGAAAAAGCGCAGGTTCTCCCTTGCCGTCAGCTTCTCATACAGGCTCGGAAACTCAAAATCAACGCCGATGTTTTCATAAAAACTTCCGTCGCGGTTTTTCACCTCGACGCCATTCACTATTACGCTCCCCCTGTAATCCGTCAGAAGCCCAGTAAGTATCTTCTGCAGCGTGCTCTTGCCCGCGCCCGAAGGCCCCAGAAAGCCGAATATCTCGCCGTCCCCGACTTCAAAGCTCATGCCTTCGATAAAAGGCCGGTTAGTATAGCTGAATTTCAAATTTTTAACGCTTATCATTCTGCGCCCTCCTCAAACATCTGCATTACAACGCCGCGGATCATCAGCCTCAGCGCGTCTTCAAACACTTCCTCCCCGATTTCATGCTTATGCAGCATGGACAGGAAGATCGCCCTCATGGCGGCGCTGTACTTTTTTATGCTGTCTCCTTTTATGCCGGGAGCCATGGCAATGAGCTGTTCCATGCTGAAATCGTCCTTCTCCGCGTGCGCACGGGCCACCTCCGGCGGGAGCCTGCGCATGAGCAGCTCCAGGTCGCCGCCTGTGATAAACTTATACAAAAATGACGCTTCGACCTTTTTGTATAAACCAAGTACCAATTCGGTCACCTGATCCGCCGCTGCAGGCTCGTCGAGAGCCTCAAGCCGACGTCTCAGATCGGCGTGCAGTTCGTCGTGAACCGAGCACAGGACGTCGTAAAACAATAGCTCTTTCGAGTCGTAAAAAAGATAGAACGTCCCTTTGGGTATATTTGCACGCTTTACAAGCTCATCCACCGTCGTTTTCCGGATCCCATACAGCCTCAGGCAGTCCTGGGCCTCTTCCATCAGTCTCTTTTTGATATATTCCCGTTCCTTGTCTGTAAATGTCTTCGGCATGATATCCCTTCTCATTTATTATGACTATATTTATAATTATAGTCAAATAGGTTTAATTGTCAAGCAGAAATACAAACAAATCATAAATAGTTTTATTAAGAACGTTTCATTTGCCGTCTTTTCCGTCTACACAACCCCTCCCGCCGGAAGCCGCCGGTACCGTCAAGATTTTTTCGCAAAATCATTTTCCGCTTGGTAACCGGCAGTTAACCAGCAGTTACTTGTGAATGATCTGGAGCCATCTCATCAAGGTGCTTCATACTCATGTAGCGCTTAGTTCCCCAGGCTTTTGATGCAACATATCGGAGCCTTGCGCAAACAAGCATTAATGCTGAGTTTCCATCAGGAAAGGTCCCCACAACCCTTGTTCGACGCCGGATTTCCCTGTTAAGCCGTTCAATCACATTATTGCTTCTTAACTTGAGCCAGTGGGCATAGGGGAAATCCATATAAGTCAACGTTTCCTCAATGCCCTTTTCTATCTTATCAGCTGCTTCTCTAAGTTTCATTTCTCGAAGCTTCTGGATGACCATCTGCGCCTTTTGCCTTGCTGCTGCTTTGCTCTCTTGTGCATGGATTGCTTTAAGCATGGCAGCTACTTCTTTCATCTTAGAACGTGGTGTAACCGAAAAAACATTCCGATAGAAGTGGACGGTACAGCGTTGGTATTTAGCATCTGGATAGACCTCGTTAACAGCCTCTAGGAGCCCTAAACACTTATCTCCAATGAATAGTTGAACACCTGACAATCCACGCTCCCTTAAGCTCTGTAGAAAAGCTAGCCAGCTTTCCTTGTCTTCCTTCATTCCCTCAGATGCGCCGATCACTTCTCTATAGCCATCTTCATTAACCGCCATTGCGATGAGAACCGATACATTCTCATATTCACCACCCCAGTTTCGTTTCAAATAGAGCCCGTCTAAGTAGACATAGGGGTACCTATTCTTTAGCGGACGGTTACGCCATGTATCAATATGGACATACACTTTTTTATTGAGCTCGCTAATGGTGCCAGGAGAGACCTTGGTTCCCCACAGAGCCTCGGTAATGTCCTCCACACGGCGTACTGATACTCCGGCTAAGTACATCTCAATTAAAGCTTCTTCTACTGAGCTCTCGCGGCGTCTATATCGCTCAATTATGGCCGTTTCAAAGGTTATTCCCTTAAGCTTAGGCACCCTCAGTTTTACATTTCCTGATGTTGTGGTTAAGTTCCGTTCGTAATGTCCGGATCTATAGCCTTGCCTTTCCTCTGTGCGTTCATAACGCTCTGCTTTAGTTAGCTCTGCTGCTTCCTGATCAAGTAAATTATTAAGAGTTTCCTCGACACTGTGACGTACAAGCTCTTTTAATTCCTGCTTTATTATGCCTTCATTTAGCTGTATAATTTTATCTGGCATGGTTCGTAACTATAATGCCCCCACTTGTCAAGACAATTTTTTAGCTTTTCTAAGTTAGGTTCTCCTTTCTTTATTTTTGTATAATTATAACATTTATGCATTCTGTTGGAGGATGTCAAGGGCGAGCGTAAGCGAGTTCATCTTGGCCCTTGACATCCAATGCGCATACATCCTTTTGCTTTCCGGTCTGTTATGACAGACCGGCTGCCTTCCGGCGAGGACGGGGTTTGGGGCAGAGCCCCAAGGTTTTATACGACTGCCGGAAGCTGCTTACAACCCCCGAAGTAATACTCTGCCGGTGTTTTGTAATCCAACGACTGGTGAGGTCTCCGGTTGTTATAATACTCCACATATTCCCTTGTAATCTGCCGGAGCTGATGTCCTGTTTCGCAATCTTCAAGATAAAGCTTTTCCCATTTGTAGGATCGGAAGAAACGCTCTATCCGTTGGTTATCCAATGCTCTTCCTTTGTCATCCATAGATATTTTGATATTGTTGTTTTTTAGTAGATTGATGTAATCATCACTGGTAAACTGTGAGCCTTGGTCGCTATTCATAATTTCAGGTTTTCCGTGCCGTTTTATCGCCTTTTGGATTACCTCTATGACAAATGTCCGATCCAGCGTGTTTGATAGCTCAAATCCAACAATATAACGAGAATACCAGTCTATAATGGCTACCAGATACATGAAACCACGTTTCATCCGGCAGTAGGTCACGTCTATGGACCATACCTGATTGGGATGATCAATGTTCAAGCCTCTCAGCAGGTACGGATACAAGTACTTCCCATGTAGACGCTTACTAAGATTGGGGCCAGGACAGAAGCCATGTATCCCCATTTCCCGCATGTAACGCCGGGTTCGCTTGCGATTAATGCGAATGTGATATTCCCGGTTCAAGATATTCGTCATCCTACGGTAACCGTACTCCGGATGAGCCGTGTAAATCTCATCGATGATCCTCTTAATCAGGTATTCCTCATCATTTGCTGGAACCGGCTTGTAGTAAAGGCTTGTACGATTTATGCTCAACAGTTCGGCTTGCTTGGTTATACTGAGTTTCTTCTCTTCTCTGTCAATCATCTTCATGCGGTCTTCACGGGACTTAGAGTCGGCCAGATTTTTTTTTAAGCCAACTGATAGGAACTGTCATTTCGGGGTTTTTGCGGTTTTGGGTCAAAAACTGATAGGAACTGTCATTTCGGGGTTTTTGCGGTTACTGATAGGAACTGTCATTTCGGGGTTTTTGCGGTTTTGGGTCAAAATTCGGTTTTTTCCCCGAACTACAACTGTTTTCGCACCCCGAACAACTAATCCAATCAGAATTTTCCGGCAACGCCGATCCTGTGGAGTATAATTCCAACCTATTTCTGCCGTCAATCCCTGATTTGCGCCAATCTGACAAAGCTCCAAGGTATACCTATAGTGAGCCCATTTGACAAGACACATCTGAACGATTTTATCAGTGGATTGGGCTTTCCTGATGTCTCTAACTAACAGCACGAAGATACTGCTGTTCATCAATAAACTTTGACTGGTACACCGTGTCTGGTGTTTCGTAGTCAAGTGACTCATGGAAGCGTTCGCTGTTGTAGAACATAAAGTACCGTTTTAGTCCATCCTTGAGCTCAGCCATGCTCTGGTAGTCTTTAAGGTAGATGTCCTCGTATTTCAGAGACCGCCAGAACCGTTCCACCAGGATATTGTCCAGTGCCCGGTTTTTGCCGTCCATGCTGATCATGATTCCGTGCGTTTCGAGCACGCTGATAAAGGCTTCCGAGGTGAATTGGCTGCCTTGATCGGTATTGAAAATCGCTGGCACCCCCCAGATGCTAATCGCCTCCTCGAGAGCCGATACACAGAACTCGGCGTCCATCGTATTCGATATGCGCCACGAAAGCACTTTGCGTGAGTACAGGTCGATGATCGCCACAAGGTAGACAGAGCCACCCTTGAGATGTATGTAGGTGATATCCGTAGCCCACACCTGATTCGGTAGCCAAATGGCCTTATCTTTGAGCAGGTAGGGGTAGCGAGCATGCCCTTTCGCAGGGAGCGAGGCCCTTTTGCTCGCATACAGCGCCCGCAAACCCGCTTTCCTCATGATTCTCCGAACCTGCTTGAGCGACACGCCGAGGTCTTTAATCGCCCGCCACACCTTCCGGTAGCCGTAGAACGGTCGTTCGCGCAACTCCTCGAGAATCGCCTGCAAAACGGCGATATCCCGTTCATCCTCCTTCTGCTCGGGGCTGTAGTAGTACGCTGATCTGCTGATCGAAAGTATCCTGCATTGCTCCTTGATCGTGAGCACTGGATGATCAGGTTCTACCATTTCGGTTCTGTCCCGTACAGTTGTTTGTACTTTTTTTTTAAGAAGTCATTTTCGACCTGGAGTTGGCCGATCTGTTTGTACAGTTCGTCCTGTTTCCTCTCGGTAGCTTCGGCTTCCTTGTCCTTCCCTGTCTTTTCAAAGAGCATTTCTGCACCCTCAAGAAGCTGTTTCTTCCAGAGAGCAATAAGGTTGGGATGCACACTGTAGGCCATCCCAATCTCCTGCAACGTCTTCTCTCCCCGTACGGCCTCGATAGCAACTTTTGCCTTGAATGCCTTATCGTATCGCTTTCTCATAGTGGTATCTTATACCTCCTCCCTTATGTTCAGGAAGAGCTTCATCCACCGTATTTCACTCAAAATATTGTCCAAAATTCAGGGCTCAGCATAAAAAGCACAATAATTCTTTTCAACCCTACGCATTATTCGAAGGAGAATTCACATCATGATAAAGAAACAAAACATTTTGTTTTCTTCAATCTTTATAATTTCAATCTTAACTGTTTCCTGTACATCTACAAGATATTATGGGATTAATACAACTGATTTAAGAACAAAATTAACTGGAAATATTCTGGTAAAGCCGAAAAATACAGATTTTTATGATATCATATTGGATGGAGAAACAAAGTTAGATATAGGTTTTGAAAACTTGGCTTCGGGAGAAACACAGTTCATGAAATGGAATGGAAATATCAGTCTCGCCGAATCAATGTACGATATTCAGATCAGATATAAACAATATTTTGGCGAAAAAGGTGTAACACGTATACTATCAATAAGTATAGAGAATCTACCTCCAATATACAAGTTTAATGCTTTTGATATAACAGGTTCCACCGCAATTTGGGATAAATATGTTTATGAAAGTGACTTGCCTGTTGTGCTAACAGCCTTTTCAATTGGTGGTAAAGGATATAAATTATTATTGACAAGTATGAATACAGTCTCAACGATGAAGAATAGTATGGATTCTTATCTTGGATTGATGTCAACTGATAAGCAAGTGTTTCATATTATCGATGAAAAAGGCGAGATTCATGCAGAATTTACTAAAGACTATTATCTTATTTTCGATGTAGAATCTGAAATAGATTCGAAACTCTTATGGCCATGTATTGCCTCTTTTTCAATTATAAGGAATATATGTGCTGAGCGTCAGAGAACAAATCCATTCTAAATCCAAAAGAGTAAAATAAAAAAGAAGTGTTCTAACAACCGCTTCAACCTGGCAATGCTATTGTCACGGGAAGTGCTGGGTCGCTACGCTCCCCTGCACTTCCCGCGCCAATTACGCATTGCAGGTTAAGCGAATGATGTGCTGCTTGGAAATGTCAACGTGGGGCATCGGGTTATCGTGATAGGTGGTGGCATGGTGGGTTCCGAAACCGCCGATCATCTCGCGAACCATGGTAAGGAAGTAACGATTGTCGAAATGTTGCCCGATATTGCCATTGACGAAGAAGCAGCCGTCCGTTATTTCTTGA
>Ga0209407_1005347_pt1 | contig 10043 bp, 5 predicted proteins | sample AD_JPNHG3_MetaG_FD_184410 | JGI IMG/M metagenome (GOLD analysis project Ga0209407, IMG submission 184410) | Active sludge microbial communities of municipal wastewater-treating anaerobic digesters from Japan - AD_JPNHG3_MetaG (SPAdes) (version 2) | ecosystem: Engineered > Bioreactor > Anaerobic >...
ATTACTTTTTGTCCAGCACTTACCTGATTTATCTCTTCTACTATGCGTCTAAGTATTGTTATATTATCTCTTATAGACAAATCAGCTTTGAGATTCAAATCACTTTTGATAGTTTTGGTTTGTCCACCAGTGCGAATATCGAAACTTAGGTCTTTGAATCTATAACCTATACCTATGACCCATTCATTAGTATTAATTTCAGTTATTTGAACATTTGATGTATTTAGAGCAACATTTCTAGATTTTTTCCAATCTAAAGTAGTTACTAAGCTATTTATCCAGTTTAATTGTATACCCAAGATAGGATTAAAATTTTCAGAAATTGAAACTTGAGAGATCTCATATTGTGGTAAGAAATTATGCAGAGCGTCTCTCACAGTAGTATAGCCATCTTTGTCTGGATCAGAAAATAATGGATTATTAGCAAAAGAGCCTACAGTATAGTTAGATGTATATCCGTGGGTGAGCGTAGCAGAAGAAAAATATTTTTTAAATAAATTAATTTTATTTAACCCAGTATAACTTATACGCCAGTTAGGCAAAGGAATAGAAGGGAAAATAGTTTTAACGTATTTCTCTGGATTATGTCCTGTATACGCAGCTAAAAATGCAGGAATTAGCACATTCTGCGAAGTAGGTCCATAACCATCAGGATATAGTATTCCAGAAATCGAATCTGTAACAAAAGCACCATTCCACACAGGACTACGTTGAGCTACCATTACAGCTATATCTGGACGAATATCTAGAAGCATTTGAAAATTTTTATTAGAGAAATCTTTAGCATTTTTAGCAAAGGATGTTTTAGTACTAATTATAGACATACTAAAATTACCAGTAGTGATTGGTGTATATGATGTAAATTCGCTTCCATTATATCTAAAATATTCTCTATTGCTCCAACTTTGGTTTTTAATAGCAGTAAGATTTATAGAAAGGTATTTAATGGGTTCTAATGTAGCTCTAATATTTAAATTTTCTGAATAATTAGTAATATAAGGAGTATTAAGAGTAGTATCTTTAGTAAATAAATCATTAGCGACTAATCTATCTCTTATGTCTTCTTGCCAACCAAATACATATCCCCATCCTGGCGTCATATGTTCAAACTCCATTCCAAGAGCTTGTGGTTCTCCTCTGTAACCAGTTAGCATATTACCATCGGAAACAGAATAATTGATGCTTATATTTTTAGTCATCATTAAGAAACGTAAAACATTATCTAAAATCTGTTTGCCAATAGAAGGGCCCTCTTGAGTAGAATCTTCCTCTTGTTGACGAGTAGGAGGTGGTGGGGTCAATATATTTTTTAAATAATTAATTTTAGAATATAATCTATTAAAATTACCGTTAACATTAAAAGAAAAAGTACGACTGTTTTGTAAATTATTACCATAAGGGTATTCTGTATATTTACCTGTAGAATCTTTATATAGTGGTGCTGCTGTCCACATGTAGTTACCAGTATATTGTACAGAGGCATTTATCCAATCTAAAATAGGAATATATGTGAGAGGCAGGTTGTAGTTAGCTTGTACTCTTTGATTAAAATTAGTTATTCTACCAAAATTTGTAATATTTCTGATTATAGAATCTCGTTTTTCTCTATAATCGCTATCTCTTTTATCTATTCTACCTGGTGGTTCATCTATGCGTGCATTAGCATTAGCAGTATAATCTAATCGCAAGTTTCGTGTCAAATCATATTTGATTGAATAATTTCTATTCCACGTAAAATTTTTAATAAAATTTGGTTCAATAATTACTAAATTAGAGGTTTTATTTCGCCATCTATTCTCTTCATATAGTCTATACATATCAGTAGACAGTGAAATGGATTTAGGTAAAAGATAAAAGTTAAAATTGCCAATTAATTTCAAATATTTATTATTAAGGAATTTAACTTTTTGGAAAGGGACATAATTTTTAGGATTAGTGTTAAAATTATAAGCAATAGAGCCTGTATATTCTTTCTTTTTATTGTATTCTATCTCTGGGTTGCGAATATAAAGTTGGTTGAAAGCAAAAGAAACATCAAAATTAGAAAGATCATAAATTTTAGGATTGCCTTTAGCAGTGGGTGGTCTTAGTTTTTTGACATTCATAAAGTTAATACCTTTTCTCTGGGTATAAGATTGTACGAGACGCTTTACACTATCTACTTCTCTATCAGTGTCATAAGTTTCTAGGTCATCATGTAGGTAAACATCTGGATCTAAAGGATTGTACTGTGGATTAGCCATCATTTCAGAATAGTCAACATGCATAGGAATACGCAAATAAAAATTCTCTGGTAGAAGCTTGCCAACATCCAGATTTAGAGAAAGATCATAAGAAGTTACATTATCCAGTTGACGTTCATAAACATTCTTTTCTATAGAGCCAAAGCCAGCAGTAGATAATGTAGTAGCAAACATTATATTTCCTATATTAGCTAAACCCATGTTCATACGAGCAGTAGCAGCCCAGCCACCTTTTTCGTCAAAAGTATTTACTCTCAATTCATTTATCCATACTTCAGCACATTTAGGTCTGCTATCATCATTAGGATAAGTACCCGTTTTAGGATTACGTACACCTATTAAAATTACTTTAACTTCAGCTAAATTGGGATTACCTACGATAGTGTATTTGCCATCCTCATCTTGACTAGAATATGGAGTGAAAAGTGTAATATTTGCATTATCCTCACTACGTAGAATGGTATTACGTTCTAATTTTAGTTGTACTAATTTATCTAATACTAACTCAACAGAATCTGCCCATATTTTTTTGCGACTATCATCATCAGAGCTATAGTTACCCCATGGAGTAGGATGTAGGGGGATTTCATATTCATAGTAATTTCTGTCAAAATCAGTACCCAATCTAATAAATAGAGTTAAATCACCATCATTTAAAGGATAATTTAATGGATCTACCTCCTCAGAGTGTACATTCATTTTAATTTTTTTATAATATCTAAAATCATAATCTGTACTTTTGAAAATGCCACGAGCATCACCATCTATCAGATGACAAACCTTGATAGAGAGGGATTGTTCATTTTGTTTTTGTAGATTAGTAGTACCATAATTGATTTCACGTTCTAAGCCTGGAGGCATCACATATGGGATAGGTTTTCGAGAACCGTTTTCTTCGATGTTCAAATTAGTGATATCGAAAGTTGTCAGATTTTGTTCATTACCAGGTAAATATTCTCCTGGTTGCAATAAAGAATAAGAATATCTACGCCATTGACTGCGAGCTAAATCCATAGTACCGAAACGTAATACAACAGAATCGCTCCAATTTTTTAGAAATATTCTCATGAAACGTATAGAAGTAAAATCACTAATATCACCAACAATTTTGTCTGGTCTTTTTACAGGAACTTTGAATTGATACCACTTCACTTTCTCTGAATTACCATTTGGTAACTTAACACTAGCAGTGTAAATATCGGTAATATAATTTTCTCCTATTACCATTTCATTAGGATTCAGATTGATCTCATATTGATAATATCTTTCTAATTCATTCAGTGTATTATCTCTATTAATATCTTCGCTATTAGGATTATTAGTAGCACTAGTAGGATAAGATTCATTACTCATATCTGGAGTAGGACTATTGCCATCTGAATTTTTATAATATTTATAACGTTGTAAAATATTATAGCCCAGATCATCATAGTCTGTACCTCTGAAATAATGATAATTATCTGATGATGGGTCATTCAAAGCAAGCTGATAAGCTACAGATCCAGTGCCATAAATGGAAGCGATAGATTGCAAATAACTATTAAAATAGTTTTTTTCATTATCATTTGTTAGACCATCATAACCAACATCTTGATATTTTCTAGCATCTAGATTAGCATCAAAAGAATTGACTAAAGCTTGGTATTTGGGAACTACACCCCATTGAGTGCTATCAACTCCTGTCATTTCTGGGCTAGTAGGTAGACCATTTTCGAAAGCTTTTTTATGATCTAATAAAACATCTTCGGAAATATCACCTAGATTAATGTAAAGTTTACCACCGGCGCTATTAGTATTATAAATAAATGGATCCATCAGCCAAAATTCAATATATTCTACATTAGTTTCTTCAAAATTAGGAGTTTCGATAGTTCTCATAATGCCAGCCCAACGAGTAGAAGGGTCTACCAATCTTCCATTAGTAGTAATACCAGCTGATATTGTTGTCGGAGAAGTATCAAAATTATATGGGCCGCGTTCTGTAGGATAATAAGCTAAATCTAGCGTAGCTAAATTAGGGACAATGCCATTAGGAAATTCTTTAGCAGGAAATAGTTCAGACTCTAACACTTCTCTCATATAATGATTGCTAAGCATTTCTTTATTTACATTTGGTGGTGTTGTAGAATTATTTCTAAAAAAAACACTTGGGTCTATAGTATACCAAGATAATAAAGCTCTATTAAATCCCGAAGCAAGAGTAGAATCATCAGCTGCCTCAGGGAAAGATGTTGGTTGTCCTTGAGGTATAGAAGCCAATTGCCAGGAGAAAGGATTTTTAAGTGTTATACTGCTCATACTTCCTTCGAAATTATCTATAAAAGAATTACCTTCTTTGCCAATAGCTCTATTATGGCCAGGTATTAGATTTGCAAATTCTGCATCAATGGTAATATTTGAAGGGTCTTTAGTGCTCACAAAAGGTAATTTATCTATAATTTTGGTAATTAAAGTAGACTGGGTCTGATAAGATACATTTGCTCCCCAAATGGTATTAGATATTGGTTCATAGCCAATATTTACTTTAGTAGTAAAAGGTTTCTCTGTGAGATGTATTATAGTACCACCGACGATGAAATTGTTATTAATTTTATAATCTACATGTGCACCCAAATAAGTTTTGGTTTGGAAATTAAAAAAAGTATTATTTTCGACAGTTACATTTATTGGTACACCAGAGGTGAGTATTCCTTGATTAATAATTTTGACACGACCCATAGTGTAATCTACCGTATAATCTACATTCTCTTGCAAAAGGAGTCCCCCAGCAGTTACTTTAACAGATCCTTGTGGAATATTAATAGCATTTAAACTAATTTCACTACCCACACTAGATTTATAAGACCCTTCAATAGTAAATCTATTTTTATTAGCAATTTGTTCAGCTACAGTTTTAGTAGTAGTATATAAAGAGTCAAAGCAATATTTATTTGCTAAGTTAGGATCATCAAATTTACTTCTAAGGTCTTTACCAAAAGGTTCAACTACAGGAAAATAAATACGTCCATTTTTAGAATTAATAGTCCCTCCACCAGTAGCAGCATTGTCTATAAAATCAAATAATCCATCAGGTTCAGGATCGCCATTGATATTTAATCTATCAAAACCTAAAACTCTAATTAGAGGAATATACTTTAGATTAGATTCTGTCAAATAACCAGCGCCTACACCGAGATTTTCACTTTTATAAATAATGTTTAATCTAAAATCTTCATTACTAATCTGATAGCCACCTATAGAATAAACATTTTTCATCATTAGATTCCAAACAGGTAATTTAGTATTTATAGAAGCAGGTTTTAATAATTTAACAACTAAACAATTAGGAGGATCTATCCCATCAGTAGAAAATTCTCCTACCTGATAAACACTATCACTACCTACAACAGTATATTGATAAGCCACAGCTAACACTTGATCTGGACGAAGGCTAATATTGAGAGAAACAAATCCTAATTGATTATTTACAGTATATTCTGATGTAGACAGTTTACGAGCATTTTCGATTTTTTCATAATCAGTACCCATTTTAAAATTTAGAGAAGATAAATAGGAATTTACATCATTTAAATTTCTGATGTTTGAAGTGTTAATGAGCTGAAAAAGATTATTAGATCTATTACTAGGCAAATAAGCATCTGGAGTGAAGTTTGGTAAAACATTTTGATTATAAGGATCATACTCACCGATATCTTGAAAAGCTACTATATTTCTATTTTCTTGAGTAGCAGGACCAATATTAGTAATCCAAATTTCTATTTTAGTTATATTAATAGGACTAGAAATAATAGGCAAGCGTTCTAAGTATTTATTATAATTATTGTAGAAAAATTGGGAGATGAAGAAATGCTTGTTCTCTTCATAATCGAGAGCATTTATTTTAAATTCACTAACCTCGGCACCACCAGATACGGTGATAGTATTAGTTTCACTTTCTTGCTGCGAAAGCACAGCAGTTACCGTTGCTTTACCAAACTGTAATTGAGTTTTTAGGCCAAAAAGACTTTGACTACCACTTATTAAAGTGCTATTAAGCGGAAGAGTTACATCGCCAGCTTCTATTTTTTTAATAATTTCGTCTTCTTTGCCTTCATATTCTAATTTAATTTTATTATCAAAAGTAAAATTAGATTCAGTATTATACCTGACATTGAAATTAACTTTATCACCGACTTTAGCCATTAAATTTAGTTGAATTTTTTCATCAAAGTTAAAATTGCCATAGCGTCTTTGCTTAACGGTGAGAGCAGGATCATCTCTGCGATAGCCTTTGTAACCAAAAATAATTTCGGCAGTACCACTGGGTCTGATATCTATTAAACCACTGCCAAAGACACCATCTTCTTTCATATGCATCCTAAAGAGAGAATCAAAAATGCCCTGACCTCTAGATTGCTGTACTAAAGATTGATGCCATTGCCTTTGCCATGCCTTTTGGAAATCATATTCATTATACTCATCAAAAGTCATTTGATATGGATAACGTAAATTAATATTACCTACTTTTTGCTGAAAATCATAAGTATTATTAGTAGGATCATAAATAACAGTATCCTTGAGATTTTTGGGGATAATATCCCAGGGTGAAGATATCAATGGTGGTGGACCTGTAATCTGCTGATCTTGTATAGGATATATGAGAGAATCTAAAGTATCAGGAGGACCAACAAAATAAATATTTTGATCTAAGGGTGAACTAGCAAAAAAAATAGTCGGTGAAAAAGAATAAAAAGTAAAAAAAGATAATATAGCAATAAAAAATAATTTATTAATAAACGGCGAAGTATATGGGAATATTTTTTTCACTATGATGCAAGTTTATAAATATTTGAATGCTAGTTTAATAAGTTTATCTAAAGAATTATATTCATCTTTAGAATGATTTTTTAATACCTTATTGAGTGCTGTCTCTGCTTCTTTCATAGTATATCCTAATTGCCTTAAAGCTAATAACGAATCATGATAAAAATTAGTATCTAAATTAGAAAAATTTTCTCCAGCTAATTCAATTTCAGGAATTTTGTTTTTTAATTCTACTAAGATACGTTCAGCAGATTTAGCACCAATACCTTTAACCTTTTGTAATTTATTGATATCTTTATTTTGAATAGCAGTATATAAATCTATGGGAGTAAGTGTAGAGAGTAATGTACGAGCAGTGTTAGCACCTATACTATTAACACTTATTAATAATCTGAAAGCTTCTCTTTCCTCTTCATCAGCAAAACCGTAAAGTTTTGGACCATCTTCTTTCCATATTAAGTTTACCAATAGTGATATATTGGAAGCATCTTTTATTTTTTCATAAGTATTTAAAGTGATTAGAGCTTCATAGCCTATCCCAGCAGTCTCTATAACGATTTTTGAAGGATTTAAAAAAACAATATCGCCTTTTATATAATTAAGCATAAAAATGTAAAATTTTAATAATTTGTGCCAAAATTAATAATTATTAATAAATTGAAATGAATGAATATAAAGTAAGGGATGCATGAATAATAATAAATTAGAATGGGATATAATAGATATATTGTGAATTTTTTAAGATAAGTATAAAAGGATAAGAGAAAATAGCAATTTCAATTGTTTAAATTTAAGTATTATATCAATATTTTAACTTAATCAATCTCCGATACCGCTCCCACGCCCATCTGTCGTGCGATGACAAATTCAGCAGTCGCCCAATGTCTGATTCTACGTTGTTTTTTAAGTACTTATTCATCACAACAAACCACATAAGGTAGTTCTGTAGATACTTTGTGGCAACACCTCTGAATTTAACCATCCAAACTAGAAAATCATTAATTTTTTTCTCTGCTACATTTACGCTATAAACAGTTAATCCGATTGTTTTACGTTTAACTAATACCTTTTTACTTGGTGATTCTATCACTGCTTGCTTGAACTCATCATTTGGCTTAAAACATATCAAATTTTTCTCTGATACTCTGTGTTTCAACTCTTCTTTTATTTGATTGTTTTTAACTCTATTTTCTCCGGTATGTTTGAAAAGTAAATTACCTTCTCTATCTGTCATCACTAATACAGCAACGTTTGGATGAACCGTATTCATAGCTTGCTCTTTTTCTTCTAGACTTTTGTATCTGCGTCCTTTTTCTGAATATTGCAGCAATAGCTCGTCAGCTTCTGTTATTCCAGAGAAATTAATCCCACCCTCTAATCCTTGAATAGCTGATAGAATTTTATGTCTCCATCTGAAACTTGTTGGTAAACTAATGCCAACTTCACTAGCACAAGCTCTTAAACTTTTACCCTCAAGCATACATTTCAGATAATCCAGCAGTAGAGGATATTTATGCATATGATAAACAAGTGATTTGGCAGTTTCTCGAAATTGATATTTACAATTTTTACATTTATAGACTTGTCTGCCATTGCGAACACCTGCTTTAGTAACATGCTCACATCTACATCTGGGACAAATGGGAGCAGTAGATAGAATCTTGATTCTCTGGTAATCTAATGCTGTCAATCTATTCTCATTAAGGAATTGGTAGAGATTATCTAAAAATTCACGCTTGCCCTCTTTGGTCAAAGCCAGCATTTCTTCTATGTTTTCAGCTGTATATTCCATAAAATTATATTTTGGGCAAAATTAACAAATTTATTTAATACTTAATTTTAAACATAAATGATATTTTTTCAAAAGGGGGTGAGAAAATATTTTCTCACCCCTTTTCCTTTTCGCTACATTTCATACTTCTTGATAACTTTTTTATAAAAATTTCTATTTTAATTGTTTCAATATAATAAAAACGTATGCAAATAAAAAGTATAAATATAAGGCTACAAACATTAATAAGTGAGCATTTGATATAGCATATTTCATATCAAAAACTGTAATATAAATTATAAAAAATATTAAAACCGTTAAAAGTCTAACCACATCAATAGCTAAATACACTATAGGTTTATTTTTTAATAAATTTCTTTTATAATTAATAAAAAGTATTATACATAAAAAAACTATAAAATTAACAAACCAAAATATTATTATTGTCATGTCTATAGGTTTAAAAATTAACCATAGCAATGGTAATAGAATACTAAAAGCAGAAAAAATACTAAAATATTTCCACATTAATGTTTATTTTTTATCAACTCTCTAATGCCAATATAAATGGCTAGTATGGTAGCTATTACACCAATTATACTTGTATATAAATTATTTGTATTATACTTATTATCAAACCATTTACCTAAATATGCTCCGCCAACGATTATCACTAACATTTGTATTGCTAGGTTACTATATTTTATGTATTTATCTAGATTTTCTTTTTTCACTAAATAAATTAATTAGTCAAATTATTCATTGAGCATTTACCATTAAATTTAGCACCAGTATTTATTGATAATTTGGTAACAGAAATATCCCCTTCTAGTATAGCGGTTTCTTTCAAAATTAGAATTTCAGAAGCTTCAATATTCCCTATTACAGTGCCATTTATTTCAATTGTATTTGCAGAAATATTGCCATTTATTTTAGCCGTTGACCCTATAATTATTCTTTTATTAGATTTTATATTACCATTTACTATCCCATCAATTCTCAGATCATCATCTGTTGATAGATCTCCATTTATATTTGTAGTTTCACCTATTAAATTTACTTTACTCATTATCACTTCTGGAATATTTTTTGCCATAACTTTATATTTTTTTGATATTTGCAAATTTAAAACAATTTTCTTATTAACTAATTTATTTTAATTTTTTAAATCATATTTTTAATATTTACTAATTTATCGTAATCTTCAGCAGATAAATAACCTAATA
>Ga0209407_1005348_pt1 | contig 10042 bp, 7 predicted proteins | sample AD_JPNHG3_MetaG_FD_184410 | JGI IMG/M metagenome (GOLD analysis project Ga0209407, IMG submission 184410) | Active sludge microbial communities of municipal wastewater-treating anaerobic digesters from Japan - AD_JPNHG3_MetaG (SPAdes) (version 2) | ecosystem: Engineered > Bioreactor > Anaerobic >...
ATCTTCCACATGAAAGGGCTGCTCGCCTTCCACGCGAATATCCAGATTGACCCAGCCGTCGTGCCCGTAAACTAACCCCAAACCGGTCGGCTCGCCGAGGATGGCATAGGAAGGTTTCAACCCGATGGAAGGAAGGGAATGATCCATCAAGGTGCGGACGCCGATGCTGCGTCCGTTCTCTTCAGCAACAGTCGCTGCAACGATAAGGTTGCCTTTGAGGGGGAGCAGGCTGTGCTTGAGTAATGCGCCGGCGTATAACTGCGCTGCAATACCGCTTTTGCAATCGCTGGCGCCCGCCCCGATGATACTGTCGTTTTCTATCTTGGCATCATAAGGTCCGTGTGACCACTGGATTTCATTCGGTGGAACCGTGTCCATGTGAGCGTTGAGTAAAACTGTCGGCGCGGCGTCGTGTCCGTGAATAACGCCAACCACATTTCCCCACTCATCTTGGAAGACCATGTCATATTCAAGTTCCTTCATACGGGACTCAACCATTCCAGCGACTTTCTTTTCATTGAGGCTCTCGCTGGGGGTTTTGATAAGATCCCGTGTGAACTCAATCATGTTTTCCTTCATCCGTTCCGCTTTGTTTTTGAGCATGTTATTCATCTTTTTATCCTCCCCTTTTTTTAATTTCATTCTTTGCCTATCTATGGTGCAACAATCATGCCAATAAAATTAAATTAGCGCAACTATATTAAAATGAATGATTTTTGAAATTTTCCTCTTGACGGCGTCCAGTCAGATTATTTCATTTTGAAATTATAATATTTCAATATGAAAGGCATAATATTTTGAAAAGCGATGATCTCAAACTGGAAGAGTTGGTGGACACCTCCGAAGGGTGGCTCGGGCTCAAAGGACGCCGCCTCGTCCTCATAGACAGCCGCACCCTTGCCCAGATGCGAAAGGAGATTGCCGGCTCCGTTGGCATGGAACAGGCGCGACGCATCCTCACCCGCATCGGTTTTTTCTGGGGACAGGCGGATGCCGCCGCTATGAAGCGCATCTTCACTTGGGATAGCCAGGAGGAATGGATTAAGGCAGGCGCGCGCATTCGTTCCATACAGGGACTTGCCAAAACCGTTATAAGCAATATTCACGTAGAGGACGACCCCGACAGTTTTATGATGGAGGTCATTTGGAACAATTCATTTGAATCCGAACAATATCTCGAAGTGGAAATCCCATCAGGAGACCCAATCTGCTGGATGCTGCTCGGTCATGCCAGCGGATACACAACCTTCTGCCTTGGACGCGAGGTCTATTTTATGGAAGAACAGTGCCGAGCAAAAGGCGACCGCATCTGCAAAGCCATCGGACGCACCAGAAAAGCTTGGGGCAATCGTCTCAAACATGACATCGCCTATTTTGAGATGGAAGATATTCATAGCAAGATTGTGAAACTATCCGAAGATTTAAAGCAAAAACAGCGTGAACTGGCAAGACAGCGGCAGAAAATGGCGCTGGTTGACCCCAGCCAAAGCCGCGAATTTGTCGGCGTTCAAAGCCCCGTTTTCCGACACGTCCTTGAACTGGCTAACAAAGTGGCGCAATATGATTCCACCATCCTTATCACCGGTGAAAGCGGCGTCGGAAAAGAAGTTCTTGCCCGCTATATACACAACAACTCCCGACGCGCCAAAGGGGCGTTTCTTGCCATCAACTGCGGGGCGCTTCCCGATACGCTCCTCGAAAGCGAACTCTTCGGACACACAAAAGGCGCGTTTACGGGCGCCGACCACGCGCGAACCGGTCTTTTTGAGGAAGCCAAAGGCGGAACGCTCTTTCTTGACGAAATCGGCGATGTCTCCACCGCCATGCAAATCAAACTCCTGCGCGTCCTGCAGGAACGGGAAATCCTGCGCCTCGGCGAAAACCTTCCACGCAAGGTGGATGTCCGTATCGTCGCCGCAACCAACAAAGACCTCCACAAGCAGATTCAAGAGGACACCTTCCGCGAAGACCTTTTTTATAGACTCGCCGTTGTGGAGATACACATCCCGCCGCTTCGGGAACGGAAAGAAGACATCCTCTCGCTGGCGCGCTATCTGGTCAAACGCTATGCCAAAAGGCTGCACATCCCAAACCTGCGCCTTGATTCATCCGCTCTGGACTACCTGCAGGCTTATCATTGGCCCGGCAATATCCGCGAAATGGAAAATGCAATCGAACGCGCCGCAGTAGTCAGTCATGGCGGTGTTATCTTGCCGGAAAACCTCCCTTTAACTGTCACAAAATCGTTGGATGGCTTTAACCGTTTCTATCCATCCGATATGACTTTGGAGCAAGTGGAGATGGAACATATTAAAAACGTTCTCAAGAAAACCGGCGGCAGCCGCATCAAAGCCGCCGACATTCTCGGCATCAGTCAAGCCACCCTCTGGCGGAAATTAAAGGAGACCGAACAAAACTGATAAATTCATCCCGTATCAAAAAAGACTTGATTTGAGCGCCCTGCGCTCAATTATATATACTTAAATTTGCTAATCTATATATAAAGCTATATTTTTTTACCATGAAACTCTTTTCGTCTAAAATCTTTGAGGCGATTAAAGAAGGGCAAATCACTTTGGCGTTTCGCCTCTGGGATTCCTGCCGCCTTGTGCCGGGCAAATCCTACAGCATAGGGAAACTCGGCAGAATCATAATCAAATCCGCGGAAAAAACGCCCTTGTCTGCCATTACTGATAACGATGCCCGTCTGGCGGGATTTGATAATGTTGCGCAATTATGGGATGAGTTGAAGACTCAAAAGCCGGGTCTGGATATTAACGGCGCGGCTTGTTTTCGAATCGAATTCCATTATGACGGCGTCAATCGCGATTCTAACCCGATTCGCGCGCCGCGCCCCCTTCCGCCCCATATGTTGGAACGCCTTGATGAAAATATCAAACGCCTCGATCGCCGCGCTCAGGGAGTCACCTATTCTGCCATCCTGCGGGAGATGTCCGAAAAACCTCGTTCCCGCGCCCAGACGCTCGCAGATAGTTTCGCCTGTTCTCTGCCGGAAATACGGCGCAAACTCTTTCGTCTTTCAAAGGAGCACCTGGTCAGGAGCGACCGGACTAGGCGTTTTTCCCTGACCTCGCGCGCAAGCCAGCTCCTCGCACATCGGGAGGCAAAACTTGCGGAAATCAAAAAAAGTATTTAATCCATTGACCATAGTCCGTTAAAGTTGCGGGGAGCAATGGTGAAAGTTCTGCATGTCACATATCGCTTTGGCGGCGACATCATCGGAGGCGCGGAGAACTATCTCTGGAATCTCTCCCGCCAGCTTGCCAGCCGAGGCGTGGATGTGACCATCGCCGCAACCACTGCCCGCGATTTTCATCTCCCCACGCGCTGGAATGTTTTTTACAAGGAAGGATATAAAGCGGGGGAGGAGGTTTCCGATGGGCTGCGAATTCTGAGATTCCCCTTTTTTGCGACTCCTAAATGGCTTGCGGGTTTTTATGGACGGTCGCTGCAACGCCAGTTTGACGCCGAGGAATGGACTTATCCGCCGCCGCCCGTTCAATCGGAAAGCGGCGGCATTCTTTTGCGGGGATGGTATTTTGAAGAGCCTGCGGGAAGGCAATCCATCCGCTGGACTCAAAAAACTGCTGAAATTCTTATCAGGGGCGAGCACATTTGGGAGATAGGTTTCAGCGCTCTTTGCCCTTGGAAAAATTCCGGCGAGGTGTTCATCAATGGAGAAAAGGCGGGCGAGTTTCTACCGAACAGCAAATTCCAGTATTTCGCATTCAAACCGCTTTCGCCTCAAAATGAGTTGTTCATTCAAATACGCCTAAAAAAGACAAAACGTCCATGGCGCGATTTGCGCTCTCTCGGCATGATGGTCGGAAGCATCGCCTATAAGCAAGGCGACGACTCTGTTGATCTTCCCCTTCATCAGCATTATTCCTCATATCTTTACCCCCGCAAAAATGAACTTTTCGGCTGGCTCGAAACCCGCGCCAAGGCTCGACCGGTTCCGTATAACGCCCTTTTTGACAAGGCGCGCGGTCCGGTTTCAAAACCGCTTATGAAATATATCTATGACCGCGCCGGCGAATATGATTTGATTCTTGGGCATGATTTCCCAAACTGGACGCTGGGAGCAGCAATCATGGCGGGTAAGCGCGCGGGCATTGCCACGGCGGCGCTTCCCCTTGCCCATCTTGAGGATGATTATTACCACTGGCGGCATTATTACGAAGCCCTTGCCGCCGCTGATTTGACTTTTAGCCTCTCCGATTATTCGCGCGATGTCTTCCGCGCGCGCTGGGGCGCCAATGCCCACACGCTCGGAGGCGGAATCAATCTGGACGAATTTCAAACGGCGCAATTTCACGGCGGCGCCTTCCGTAAAAAACACGGACTTGAAAATATCCCCATGGTGCTTTTTATCGGGCGCAAGTCATATCCCAAACGATACGATTCGCTCATCCGCGCCATGCGGATTGTGAATCAAAGCCGACCGGCGCGTCTGGTGATGATTGGACCGGATGAAAACCGCCAGCCGATTGAACCGGCGGATGCCCTTTATCTCGGTTCGGAAAATCGGCAAGGGATTCTTGACGCCCTTGATGCCTGCGATATTTTTGCCATGCTTTCAGGCTCGGAAAGTTTTGGAATGGTTTTTACGGAGGCATGGATGCGGCGCAAACCTGTTATCGGTTATAGGTATTGCGGAGCGGTGGCGTCGCTGATTACGGACGGCGAGGACGGTTATTTGTGCGACAGCGACGAGGATGTGGCAAGGAGGATTCTGGAGCTGCTCGACCATCCAGACCTGCGCCAGCGGATGGGCGCGGCAGGCGAACAAAAAACCCTTGCCCGCTATACGTGGGACATCATCGGCGCCAAAGCCCTTGCCCATTATCAAGAAGCCATTGCCCAAAAATCACAATAGATTAAAGACGGGCGAGGTCTTCCGGCGTGTCCAAATCCGCCAGAACGCCCTCATCTTCTGTTGGAACTTCCCTAATCAAATAGGCATGCCCGCGCAAAATTTCTCTCATGCCGCCCGCTTTTTCCGGCGGAAACGAAAGTATCTCTGAAAATAACCCGCCGGGAATAATGATGGGATGTCCGCGTTTTTTTTTGTAAGTGGGAATGATTATTTTCCCCGGCGACTCGGCGCGCGCCTTGAGCAGAATGCGATAAGTTTCGCGGTCCACTAACGGGTGATCCGCCAAGCAAACAATGGCGTCGCAATTCTTTTCCGCAATTTGATTCAGCGCCAGTTGAAGCGAATAAATCTGTCCCAGTTCTTGACGGCTATTTGGAATTAATTGCAGCCGGGAAAGGCGCAGATTTTTTATCAAATCTTCATGTGATGTATTATACACAACCCCGCCCCATAAGTTAACCCCCGCCTCTCTGAGGTCGTTTGCAATTTTTTCCAAAAAGGTCGCGCCGCCGATGGGAAGATACGGTTTGGGTTTTTTCATGCGCCGAGATTCGCCAGCGGCAAGGATTATGGGAACAAGGAATTTCATAAAGTCTAATACTGCGGAAGCGGAGCAGACTGAATTTCCACGCGGTCTATCATGAGCGCGCCGTTATACTGGTCGGTAGAACTGAAGTTTATCAGGTCAAAGGCATACCGCACGCCGTCTGGAACCGCGCTCGGCGGCATAACAAAATAAATCTCATAAACCGTCCAGTTGTTTGGAATTGGAGAGGAATCGCCGTTTAAGTTCGAATCAATAGAAAGCTCGTAATGAGTCTGGTTGACTATAGAATTGACCCGAATGCGCAGGAGCGGAACCTTTGAGCGATCCGCAACATCGGTCGAGGCAAAAAACCGCGCGCGGTAAAGCCGCTCCGACGCCATCGGCTCAATCGGGCTTTCCCACCAGCCGTAACAATAAGAACTGACGCTGCGGATGCCTATCCATGAATCGCCCGCGATGGATTGCGCCGGATGGAAAACGGAGGGTATGGTGTAATAACTCCACCCTTCCGCGCCGCTTTGGAAATCGTAGGTTTTTTCTGCAGTGAAGGAGGCGTCAATGCTATCCAATTTTAACCATTCCACGGCGATATCTTTAAGGAAGATGATGCCGGTGGTTTGCTCATCGCGGGAGAGGCTGACCAAATCAAAAGCGGTGAGGAGACCGCCCGCCTTATCCGCCTTGTTTTTGCTGCCCTGAATGGGACGATAAAATAATTGATAAGTCGTCCCTGACGGCGTGGGCGAGGCGTCGCCCGCACCGCCTGAATTAATCAGCAGAGTATATCCCAATTGAAAGTCATCCTCGTTCAACCGCAGCCGAATGCCCGGAACAAGACTCTGTTTTTTGACGCTTGTGGAAACGTTCCATGTCGCGCGATAAAGATAATTTTCAAAAATGCGCAAGGGTTGTCCGGCGTTGTCCCAGTAACCGTAGGTGTTGGCATCCTGCGATTCCAAAGCGAGCGCGCCATTTTGCGCTGCGGCGATAGGCGGCGTGAAAACGGCAGGAATGCTTGTGAAAACCCAGCCATCGTCGCCGTTTTCAAATGTGAATTCGTAGCGGGTCTTATATTCATCCGCGCCGACATCCGGCGCTCCATCAAAGCGCAACGCCCCCGAAAAATCGGTTGTAATATCCTGCACAAGAAATCCGGCGTTGATGCATGGCGAGCCTGGAAGGGGTGCAAAAATGTTATTGCCGGGGTCTGCAAAAAGAGGATTTGCCGCAAAATTGCCCTCCACCGGCGCGCCGGCGTTATTGATGTGCGCAAAATCCGCAGTCGTCTGGCTGACAGTTGTTCCGCCGTCCAGATAGTTCCCGCGTTTGTTGTCAAAAAGACAGTTGTGGCGCAGTATCGGTTCGCTGTTTTTAAAAACTTCTTGAACGCCGTAATTATCATTTTTATAGGAGATATTATTTACGATTTCAGGCGATGAATTTTGCAGTCCGATGCCGTTGCCGTTCCGATAAACGGCGTTGTGGATGATGCGGGGCGATGAATATTCGCGGCAGAAAATCCCGCCCGCGACATTAAATGCGATATGGTTGTTGGCTATCAGCGGCGCGCTGGCGTAGCATGTGATGCCATATTGGTTATTGCGCAGAATATCATTTGAGGTGATGCTTCCGCCGGCAACCGATGAAAGATTCACCGCGGAAAGAGAATTTAGTTTGAGAGTATTGCCGTGAATCACGGGAGCGCCGCGTTGTGCGGAAATGGCGTTGCCGGTATTAGAAAAAATGGTATTAAAGGAAATTAACGGCGAACCTGCATTGTAAAGGAAGATGCCCTCCTTGCCGCCGTTGATGGTATTGCCTTCAATAAGAGGCGAGGCTTCCGCGCCGGTCGCCTGAATGCCGCATGTCTGCGCGCCCTCTATGGCGCATTGAACGATGGCAGGGGAGCAATCCTCGCAAAGAACGCCCGTATCGCCGCCCTTTAGGTTAAGCCCGTCCACACGGCACCCCGTTGCTGCAGCAATGATGGGAGCTAAGGTGTTGGGATCGGCGGGTGTGATGGTCGTTTTGTAAAAACTCAAATTCCGCGTCCAACCGCCCGTTTCATATCCGCCGTAAAGCTCCACATAAGCGCGGAGCGTAATCGTTTCTTTATAAGTTCCCAGACCGATTCGAATCCGCGCCGGGTCTCCGGCTGCGGGGAGACAGGTTTGAACGGCTTTACCTATTGTGCGCCAAGGTTTTGCCTTTGTGCCTTCGCCTGCAGCATCGTTTCCGCTTATAGAAACATAATAATCGGCGGCAAAGGAAGGCAGGGTAAGAGAGGTTAAAATCAAAATCAAAAATCTCATAGATTTTTTCATGAGCGTTGCATTTCCTTTTTCATTTGGTTTAAAAGATCCGGTTCTATAAAAACATCCAGCGCCGTAAGCGCGAGCGTTTTTGCCGCAAGAAGCATCCCTTCATCGCCCGCCGGACTGGCTGCGCACTCGCGAAACTCGTCTGTATGAATGGGCACATCTGAGGATGATATTTTGATATTGGGATGAATGCACGGCAGCACATGGGAAATATTGCCGATGTCAACGGAACCTTGTCCTTTTTCGCGCGCCTCATCCGCAACGCCGCCAAGGGCGCGGAAATTCTTTTCAAAAAGACGGCTCAGTGTTGGATTGGGGCGAATCTCTTTATAAGGATGACCGATAGGGCGAATATCCACCGTCGCGCCAGTGGCAAGGGCTGCCCCTCGCGCGCAATTTTCCACGCGTCGAATGACCTCTTGCAATTCATCATAGTTTTTCCCGCGGCACGAAAAAAGTCCAACAGCGCGATCCGGCACGACATTGGGGCGCTCCCCGCCGTAAGTGATGACACCGGGAGTGCGTACGCTTGGATGTTGCTGCTTGCGCATCTGATCCACTGAAATAAACATCTGAATCAGGGCATCAAGGGCGTTTATCCCCTGCCATGGCATTGCCGCCGCGTGAGACGCCCTGCCGTGAAATTCAAATTCCATCAGCTGCATCGCCAAAGAATGCGTGTGCAGACGAGTTTCATTGCTCGGGTGAACCATCATGGCAATGTCCACGTCCGCAAAAACCCCGTTTTGAAGGAGCGTGACCTTCCCGCCAAAGGATTCCTCTCCGGGCGTTCCGATGACTAGCGTTTCGCCGGGAAGCTCTTTCATAAAAGGCTGAAGCGCGATGCCCGCAAAGGTTGATGCCGTTCCGATTATATTATGTCCGCATGCATGACCCAACAAACCGAGCGAGTCATACTCGGCAAGAAAAGCGATTCGTGGTCCGGCGGATGCGCCCTTTGCGCGCGCCTTAAAAGCAGTCGCAAGATTCCCGACCGGCTTTTCAATGGCAAAACCATGCCGTGCAAGAATTTCCGTCAGACGCTCGGAAGCCTTGAATTCTTCCAATCCCGGCTCTGGGTTGGCGTGTATGAAATGGCTGGTTTCGATAGCTTCCTGTTTCATCGAATCCAGTCGTTCAATAACTTTGTCTCGCAGACTTTTATTAACCATAAAACCCGTTTATTTCTTAATAGCCGCTCTCGATAAAACTATTCTTTTGATATAATCCGCCGCGCCAGCCTGTCAAAGAATTTCGCCTTATGGTAAAATTTCATCCCAAAAACTGGCAAAAATCATCAAATTATTTAGAAGAATTTCTTGACAGGGAATAAGATGGCGCAATAGGAACACATTTTGTAATTGATTTATAACGAGAACCGGCATCGGAATAAAATCAATTAAACCTGCAAGTGAGGCGACGTAGCCAAGTGGTAAGGCGGAGGTCTGCAAAACCTCTATGCAGCGGTTCAAATCCGCTCGTCGCCTCCAATTTTTTTGTGCCGGAGTGGTGGAATTGGCAGACACAAGGGACTTAAAATCCCTCGGGGCATAGCTTCGTACCGGTTCGATTCCGGTCTCCGGCATTCTTCTCCTCAATCAAATCAGGAGCGCCCTTAGATGTCCAATATCCGACTCAATGCCTTCATTTTGTTTCTCATATTTATTCAAATTTTAATGATTCAAGGCGGCGCTCTTGCGGCTGATATACATGCCACCGGCTGGATGTTCCGCGATGTAACCCCAACCTCAACCCCCACGCCCACGCCCACGCCGAAGCCCTTTGGCGTATATGTGCAGGCGGTTATTGATGAACTTGAAACCCGAAAAGCCAATGATGTTTCGGGTTATCTCATGAAAGACCTTTGGAACAAATATACCGGCGTGACGCAGACTCTTTGGTATAAAGGCACATCCTATATGTGGAACAACTGCGCCAAAGGCGAATGGGTCACTATCGGCGGCGTTCCATATCAACCTTACGGATGTTCTTATTGCTCCGGTCTCACGCTTGAAATCTGGCATCGGGCGATGGAAAAACGCGACGCCGACCGAGGCATCGCCAAAGCCAAGGAAAACTGGAACGGTCTCGGCACAAAAGGCATTTTCATTGTCAAAAAATTGTGGAATGTTATTAAAATTTCATACAAAGACACAGGGCAGGTTGTCACAAACAACCCATCGCCCGCCACCGCCCTTGAAATGTCCGGTATCGGCAAGATTATTACCTATGGAGATTCCGCCAAATTTGAAAACGTCAAACCTTATGATTTTT
>Ga0209407_1005356_pt1 | contig 10015 bp, 19 predicted proteins | sample AD_JPNHG3_MetaG_FD_184410 | JGI IMG/M metagenome (GOLD analysis project Ga0209407, IMG submission 184410) | Active sludge microbial communities of municipal wastewater-treating anaerobic digesters from Japan - AD_JPNHG3_MetaG (SPAdes) (version 2) | ecosystem: Engineered > Bioreactor > Anaerobic...
TTTTTCATTTCCCTATTACATTCATAATAATCTGAATATATAAGACTTGCTTCTGGATGTTCTCTGTGTTTAGAAACCATTATTTCAAAGGCTTTTGGACTTGCTAGCGCATCATCTGCATCCACTATGGCTACTATTTCTCCAGTTCCTTTTTCAATAGCATTTCTTAAAGCTGCCCCATATCCATAGTTGAGATTATGCACAAACACCTTAATTTTCTTTAATACATGGTGTTCACGAGCTACTTTTTTAATAACTTCTATTGTTCTATTTACATCTCCACCATCTATTACTATGATACATTCCCAGTTTGAATATGTTTGACTTATAATACTTTTGAGTGATTCTTCAATAAACATATGGCAATTATAGCTTGCCATGGCTACTGATATTTTCGGATTATACATTTTTCCCCTTTTAAGACATTTTTTCTAATTTAATGATGTATGTATCATCTAAAAAAAGATCGTGTCATATGAACGATTTGTAGATGATTTCATAAAAAACAAGTCTGGAAATAGTGATGAATATAGAGCTTCCAGACTTGATATTTTGCTATTTTTTTATTCTAACCCACATTCTGGTTCTCCACATTCATATTTATTTATATTATATTATAATGTGATCTTAGTAAATGTTTTGAAAAAAATATTATAATATGCTGCCTGCCTTAGGGCAAAATGATCAAAAAATAGCACAAAATTCAGAATTAGCAATGATTGCTTGCTAAAATTGAATTTTTAGCTCCAGTTAAAAGTGGTAAAATGGTGCATGTCTGCGTCTGCCTTAGGGCAAAATGATCAAAAAATAGCACAAAATTCAGAATTAGCAATGATTGCTTGCTAAAATTGAATTTTTAGCTCCAGTTAAAAGTGGTAAAATGGTGCATGTCTGCGTCTGCCTTAGGGCAAAATGATCAAAAAATAGCACAAAATTCAGAATTAGCAATGATTGCTTGCTAAAATTGAATTTTTAGCTCCAGTTAAAAGTGGTAAAATGGTGCATGTCTGCGTCTGCCTTAGGGCAAAATGATCAAAACATTTTGATTCTCCTCCTACAATCCCTTGATTATTGGTTTACAGTGATTTTATTTTTCCTTTATTTCCAATATAGTTTTGTTATTTTCTTTAATTTCAATCAACATACCATTACTGTTATGGATAAATTTTCTATTACACAAGATTTTATTATTCTTAATTATTTCAATCTCATTGCCTTTATCATCATATTTCCATTTCCAAAATTCACCATTGGGCCTGATTAAAGAAACCAGATTATCGCGCTCGTTATATTCCCATTTCCAAACTTTGATATTAGGTGTAATTTCTTTAACTATATTACCGCGTTCATTATATTCCCATTCCCAAACTTCCCCACTAGGCTTAATTTCTTTAATCATATTTCCACGATCGTCATATTTCCATTCCCAGACTTCTCCACTAGGCCTAATTTCTTTAATTCTATTACCCTTATCATCATATTCCCATTCCCAGAAGCTACCATTGGGATTGATTTCTTTGATTATATTTCCACGATCGTCATATTCCCATTCCCAGAAGCTACCGCTGGGATTGGTTTCTTTAATCTTATTACCTTTATCATCATATTCCCATTCCCAGAAGCTACCATTGGGATTGATTTCTTTGATCATATTACCGCGTTCATTATATTCCCATTCCCAAACATCACCATCAAGATTAATTTCTTTAATCTTATTACCATTTTTATCATAAACACATTCCCAAACATCATTATCAGGATCAATTTCTTTGACTTTATTGACCTGATCATTACAAATATATTTCTGAACATTAGGTTCAACTTTCTTAATTATATTGTCATTGATCCATTGAACCCAACCTCTGTATTCACCTACAATTTCATATCTATTCAAATCAAGACCATCAGGAAAGTTTTTTTGAAAGAAATCAATACCACTTTCACATGCATCTAGTCTTTTTAATTCATCTATTGTAATAATCATTTTTTTACCTCTTTTTTCTTTTAATATAGCACAAAAAAAATAAAAAGTCAAGAACTTTTTTTAGCTAATACTGGTGGGGGGTTTGGATAAATTTTTTTAATATAAGAAACGTTTTGCTCTCCAAATACCTATAATCATTGGTCAAAAAAAGTTCTTGACTTTTTTCGCTCATTGTGGTATAATCAAAGAAAAAAGATAAGGGGAAAGACAACAAAACCCTCATTGTCAGGGGGAAGTGTATTTCCATTAACTCACCTGTGAACCTTGTCGGCATTGATCAAAAAAAATTCTTGACTTTTTTAAACAAGTATGTTATACTCTTTCCATAAATAAAACAAGAAAGGAAACATCGTTATGATGAACAAAATTATTGAATATATTGAAACGGCTTCTCTTGAAAACCTTCAGATTCTTAAAGAACATATCAACATTATGATTGAGGTACGAATTTCAACAGTAAGTAATAAATTCAATGTAAATGATAAAGTGTTCATTATCAATCAACGGTCTCGTAAGCTCCCCTTTGGTAAAGTTTCTGGTATCATTAAAAAGATAAACCCTAAGAGGGCTAAAGTTGATTTTGGCAACTATGGTATTTGGAATGTCCATTATTCTATGTTAGAAAAGGAATAAAATATGATTACTAATGAACAAAGAGAACAATCAAGAATTATGACAAATAGTTTTATTGGTTGGTTTCCTTATCTAGGGATTGAAGATATTAAACCTGAAAAAATTGCGCAAATTAACATGGGGATGTTGTTTCAGGTTGTTCCCCTTCATAAACAAATAATCATCAAAAATAGAATTCAAAACAATCTATAATCCATTCATTCTTAATAGGAAGGAAAACCTTTACTTCCCATTAACTCTCCCGAAACCCTTGTCAACATTAGATTAAAAAAGCTCTTAACTTTTTCTGTTTTTTATGGTATAATAAGAAAAAAATGGAGGAAAGATGCTTCCTTTATATAAGAAACTTATTGTTATATTTCATCCAGATAGATGTAAAGAGCACTATGCCCTTGAAAGAACTAAATTAATTAACATCAATAAAAACAATGAACAAGAGCTTCGTAGGCTAGCTATTTTATGGGGTGTTATTAAATCTACTGATCAACAACAAAACAAGCGACCCGTTTCTGAACAAGAGATAAGGAATAATTGGAATAACCAGCGCAATCGTAAAAAAGATGAAAAAGCAAGAATTAAAGCTGAAAGGATTAAAGAGGGATTTGAGCGCTGTAATCTGAAACCCAATACATATTACTGTGGATTAGGAAGAAAAGTCTCTACAAAAAAATATGGATGTATCACAGTTATTAAAACAACAGATCAATTTGTTTTTTATAAAAAATGGGATGGAAAAGAAGCTCGTGTCAGTATTACAAAATGTTACATATAAACCCTTATAAACACTATTTAAAAAAAAGTTCTTGACTTTTTTTACCTGTTGTAGTATAATGAATTATAAATGAATGAGGAAAGAATCAAAGCAATGAAACGAGAAGATTTCATAAAGTATATTGAACAAAAAGGATACAAGATTCCTAATAGGGTAAACGCTGCTGACCGATGGATCAAGGAAATCAATGGAAAGACTTATGGATACAAGATTTCAAAGATTGCAGTTCGGTTTGAACGTAAAGTTGTGTTTGAGAAGTCCCTATATGGTTCTAAAAAAACAGAATGGGTAAGGGTATATTCAGCTTATTTGAAGAACCTTTCTTTTGATAATGATGGTAGAGTAGTAGGATTTAAAAGGTAAGAAATATGAAAAAATCTTTAAGAATGAATAATAAGACTAAATCGAAAATCAATACTCTATTATTTGAGATTAATTCTGTATATCATGATTCTATTCCACTGTCTGAAATTAACACTATACTGATTGATAATAGAGCTTGGCTGGTTCAAGAAGATGGAACCCCGTGGTTTGGATTACTTTTGGGAAAAAGTAATACGGTTCATATTGACATTGCTAACGAAAAAGGGGTGTTTGATAACACAATGTTGGTTCTTAGCTGGTATAAGATGAACTCTGGTCAATATGAAATTACTGCATATGTTAGTTAAAAAAGGCTCTTGACTTTTTATAATATTTAGTGTATAATAAAAAGAAAAAATGTAAAGGAGATTATTAAATGGAAGCGATTCTTTTGTATGATAAAGACACTAAGAAATTTCATGTATATAAGGTTATTTCCGGTGATGGTATTGTTGGTAATGTTTACTTTCCGAAAGGTTCAGAAATTCCTAAAACTGTAACATTTACTTGTAAAACTGCTGCAACCTTGATGGGTAAAGAGGAAAAGTAATATGGAAGATAAAATTTATTATATCATTGGTTCATTAAAAACAATGATTGATGAAGCTAGTAATAAAGGCAATGTTACTGTTCCTGTCGAGTCGTTGGAAAACCTTTTGGAAGTTGCCTATGAAATTGATGAAGAAATAGATAATATTCACGATCTTTTGGAAAGGTTATAATATGAATATTTGTTACTCCCCAAGAGGAGTCCCTTATATATTTTTTGATGATGGTGCAATATTTATTTTTTCAGAAGAAACATCTACCAAAACCCACTATAAGTATCTCGTATATTCAGGACTTTCAAATAGTACACTTACTACTACTGTTTCTGCTGGTAAGGGAAAAGGCAAGCAAATTAAGATTATTGCTCGAGAACCTGTAAAATTTATTGTTCCTGTTACTCTAAAGGGAATTCCAAGGGAAGCTAAAAAGTCTATTGATGAAGATGATTTGGAAATCATTACCGATTCTATAACTCCATTACTTGAAAATGGGTTATTTCCTAAATCTAAGATAAAAGAACTTGAAAAAGTCTTTTCTGATCTTGAAGCTGTAGAATAATGAATATAAATAGAAATGGTGAAAAAGCAATGAAAACACGAAAAAATAGATAACAGGAAGTGCCTTATTGAACTTCCTGTAACAATAGGGGGGTTTGATATGGTAAAAAGATATGAGGGGGCAAAATTCAGCAAAGTATGTAAAGAATTATCAATATGGAATTTAATAAAACCAAACCTTGAAAAAGTAAAATTGGGTGGAACAGTAAGGATACCTGTTGATGATAAAACAACAAATGTTTTTCATCTTGTAGCTATTGATCATTCTCCAAGAGAAAAAGGACTTGATTATGATTGGTATTATTTAATGTATTGTAGGACTGAAAAAATAGAGGAAAAAAGGAAATGGGAATTTACACGATTAAAAAGATGTCTTTTGAACGTGATAAAATTATTGAAGGAATCAAAAGAATAAAAGCCGGTGATGAATATGGTTTGTGTTCTAAGTGTGAATCCTTCTGTATGAGAAGAAGTAAATTGGGGTCTGAAGAAGTTTGGTGTGATAGGTATGAAACAAACGCAAAGATGATTATTAGACCTTCTAAGATTGATCCAGTTGAAAATTGTTCTTATTATTGGCCTAAAGGACAGATGAGCCTTGAAGATATGAAAGGTATTGCTCATATCATTGATTATAATAAAAAGATTCGCCCTGGATTTGATTCTAATGGTAGTTCTGAAATCATTGAAGTTACTATCAAACCGCCTACTGATGATGATAGAGAAGATAGTTTTTATTTAAGGTGATTAAATGGCTAAATTTATCGTAGAAATAGACTTTTCAAATAAGGTTGCAGATGATCTACACTGTTATTTCCAGACAACTACTAATGGGAAAATAGGATTTTTCGATGTTTTACAGGAAAATATTGATGATCTATGCCGTTCAATGGACCCTAACAGTAAAGCTGCTATAAAAGAGGTAATATATGAATAATATTCCTGAAGATGTTTATGGCTCTTTAAAATATTTGAAGATAACTGATAAAATTGTTATGGTCCATAAATATGAAACATTTGTTAATATTTATTTAAGTGTTCCTATCTTGAGTAAATCAGATTTGAAAGTTCTTTCCCTTGTGGGTTCTTTAATAGGAATTGTTCCAGTTGAAGATGAAATGATTGTTCTCCGTTGTAATTATGAAGATAATAATAGTAAATGATCCTACCAGAAAAAATGATGATATTACCTATCTAAAGGAAAAGTTGTATAGTTTTACATTCAATAAACAATATTCGGTAATATCGTTCAACGGATATGATGATGTTGCAAAGAAACTGTGCAATGATGTAACAGTTCTTGATCCACAATATAATCTTATCAATCCCAATGAAATTGACTTTGCTTTCATCATGCCTAATGGTCTATTAGAAGGATTTACAGGAGCTGTTCTCCGTAAGTTTGACAAATACCATACAGGATATACATTCTAATCATTAACTCCCCCAAAACCCTTACCAACATTAGCTTAAAAAAATTATTGACTTTTTTGCTTTTTATATTATACTAAGAAAAAAGGGAAAATAAGTAATGGAATCTATAAACAAACGAGTATTGAGATAATTAAGTAAATGCCCCCGATATGGTTCTCATCTTATGTTTAAAGACAAAATTTGTGATCATTGTAAACTATCAATAGTATGGGTTAAAGTTAGTGTTCCCCTTGAAGATGAAGAATTTGATAGTTAATCAAAGGAAGTTCAAAATCCAGAATTAGCAGGCAGGCATTGCTAATTCTGGATTTTGTGCTATTTTTTGATCATTTTACCCTAAGGCAGACGCAGACATGCACCATTTTACCACTTCTAACTGGAGCTAAAAATCCAATTTCACCAGTGCCTGCCTACAAAATCTTAATTTTGTGCTATTTTTTGATCATTTTGCCCTAAGGCAGACGCAGACATGCACCATTTTACCACTTCTAACTGGAGCTAAAAATCCAGAATTAGCAGGCAGGCATTGCTAATTCTGGATTTTTTGTTGTCATTTATCAGGATTTAATTTGTTTTTCCCATTTCAAGTACCCATTTATTATTGTTTTGATACTAACAGGGTAATAATCCCACACATCAACACCAACATTGATCATTTTCTTCTTATATTTCCATAGCTTATGCACATGCCCATGAAATACAAGATCAAATCCATTATTTTTAACATTTTTAGGATCATGTATTAACAATATTTTATATCCAAAGTGTTCAATGATAATACTTTCTATAATAGTTTTTGTTTTATTATTAAGATCGTGATTACCTTTAATAAAGATTTTGTTACCATTTAGCCGTTTAACAAGTTCATTAAATAGAATACCTTTACCTTGTCTGAAATCACCTAAAAAGAATGTAGTATCTTCAGGTTTTACACGCTCATTGAACCTTTTAATCAATGCTTCATCCATTTGTTCAATAGTTTTAAATGGGCGTGGAATAACTTGTAGCATTTCTATATCTGAATAATGTGTATCTGAAGTAAAAAAATACATCTTATACTATCATCTCCATAACAGAATGTATTATATCACAATTTTTAATAATCTTATAAATTCTTGCCCCTTCAATATTACTATCTTTTTCAAAAAGATGGATTAATTCAATCCCTATATAATTGATAGGGTTTACATAAGTAAGGTTAAAAACACCTTTATCAGTAAAAATAGTATATTTAAAACCAATCACAAAATTCATCTTATCCAAAATAATACCATGTTATCATTATCAATGCTACTAAAATTATTCCAATAAAGGACATTTCCATCATATCCATTATTCTTCATCCCATTCTTTTTCTTCGACCCATTCATTTATATCATCAACAATCCAGTCGAGATTTTCAAATGTTTTACTAATGACTTCATCAATATCATCTTTAAAAGAATATGCGATTTCAGCAGGGCTTACACCGGTTTTTATTGATAAGTAATCAATAAAAAAATCTTCTAAATTCTGTTTATTTATCATAAATCCTCCTATACGCAAGCTCTTACTATTAAAACGGAAAGACCAATAATCAATATCCACTTAAATATTTTCAATCCATAATTTATTATAAAATAAGACGTAATTAAAGATATTATTATTTTTATTGTTAATAACATATTTTTCAAAACCCTTATGAATAAAAGGTACCCGGGGAGTTAATGGGTTTTTGTGAAAATAAAAGGCAACTTCTTCACAGAGGAACAAGTTGCCTGTCTTTACTACCGGACCATTGGTCCCAAGGTGGCGTCTTTTTGCTAATATTTCATAGACTTACAAAATAGACCACCTATGACGGAACGGAAAGTTCCGAGGAGTTGAAGGACTTACCTGCGCATTGTGCCTTCATTATCTTATGATTTACAAAGTCGCGATCTTTGTGAATCATATAGATAAAAGATGTCTTTGATAATAAACATTTGAATAGGATTAGTAATATTCATATGGTCTTACAGCCATAATCTATATGGACTTATTGCCTAACATGAATATATCCTTTTAATGTTTATTTCAAAGATCATGTTAATAGATCAAGAAAACATCGTTTGGTGAAGGACTTACTACCCCCTAGGACTCATTGCCTCATGGGACTTATTGCCTTTGGGGACTTACTGCCGTTCTTGATGCTTTTTGATCTATGGTGTTTAAGGGTGACACCGAACCCCCTCGTCAGAAGTAGGGCCTCCCGTTTTTATTATAAGGAAAAACAGAAAAAACCTTAAAACAATATCTCTCTCATTTTGTAAAACCATTATACCACAGTTTTTTCTTTTTGTCAAGCAATTTTTTTTAAAATGGTGTTTAAGGGTGACACCGAACCCCATGCTTATTTATAAGACGTTCATGGTTTTGTCTAATGGTTTCTGGATGACCATTGTGAACCCCTACTGAGGCTAAGGACTTCCCATCTTTTTTAAGGGAAAGATGAAACCTTCAAAAGTAGTAGTTTATATCATCTAACCTGCTAACACCGGCCAAACCATAGGATATATAAACATCAGTTGTGGAATGTTTTATTTATCGTCATTTAAATGTAGTTTATCCACTGCACTACATACTGTTTTGGAACCTGTCTGACTTGTAGATGATAAACATCATTATTCGAGCCTCTATTAATAAAGGCTGGATGTAAACGATGTTATTACTACTACTTAATTTTAAAAGAACAGATGTTGCCTAATTGCTAAGGAACTTACACACCTTTTGAAAATATTATAACACAAGTTAAATTATTTGTAAACTATTAAAATAGTTCGTATTGTGAGGATTTACTGCCACATCAGTATCGTGTGGTCTTACTACCTTTAATACGATTGGACTTATCGCTGAATTGCCAATTCAGACTTATTGCCTCGGCTATAACAACTGGCCTCTCTCATTTTGTAAAAGCATTATACCACAGTTTTTTCTTTTTGTCAAGCAATTTTTTATTCAGTAATTTCAGTAATTTCGATTGTCATAAGATTAATTTCTTTAATTTCAACACCATCTTCGCAATCCCAATCATTTTCAAGAATTTCAAGAACTCGTTTCCTTGCTTCCTCTTCCGTTTCAGCTTCAATATCAACATCAAATTCCATGTTTCTTATTATCAAATCACCAGTAACGCGCCCAGTAGTTTCAGTCCAATCATCAAAATTAAGATTTTTGTTCTTCAATACAATTTCAAGTTCTGTTTCAAAATCATAAGATAAAGAAACCTCAAAGTTACCAACAGCATTAAATGTTTTCATATTTTTTCTCCCTTTTAAATATCAAACAAACTATCATCAATCAAATTATCTTTTACTACTTCAAATCTCCATTTATAATAAAACTTATCATTAATAAATTTGTAATATTCATTATCTTCTGTTACAGCGTAAAGATTCCAAGTCAAAATATCAATATTCATATTTTCTTTAATTTTAACCTTTTCATAACCAGCACCACCATCTTTCATAATGCCCAGCATAAGATAAACAAGTCCATTTAGTATTTAAATATTTTCCAGTTTTAAAAGTGTGCATATGCCCACCAAACCATAAATCTGGTTTGTAATATTCCAGTATTGTTGATAATGCATCCCTTGATGTATCATGATCAAATTTTATATGATAATCAAAAACATCAAATTCATTAGGTAATGTATGACTAATAACAATATCAATATTCTCATCTGGAATATCTATCAAATCT
>Ga0209407_1005367_pt1 | contig 9998 bp, 12 predicted proteins | sample AD_JPNHG3_MetaG_FD_184410 | JGI IMG/M metagenome (GOLD analysis project Ga0209407, IMG submission 184410) | Active sludge microbial communities of municipal wastewater-treating anaerobic digesters from Japan - AD_JPNHG3_MetaG (SPAdes) (version 2) | ecosystem: Engineered > Bioreactor > Anaerobic >...
CGCCGGTGCCACAGTGGTCCCCATCGACTATCAGCTGAAACAGGAAGAAATTGAACTGCTTATAAAAACCGCGGATGTAAATATCCTCTTTGTGGATGAAGAAAAGCATGGCCGCTTTATAGAACAGCCCGGTCAGCTCAAAACCATTATTTCCTTAAAGAAAGGGGTTGGCACCTATATTTATGGTCTGGACGGCCCGGAAGCACATATAGAACAGGCTGCAGAAACAGATCTGGCGGCTATTCTTTTTACCTCTGGGACTACGGGTAACCCCAAGGGGGTTATGCTGACCCATAAAAATCTTGTCAGTGACTGCTACATTGCCCAAAGCAATCTGAACATCTATCACACCGATGTCTTTTATGCCCTTTTGCCCATTCATCACTCATACACCATGCTGGCTGTATTCATCGAAGCCCTTTCAGTTGGGGCTGAAATCGTGTTCGGAAAACGGATTGTGACCAAGGCAATCCTCAAGGACCTGAAAGAAGCTCAGGTAACCATGTTCCTGGGGGTTCCGATGCTCTTTAATGCTGTTCTAAACGGAATCATGAAGGGGATAAAGGCCAAGGGGCCCATCATTTACGGACTCATTAGAATGCTGATGAGCATTTCCGGCTTTATTAAAAAGGTTTTCAAGGTCAATCCAGGCAAAAAGATGTTCCATTCAATCCTGGACAAGGCTTCCCTTTCATCAATCCGGATCTGTATTTCTGGCGGCGGCCCCCTGGCTCCCAGTATCTTTAAACAATACAACCAGCTCGGTATAGATTTTGTACAGGGTTATGGCCTCACTGAAACTTCGCCCATCATCGCCCTGAACCCTGTGGATCACTACAAGGAAACCAGTGTCGGCAAGGTCCTTCCGCAAACCGATTTACGGATCCTGAATCCCAATGAACAGGGGATTGGCGAGATTATTGTAAAGGGTCCCATGGTGATGCAGGGCTACTACAAAATGCCTGAGGAAACCCGGGAAACCTTTACCGAAGACGGATACCTTAAAACAGGCGATCTGGGATACCTTGATAGCGAACATTACCTCTACCTTACGGGCCGGGCAAAGAATATGATTGTTACCGAGGGTGGCAAGAATGTGTATCCCGAAGAAATTGAAAACGAGTTCCAACTGTACAGTGAAATAGAGCAGATCCTGGTGCGGGGCTTTCTTATCGACCCGAAGATGAAAACCGAAGGTATCGAAGCTCTGGTCTATCCAAACCAGGAAGCCTTTAAGGACTCCGTGGGCGCCCTCCGGCCAAAGGAAGAAATTAAACAAAGAATTGAAGCCATTATTGCGGAGGTAAACCAGCGGCTTAAACCGTACCAGAAAATCGAACGGGTTACCGTTTTAGATGAACCCATGGAGATGACGACAACAAAGAAAATTAAACGAAATGCATTAAAATTGTGAGGTTCTTGCAAAAGTCTGTTACTTTTGCAAACTCCTCTTGCATGTATGTTCAAAACCCCAGGGTATATTTAATGCCCACCGACAGGGTGCCCTGGACTAGCGGCTCCGTACCGGAACCATCAGAAGCACTCAGAGTGCCCATACCGATTAATGATAGGGTCCCTCCCCTGAGGGACCCCTTTTTTAATCGAAGTGACAGAGGCTCCCAGGCAAGACCTGCGATTACCGGCCATCCAGCAAAAACCGTGAACTGACTTGAGAGTCCAAAAGTCACAAGACCTGACAATAAAACTGAACCGCTGTAATAATTCCAGTTAAACAGCATGCCAATGCCAGGCCGCATCTTGGCTGTACCAACTGGAATATCCATAGATATGGAAAGCAGTTCTCCAAAACCGTACAGTAATGTGGGATTTGTACTGGGACCAAGCAAAGCTAACGTAGCGGTACTCACATAGATGCCCCGGAACTTTGATGGGGGCAATACCCTGCCGGCTCCCGCAAACCGTTGCCTCCAATAGGGTTCATCCAAAGAACTTACGATAACCCCCGTTTTTGGACCCTCTGATGCACTATGGATAAAGCGGTCATCTCCAATAAAAATGCCCACATGGCTGATGGTACCGGTGGTAGTAAAAAATAACAGGTCTCCAGGCTGCATATCGAGCAGCGTAATCGGTTCAGCCCAAAGATAGAGACCATAGGCGGTCCGTGGTACCGCCTGTCCTGTCTCTTGTAAAAAAATGCGGTAGACCAGGCCGGAACAGTCAAAACCGGAAGCAGTTATGCCACCGTAAACATAGGGACTGCCTTCATAGGATAGGGCCGCTGCCACAATCGCATCCCTCGTCTCGCTGGGCCTTATGACCGCCAAAGGACTCGAAAAGACAGGTACTATGAGAAATAGTAAAAAGGTAAAGGTACTTAAATATAGAGAGACTTGTCTCATCGTATCTAACTATACCACAACAGAACCTGTAATCTAACGCTCATCCCAGAAAAGTACCATTTTAGATTCCCTTGCTTTCTTTAGAAAAAGTACTAGAATTTTGTGTAGGGCCCCTGCAGAGCGGGCCTGCAACCTACCCTGCAGCAGGCTTCATAATGAGGTGACGCTATGGTCACCAAGGGAGGTTGTTATGGCAGTACTTACCATTTCTCGAGACATAGGGTCTGGAGGTTTGGAACTAGCCCGCCGTACTGCAGAACTTACCAACTACCGTATGGCTGACAAAACCGTAATTGAACACATTATGCGAGAATACGGTTTTGTAAATTTTGATAAAAGCTATGAGTCTTCGGGCAGTTTTTTTAGTGCTGAGGAAGAATTAACCGAAAGGACCCTATCATTCCTGGATCAGGTACTACGGGCAATAGCAAAAACGGATAACTGCATCATTGTGGGCCGCGGCGGGTTCGCCCCATTGACTGGATTCACCGACGCCATTCATGTTCGAGTAACCGCGCCATTTTCAGTCCGGGTAGACCGGGTGATGCGGGAAAATGACATTTCTAACCGCTTTGATGCAGAACAATTAGTGAATCGGAAGGATAAGGCCCGCCGCGGCTTCCTGGCAAGGTACTACGGAATGCGCTGGGAAGACTCCTCACCCTTTGACCTGGTGGTTGATGCTGACACCTTTGGGATTGAAGCTATAGCCAAGCTGCTTGCGGATACGGTAACCCGGCTACAGAAAAAGAAGCCAAACCCGCCATCGGTCAGGGATATCGTTGTAGATCCAATCCTGTACGAGGTCGCTCAAAAAAAACTGGCAGAAACCTTTGAGACAGAAAAGGACCTGTAGGTCTAATTCATCAGGACCTTGGACATTTGCTTAAAGCGGTGCGAATTACCGAAAGTGAAATCCGACCGTGGGCCTTAGCTTCGCTGCACTGCTCAGCTGAAACAGGCAAGTCAAAGGATCTGCGGCCCACATGTTCAGGGTAATGGGCATCTGAACCAGTGATGAGTGGATAGCCCAGCGTATCCACCGCGGGGGGAAGACGGACACATTCCAGGGCTGACCAGGGACCGGGGGATACAAAACCGAGCTGGCTTGTCATGGAAAAGGCGGGCCGGTCCACATGGGCAGGTATAACCAGTCCCCCAGCCGATTCTACCAGGGGGCCAATTTCATCAAGCCCCAGGTCCAAAGCAGACCCCAGGTATACATCAACCTCACCCTCTATTTCATCATCCTCATTTACAATAACCTGGTCCCCGAGCCGTTCGGGGTCATTTGGAATCGGCGGCAAAAGGGCATAGACCTGCTCGCCCCACCCCAGAGCCTGTTCCAGGGTATCAAAAAGACAGAGTACATGGACCTCTTCACGGGTAGTGGCTTCCATACCGAAGAGGGGAATAATGTGATAGCGGGCACAGAGTTTTTTAAAAGCGCTTCCGTTGGCAACGGTGTTATGGTCGGTCAGGGCGAGGATTTCGATACCCTTTTTTGCAGCCTGCTCTACCAGCACCCGGGGCGAAAGGTCAAGGGAACCGCAGGGGGACAGGCAGGAATGGTTATGCAGATCCGCCAGCATGGTCCTATTCAGCGGCAGCCCAGCAGGTTAAAGAGCCGGCCTGAGGTCATAAATTGATTTTCCGAGGTTCGAATAATGGCAACCCCTTCCTCACGGGCGGCTTCGATCATGTCTTCCGGAATGGGCCGGGAATTGCAGATAATGATAAGGGAGATATTTACCAGGGTAGCTACAGCTACCGTGTTTTTATGGGCCTGAATCGTGATAAGGGCTCCCGCAGATTTTGCATTTGCCATCACATCAGAGAGGAGGTCCGAGGTGTAGGCCCCTTCAAGCTCCGTATCTTCAAACTGCCCCTGTACAACTTCAGTATTAAGGGATCTAATAACCTCACTGATTTTCATTCATCCTGCTCCTTTACCTGTTTTAGATATATTACCGACACAACCTTGGTGGGACCTCCAGCGGTGGATTCGATAGTAAATTCATCGGAGACCCGCTTTGTGTTTGCAAGTCCCATACCGGCGCCGAAGCCCAAGGAGCGGATCCACTCATTGGCGGTGGACCAGCCTTCCTGCAGGGCCAGTTCTATGTTTTCAATGCCGGGCCCCGTATCCTCTGCGGTTATTATGACCCGGTCCCCCTGGATAGAACAGGTGATGGTACCCCCATAGGAATGGACCACCTGGTTAATCTCCAGTTCGTAGCTTGCAATTGCAATCCGGCGGATCAGTTTCGGGTCCAGATTTAATTCTTTAAGTGCCTTTTTAATCTCCGTAGAGGCGTGTCCTGCTCCCTCAAAATCATAATGGGTAGTGGTGAATTGTAATTCCCTGACAGCAGAGTCCTCAGGGGTGGTATGGGATTGTTTTTTTTCAAGCCGCAGGACTTCCCGGTTAATCTCTACTAACAGGGTACGGATGACATCCTTGGAGGTGATAATCCCCACCAGTTCCCTGGCCTTGTTCAGCACGGGGAAACGGCCATAACGGTATTTATTTAAATAGGAAATTGCAAAAGAGAGGGGCATATCATCTTCCAGCACAATGACGTTTCGGGTCATCCGCTTTTCTGCCACATCATCAATATACCCTTTATCCAGTGCTGTAACGATATCATCTATAGAAACGATTCCCAATAGTCGCTGGTCCTCTGCTATGGGTACGCCGGTAATATAGTTTTCCTTCATAAGAGCCTGGATATGCCTGAGTGTATCGGTCCGTTTTGCTGTAATGAGGGCCGTGGTCATCACATCCTTTATTTTAAGCCGGTAAATCAGCTCAAGGATTACTGTAGGGGAATCGATGGTGTTGATGGGAATATCATCCTGCATGGGCCTTTCCTTTTAACAGATGCTGTTCTACAAAATCCGCTACCCCATCCTCTTCGTTGGTCCGACCGGTTACAGCCTTTGCTATTGCCTTGATCCTTGGATCTCCATTCAGCATGGCAACCCCATAACCGGCCCAGCGGATCATGCTTTCATCATTCATGCTGTCCCCGATAGCCATAACCTGATTCCGGTCAATGCCAAGCATCTGGGCAACCACCGCCAGGGCCTCTCCTTTCCCTGTGGCTGGCGGGAGGATCTCAAGGAAATAGGGCTTACTGGTAAAGATGGTTACCCGGTCACCAATAAAGGTTTTAAGGAGCACTTCCAGGGGCTTAAGCAGGGCAGGATCGCCGGGTATTACCATTTTCTGGGCTCCGGCGGCAAGAAAACTCCTGAAATTATCCACCACCACCTGGCGAAGCCCGGTCAGTTTTTGATCTATATCCGCATATTCATTCCGGCGGGACACATAAATTGTACCATCCTCATAGATCTGTACCGGGAAGCCCTCCGCATCTACCAGGTCAAACACCGCAAGGGACGCTTCTATGGGAAGGAAAAACTCCTTTACAATAGTACCGGTATGACTTTCCTGAATGGTGGTTCCGTTATTGCATACCAGGTATCCAGGCCGCTTATGCAGACCCAGATCTCGGGCATAGCGCTCCATTGCTTTGGGAGAACGGCCTGAGGCAAGAACCACGATGATTCCCGCTTCTTCTACCCTTTTTAAGATATTCTTAGTATGAAAAGAAATGGTTAAATCTTCCCGTAAGAGGGTATCATCCAGATCGAGGGCCAATAAAGTAATCTCATTCATTGGAGGCTCCCTGTTCTAGTAGTTTACCCAGGGCAACACAGGCCTGAAACATGGAAAGGGGCGTAGAGAGAACGGTGATATGCTGTTCTTCCGCAACCTTTTTCATCGCCGGTTGGGGATTCTTATCGTTCACCAGGAGCACCCCCCTGGCTCCTACAATATCGGCGGTACGAATGGTCTGCTCTGAGGCAAGGGATGTAACAATAAGGGCGTTTTCCAGGTCTGTGACAAGGACATCGCTCATGAGATCGCTGGCGACTACATGCTCAAGGGGTTTACCGGGAAAATCCGACCCTTTGTTGATAACATGGGCCGGAAGGTGTTCAATAATATCAAGAAAGGTCATTGGTGCTCCATCATTCTTCGATGTAATGTTCTTTTGCCAGGAGAGCCAGCTCCCTATAATGTGCCGCATTTTGCTTAATATCCGCAATTTCATCTACCGTAAGTTCCCGAACAAATTTCGCAGGAGATCCAAGTATCAGAGAACGGGGAGGGAACTTCTTACCCTGGGTAACCAGGGCTCCGGCTCCAACAATCGATTCAGCACCAATTTCAGCTCCATTCAGGATAATAGCGCCCATCCCGATAAGAGCGTCATCGCCGATTACACAGGAATGAAGAATCGCCCGGTGTCCAACCGTAACATTTCGCCCCACAATGGTAGGAGCATTCGTATCCACATGTACCACCGACCCATCCTGAATATTGCTCCCTTCACCTATTTCTATAGGGGCAATATCGGCCCGCAGGGTCACAGAAAACCAGATGGACACATCCTTTGCAAGCCGCACCGCTCCGGCAACCTCCGCATTCCAGGCTATAAAGACAGACTGATGAATTTTTGGTACGAGGTCATTAATCGCATGAACCATTATTCCCCTCCGTACTTGAAGAATACCCGCATCTAGGTCACTATTCAATAGCAATTTTTATCTTTACCATGATATACTGGATACCATAATGGGACGGATTTTTGTATTTGTAAATCAGAAAGGTGGCGTAGGAAAAACCACTTCAGCCATCAATATCGGAGCCTATCTTGCAGAAGCCGGGCAACGGGTGCTTTTAGTAGATTTTGATTCCCAGGCTAATCTAACCAGCGGGATTGGAGCCGATGGTAAAAAACCCGGTATTTATGAACTTATTTCAGGGAAGAACAGCCCAGGAGAGGTTATTCAGGAAACCTCTGTACGGAATCTTTTTGTCATTCCGGCCTCTATCGACCTTTCAGGCGCTGCGGTAGAATTAGTTGAGCAGGAAGATAGGGATTTTTATCTAAAACGTGCATTAGAGGGCTTGCGAGACCAATATGATTATATTTTGATTGATTGTCCTCCATCACTGGGTATCCTTACCTTAAACGGGATGGTTGCTGCCGATGGAGTTCTCATACCACTTCAATGTGAATATTTTGCTTTGGAAGGACTTTCACTGTTGTTACAGACTATTAAACGCATCCAGAAGAGCTTAAACCCGCATTTAGAAATTGGAGGCATTTTCTTTACCATGTACGATCAGCGGACCAAGCTGGCCCAGGATGTGGTACGGCAGGTAACGGCATACTTTAAAGATCGGGTTTTTAAGACCATCATTCCCCGGAATGTCCGACTTTCCGAAGCCCCATCCCATGGCATCCCCATCTCCCAATATGATGCCCTCTGTGTTGGAGCCCGGAGCTACAAAAGCCTTGCCGAGGAGGTACTGAACCGTGGCTGCTAAATATGGACTAGGAAAGGGACTAGATGCCCTCCTTGCAGGGACAAGCGCCGATGAAACCCGGCCGGAAAACGCACCTCAGGGGGAAGTCCGCATTCCCCTGGAAAAACTTAAGGCAAATCCGAATCAGCCCCGGAAAGTATTTGATGAAGCATCCCTCCATGAACTGGCAGCCTCCATCCGAGAACACGGGATCATTCAGCCCATCATCGTGGAAGAAACCTCCGATGGTAATTATATCATCGTTGCGGGTGAACGCCGGAGCCGTGCTGCGCGACTTGCTGGACTTCGTGAAGTACCCGCCATTATCCGGAACTATTCTGATGAACGCCGTCTGGAAGTTGCCCTTATCGAAAACGTTCAGCGTTCTGACCTGAATCCAATCGAAGAAGCCCAGGCTTATAAACGGCTGATGGAATTGACCGGACTCTCCCAGGACGAAGTTGCCGCCCGGGTCGGCAAAAACCGTTCCACCGTGGCCAATGCCCTGCGGCTCTTAAAACTCCCCGAAGACATGCAGAACGCCCTTGCATCACAGCAACTGACAAGCGGCCATGCTCGTGCTATCCTATCGGTGGTTAACCCTGCGGACCAACGGGTTCTTTTTGGCAAAATTGTGGCAGAGGCCATATCGGTCCGGGAAGCGGAGAAATTTGCCCAGGAATTGAACGGCGGTATCCGCGCAGCGGACAAGCCAAAAGAAACAGAGAAGGTCCATGAAAAATCACCGGAACTGTTGGCTATTGAACAGCGTTTCATCGATGTTCTCGGTACCAAGGTATCCATTTCAGGGGGCTTGAAACGGGGAACCATACGAATCGATTATTATTCTATGGAAGACCTGGACAGACTGTATGCTATACTGGCCGGGAAGGACACTGAGTAAGGCAGGGGAACATGGGTACCATACTGATTATAGACGATGACAGCACCATTCAGGATGTGGCCGAGGCAATTTTGAAACGGAACGGACACAGTATTCTTAAAGCATTAGACACCCTGCAGGCTGAACGGTATTTAGCATCCACTGCTATCGACCTCATTTTGTTGGATATTGTATTACCTGGCCAGGGTGGGCTTGAGTACCTTATGGATATCCGAAACAGGTATCCCAATATTTCTGTAATTGTAATGTCCGGAAAGGTCAGAACCGACCTTTTACCAGTAAAAAAACTGGCCCAGCAATTCGGTGCAGCCTGTATTCTTTCAAAACCCTTTACTGCTCAAGAATTGTCCGATGCGGTAAATGGAGCATTAAAAAACTCCTGCCATTAGAATCTAAGTACTATAGCCGCCGCCCTTCCCAGAGCAGTATCGCTGCAGCGGCAGCCACATTCAAAGAGTCCACCCCATCCACATCAGACCGGGCCTGGGGAATGGCTACCAGATGTGAACAAAGCCTTTGCAATGCAGGCTCAATCCCAAATCGTTCATTACCAAGTATGACCCCAAGTTTTGCAACTGAACCAAGAGCTTCTGGTTCCCTTGCTTCCGGATGAAGCATGGCAGCCCAGAGTTCCCAGCCTTTCGTTTTAAGTAATTCCAGTTCATGGACAGTTGCAAAGGCATATAACGGGAGGGCAAAAACCGCGGCCATGGAACAGCGGAGCACCCGGCGGCTAAAGGGATCGGCTGAGCCAGAACCCAGGAGGACCCCATCCCAACCCAGAGCTGCGGCGGTTCTTATGATTGCGCCTAAATTTTCTGGATCCGTGATATGGGACAACACCACAAGACGCCGGCCGGATGAAATAAGCGGAGAATCCTGAACCGTTTCATCACAAATACCAGGTATTTCAGGCCGCCGGGCTGCAAGCAGTAAGCCCCGGTGAAAGGGAAAGCCTGTTAGTTTACCAATCTCCGCCTCATTCATCACCCGAATTGGGATACTGCCCTGGCTTATGGCTTCCGCATCGCTCAGAGCTGCGGGGAGACAAAGAATTCCCAGGGGCTCACAAACCGCAGCGGTCCGTTCTGCTACAAGCCGTCCCTCAGCAATAATGATACGATCCCGCCGCAGGTCCCGATCCTTAAGTCCGGTAAACCACGCCAGGTCTACATCAGTCATTGAACCGACCTTGAACCCAGGCTTTCCAATCCTGATAAACTTGGGACCGTGAAAAGCCCAATGATTTATCGTAGTTGCCTTCTCTTAATAAAGCTAAAAGAGCCTCTTTGCCATAGGTATCAATAAGGTACTGAATAAAAGTATCCGCAAAGCTATACCCATT
>Ga0209407_1005369_pt1 | contig 9997 bp, 10 predicted proteins | sample AD_JPNHG3_MetaG_FD_184410 | JGI IMG/M metagenome (GOLD analysis project Ga0209407, IMG submission 184410) | Active sludge microbial communities of municipal wastewater-treating anaerobic digesters from Japan - AD_JPNHG3_MetaG (SPAdes) (version 2) | ecosystem: Engineered > Bioreactor > Anaerobic >...
GTATCAATACTCCTATTCAGGTTTTTTCTCTAATGAATATTGATATAGAACCAGCTAATGCACCTGATGAATGGGCATTAAATATATGTAAAGCACTCGGTAATGTAGATGAATATTGGAACCCACCAGGTGGGCAAAGTTTTTTTGATAAAAAAAAATATGAAAGTGCTGGCATAAATTTAAAATTCCATTCTGCCATATTAACTGATTATGATCAAAAAAGAAATGTCTTTGAACCAGGGCTCTCTATAATAGATGTTATGATGTTTAATTCTGTAGATGAAATAAATAAAATGTTGGACAATTATGAATTAATATAAATAACCATAAAATTTTAAATGTCATAAACACTATAAATGAATATATTTCTGAAATTTCACATTGAATATTAACAATTTAAAAAATTATATACAGATGAAAAATTTAATAATAATAGGTACTAGCACTACAGCAATAAGTATTTATGATATTGTAAATACTTATAAATTATTCAATATTATTGGTTTTGCAGTTGATAAAGAATATAAAAAATCAGAATCTTTTTATAATCTCCCAGTTTATACTATTGACGAAATTGAAAATAAAAAAAATAATGGTGAAGAATTTAAAATATTTGTTGCTGTACAATGGAATAGATTAAATCAAGATAGGAAAGATCTTTACTTGAAATTAAAAAATAAAGGATTTAATTTTGCAAATATTATTTCTCCCAATGCTATTTTTCAAGGTACAAATAAAATTGGCGAAAATTGTTGGATTTCAGATAATGTTATTATTGAATCAAATGTAATGATAGGAAACAATTGTTTTGTAAAATCTGGTGCTTTAATTGCACATTTTAGTACAATAGAAAATCATTGCTTTATAGGTGCTACATCAGTTATATCTGGAGATGTAAAAATATGTGAACAAACTTTTTTGGGTGTTAGAGCTATGCTATATCCCTCTATTACGATTGGTAAAATGTGCTTGATCGGAGCAAATACAATAATAAAAAAAGATATAGCACCATACTCAATTGTAAAAAATAAATTTAATAATACTATAATTCAATTAGACGAAAAGCAAATTATTAACAAACTAATAGCTAATTATAATGACAAACAATAATTTTTATAATATTTCTCTATTAAAGGGTTTTTTGATACCAAAATAAATTCCTACAAACAATACAAACGCTATTGTAATCTATACTCATGTCTCAAAACAAAACTTTAGCAAAAAATAGTTTATTATTATATTTTCGCCTTATAGTCGTAACTATAGTAGGCTTAATCACTACACGTATTGTAGTTAGAAATTTAGGTGTCTCAGACTATGGACTATATAATGTAGTGGGTAGTATAGTAGTGATGATGAACTTTCTCAATACAGTGATGGTGTCCACTACTTATCGTTATATAGCTTATGAATTAGGTAAAGGCAAAGAAGGTAATGTAAATAAAATTTTTAATATTAGCTTTAGTATTCATCTTGCATTAATTTTAATTGTTATATTGTTGGCAGAGACATTAGGAATATGGTACATTCGTAATTATCTAAATATCGATCCGAATAAGTTACAGGATGCAATTTTTGTATTTCGTTTTTCTGTACTTGCCACTGTAATAAATATTTTTAGTATTCCTTTTCAGGGATTGGTTACTGCATTAGAAAAATTTTCTGTTAAAGCTATAATAGAAATTTTGCGTAGTGTGGTTAAATTAATTTTTGTGATTTTACTTGCATATTATTTAGGTAATAAATTACGCTTTTATTCAGTTTTGATGGCAATAGCTACCGTGATACCATCTTTTTTATTTATAATATATTGCACTAAAAAATATCCTTTATTTACCAAAATAAAAGTACAGCGTGATGTTCCTAAATATAAAGAAATGTTAGGTTACTCTGGTTGGATAATGATAGGTGCTGCTGCCAGTGTGGGCAAAAATACTGGGACCCCTATTATAGTAAATTATTTCTTTGGAACAATACTAAATGCAGCCTATAGTATCGCTAATCAAATAAATAATTTTTTAATTTTATTTACACAAGGACTAACTGAGGCTGCTATACCACAGATTACAAAAAATTTTAGTGGAGGTAATAATAAAAGAGTCCTTAATTTAGCAGCATATATTAGTAAATATTCTTTTTTATTATTGTTTCTACCTGCACTACCTATCTTGTTAGAAACTAATTTTTTAGTTCATTTATGGATAGGTGAAATACCTAAATATACAGTTCTGTTTTGTAAATTAATGATTATCAATGCATTATTAGATTCATTAAAATCTGGTATACCAGCTGTTATTCAGGCTTCAGGCAAAATTAAATGGTTTCAGATAATTAATAGTACCCTACTATTATTAGGTTTACCTATTACTTTTTTACTTTTCAAGTTTGGCTATCCACCACATTATTCTATAACTATTTATATCATTATTTCAGCTATTAATATTGTTATAAATATCATTCTATTAAAGAAAATTATTAATTTTGATGTTAAATTTTTAATGAAAACATCCTATTATAGAGCTTGTTTAGTTACTTTTGCTGTATTACCTTTATTTTTTATTGTGCCTTTGTTTAATGAAAGTATTACAAGATTTATAATTACTGTTATATTTTCCATATTATATTATGTAATAGCAGTATATTTTATAGGTTTAGAGGACAAAGAAAGAAATATGATAAAAAGTGGATTAAAAATCTTAAAACTTAAATTAAAAATAAGTAAATGATGGAAATAACACAATTTGCCCCAGTTTTAATACCTACTCTTAATCGCTATGAGCATTTCCATCGTTGTGTAGAGTCTCTATCTAAATGTACTCATGCAGATAAAACTGACCTCTATATAGCTTTAGATTATCCTGCTAATGATTTACATTGGGAGGGGTACAATAAAATTAAAGAATATCTTAATGAGATATCAGGCTTCAAATCTTTAAATATCATCCAAAGAGATAAAAATTTTGGTGCTACACAAAATATTAGAGATGCTAGGGAACAAGTTTTTCAAAAATATGATAGGATTATTTTATCTGAGGATGATAATGAGTTTGCTCCTAATTTTTTAGATTATATTAATAAAGGATTAATGATTTTTGAAAATAACAAAAGAATTTATGCAATTTGTGCTTATTTATTTCCTTTAAACACCAGAGAAAATTCTAATAAAGTTAATTATTTTTATACAAAAACATTTACAGCTTGGGGTTATGGAATCTGGCGTGATAGATATGAGACAAACAGAAAAAATATATATACACCAGAAGACATAATGATTTTTTTAAAAGATAAAAAAAATATAAAAGAATTATACAAAATGGCTCCTAATAGAATCTGGGGGCTGTTAATAAGTGCTTATGAAGGTATTGAACTTTATGGAGATAGTATAGTTTCTCTAGAAAACATAAGGAACAAAACCCTTTGTATACGTCCTACTACTTCTTTAGTCAGAAATCATGGTCATGATGGAAGCGGAGTAAATTGTGGATATATTCCAAATTCAATCTATAGCAGGTTAATCATAGATACTAAACCATATTTCAATTTTCAAATTCGTCAAGAAGGGGAAATCGATAATATATACCAAAAATCAATAAAAAAATATTTAAAATTATCTCTCAAACATATTATTACTTTATTACCATTGTACATTATCACTTTATTAAAGAACAAAAAACGATGAATCCAAGTCAAATTGAAACTAATAAATTTGCACTACTTAAATATAAAGCATACAATGGCTTATTTAATATTGGCGATTACATTCAAAGTTTAGCTGCAAAACAATTTCTCCCTAAGGTGGATATTTTACTAAATCGATAAGAACTAGATTGTTTTGATGAGATTATGTAAAAATAATTATGAATGGATGGTTTCTCCATAAAAAAGACTACTGCCCTGATAGTGAAGTGTCTATAATTTAAAAAACATACCCACTGTAAATGAATGTAAAAAAAAATTCTTAAATATGTTGTTGAATAAAAATTATATACAAATGAAAATTATTACTTCAATAAAAAATTTATTACGACCATTTTATACTCCAATAATTCAGGTTTACAAGAAATACAGAGAGTATCAGTATAATAAGAAGGAAACCGTTCGTTTGACAACTATTCCACATACGGAAAGACAAAAGGTTTTCTATTTAGGCATTACAGCTCATTCAAATTTGGGAGACATGGCACAATATTATTGTATCCGTAAGTGGCTATATGAGAATTTTCTTAATGCAGATATTTATGAATTTGAGGCGCCCGTAGTGGTTGACACTCGCTTTGGATTTATTGAAAAACTAAAAGGTTTGTTAAATAAAAAGGATATTATTGTTTTTCAAAGTGGTTATACAACTCAAGATCTTGGTGGCGTTCATGACCTTATGCATCGAATGGTCATTGATGCCATACCGAATGCAAACATTTTAATGATGCCTCAAACAATTTTTTTCAAACATGAAAAGAATAAGCAACGAACAGCAAAAAGTTATAACAAAGCTCACAATATGCTTTTTTTGGCTCGAGATAATATATCATACGAAATGGCAACTGAAATGTTCCCAAATATTAAAGTTTTGGCTTTCCCGGATATAGTAACAACCTTGATCGGTCATTTTAATTATCAACACGCAAGGAAAGGTGTATTGATATGCCGAAGAAATGATAGCGAAAAGTTTTATTCTGACGAAGAATTGTTTTCTTTAAAAGAAAGAATAGAAGATTTCGAACCAGTGACAATAGGAGACACACAAATCCATGTTTCATATAAAGAATTAAGAGCCAATCCTAGATTTTTTATTGAAAACATCATCGAAGATTATTCACAATATAAAGCGATAATTACTGATCGTTATCATGGCACAATTTTCTCGCTGGCGGCTAATACACCTGTAATAGTCATTAAGACTACAGACCATAAAGTGATAACCGGTCTCAATTGGTTCAAAAACATATACGATGATTATGCTTTTAGGGCTGATTCGTTGGATGAAGCATATACTATTCTCATGAAAATACTAAATACTGATTACGACTATAATTTAAAGCCATATTTTGAAGAACATTATTATAATAATCTAAAAGAATTATTTGAAAACACAATTGCAAATGACTGAAATTTGCCCTATTCACAATTGTACAGGTTGTCAGACTTGTAGGCTTGTATGTCCTCAATCTGCAATTACTATGCTCCCTGATAAGGAACAAGGTTTTCTGTATCCTGTAATAGACAAAAATCTATGTACAGATTGTGGAAAATGCATAAAGCATTGCCCAGCCAATCATCCAATAAAGCCGTTTGAATATCAACAAAAAGTATATGCCGGATGGATAAAAAAAAGGAAAAATAGAAAATTCAGCACTTCAGGAGGACTTTTTGTCGCTTTGGCTGAATATGTTTTAAAAGAGAAAGGTGTAGTTTTTGGAGTTGAATGGGATAAATCGAATTATGGGGCCAAACATTCATACTGTGAAAAAATTGAAGAAATATATAAATACCAAGGTTCCAAATATATACAAAGTAATATAGGTAATTCTTACAAAGATGTTAAATCGTTCCTTGATGAAGGACGATTGGTCCTTTTTTCAGGCACACCCTGTCAAGTTGCCGGATTGAAATATTATTTAAATAAAGATTATGATTATTTATTTACGATTGATCTAGTATGTCATGGCGTTCCGTCATCTAAAGTATTATGGAAAGAAATTGAAGAAGTTGAAAGAAGACATGGCGTTAAACTTGTTAATCTGCGTTTTAGACATAAAACACCTGATCAACTTTATGCGTCAATGAGATACGAATTTAATGATGGTACTGTTTTAATGCAAAGTATATTTAGATCTTTTTTTTCCCGAGGATTTGTAAATAATTATTTTTTGCGAGAAGCTTGTTATAATTGTAAATATTCTAATACCAATAGAGTGGGTGATATTACATTAGGTGATTTCTGGGGGTATTTTCCGAACAAACTTAAATTTTATAAATATCGGGAAGGGGTTTCATTAATTTTAATTAATAATAAAAAAGGAAATGCATTATTTAATCTTGTTAAACACATTTTAAAATTTGAAGAGAGTGATTTAAGTTCAGCAATTAGAGGGAATCGAAATCTGCAACTTCCCCAAATTAAGCCAAATAATTATTATGAATTCTGGCATGATTTTATTAAGGGATATTCAATGAAAGAATTAAGTGATCGGTATTTCCCATTAATAGAAATTCCGTCTATTTCCATATTGAGAAAAATAAAATTTTGGTTAAAATTAATTTTCCCTAAAAGTTTGCTGAATATAGCAAAACAGGTTCAGCGTTTTTTTAAAAATCAAAAAAATGAGAGTTCTTTGGATAACTAACATTTCCTTTCAGAATATATATGTTAATATTTAGGTGAAATATCAAGCTCCAAAGTAGTAAACATAATAAAAGAGAGATGAACTATGGTTCTATACAAAATATTAGAGTCGCTCATGAATAAATTTTTTATAAATATGATAGGATTATTATTTCTGAAAATGATAATGAATTTTTACCTAATTTTTTAATTACATTAACAAAATATATTTTAAACATTAAATGAATCTATTATGCGCGTACTTTGGTTTGCAAACACACCAGCTAATGCTATAGAATATTTTAATAAAGAATTAAAAGGCACAGGAGGTTGGCTAAAAGCTCTAGATGAAGAGCTACAAAATCACGTAGATCTACATATAGCTTTTCACAATAGTTATTATAACTACACTACTTTTAAATACAAAAATACTACCTATCATCCTATTAAAATTTATAAGAATAAATTTCATAAATACTGGTCTATATTTACTAATGAGGTAATAGATGAGAAATTTAAAAGTGAATATTTAAAGATCATTAATGAGGTACAGCCTGATATTATTCATATACATGGCACTGAGAATCCTTTTGGGTGCATTATAGATGAGATAGATATACCTGTTGTTATATCTATCCAAGGTGTGTTAACAGTCTATTCACATAAATATTGCTCTGGCATAGAAAAACAATATCTATCTGTGAGTAAGAGAAACAACATGTTTTTAAGAGATAATTTCAAAAAAAATTATCGCAAAATGGTGGAAATGGCTAAAATAGAAAGAAGAACTCTTGTAAAATGCAAATATATTTTTGGTAGAACAGATTGGGATGAAAGAATAACAAAAATTTTAGCACCTAACAGTATTTATTTCCATTCAGATGAAATGTTAAGGGAAAATTTTTATCATAATAAGTGGGAATTTTCACAAAATAATTTTTTTAAAATTTTTACTACTAATAGCAATAATTTTTATAAAGGATTTGAGACTATATGTGAATGTTTATATTTATTAAATAAATTAAATCAAAATATCATATGGTATGTAGCTGGTATTAATGAAAATGATTTAATAGTTAAAGTAGTTAAGAAAAAATTAGGTTCTAAATATCCTAAAGATAATTTAGTTTTATTAGGAAATCTAAATGAAAATGAGTTAATTGATCAATTACTAAATTCAAATATATATGTAATGCCTTCGCATATAGAAAATAGTCCTAATAATCTTTGTGAGGCTATGCTTATAGGTATGCCTTGTATATCTACATTTGCTGGTGGTGCAGGATCATTGATTACAGACAAGGTTGATGGTATTTTAATACAAGATGGCGATCCTTATGCTATGGCAGGTGCTATTTTAGAATTATATAATGATAAAGAAAAAGCTATCCTACTTGGACAAAATGCACGAGAGACTGCACTAAAGCGACATGACAAAAATACTGTAATAAATGATATTATATATAATTATAACAAAATAATTAATGATAGCAAAGGGAAATAATTCATATTTTTTTTCATTGTATGCAAACGATTAATATAATAAATCAAAATTCTCGTACTATAGGCACACAAGATGCCTTAATAGCATATATACTCTTTATTTTACATCCACTTTTTGGTATAGGAGCTATGTTTTTATTATGTATAGCTACTAATACTAGTAATAAAAACATTTATTACTCATTATATTTTTTAATATCTATATTTTTTGGTTTAGTAAATTCTACTAGAATTCCCGAATCAGATTTACTTTATTACAAAAATATTTTTGAAGATGCTGGAAGGTTTAATTTTTCTACCTATATTGGTATTTATGGATTCAAAGAGATAGTATATTTTATATTTTCATATCTTTCTTACTATATTTTATTAGGTAATTTTAAATTATATATAGTTTTAGTAACATTTATTCAATATTATTTGATTTTTTTATCACTTCATAAATTATTTAAAGATGAAAATAAAATTGTTATTCTATCTGCTGTATTAATTCTTTTTTTTAATTCGTCTGTATTTTTCCCATCTGTACATTTACTTCGTCAAATGTTAGCAGCTAGTATATTTATGTTTTATTTTGTCAGTTTATATACTGATAAAAAAAATTATTGGTGGCTCATACCCATTGCTTTTTTGATTCATTCTTCTTCGTTACTTCTATTTCTAATAATTTTGATACCAAGTATTAAAAACAAAATTAATTTGCGTACATTATTAATTTTTTCAATAGTGTTTATAGTATTTTATTTTTGGGGTAATAACATTATTTCTTTTTTTGACAATTTAACTCGTGGAATTCCTTTTTTAAATTATCCTTTTAGTAGAATACCCGATTTAGAACTTATGGAGTATAGTTGGTATATGGGGGGATCTGTGGGATCTGTTAGATTGAATAGCGTTCTATTTTTTGTTTTACCCACTTTATTTGTATATTTTTCTAAAAAATTAAATTTCAATTATTATCCATTTTTAAACTTCTTCATTATTTATATAATTATTTTAGAATTGTTTGTAGTATCAGGATTATCTTATATGCAGATGCGTATGTCATATTATTTATATCCTTTTTATGCTGTATCATTGCCTATTTTTATTAGTAGCATTAAACAAAAATATGATAAAACTACAAGTTTACTAGTTGCTATATTTTTTATTGTTTTTATGGCGAGAAGGTTTATAAGAAGTTATTCAAATACGAATTTTTTAATAGAACCAATTGATAAATTTATTTTTAACCCATTTTTTACTTATATTTTTAACATATTTAGTTGAAAATATTTGAAATAATAAATATAATTACAATCTATATGCAAACGAATAAAATTTTACTCATCACTGGTGGCACGGGGTCTTTTGGCAATGCTGTGTTGAGGCGTTTTCTAAAAACTGAAGAATTCGCTGAGATTAGAATATTTAGTCGCGACGAAAAGAAGCAAGATTTTTTAAATTGTAATTTCACAAAATAAATAATTATGTTACATTATTTTAGAATAATTAAACTTATGCTCATAAGGTATACATCCTCTATTTGGGTTATGATTATTTGTAAATTAGATAAGAGTCTGAAAATTGGTAAAAATTGCAAATTCATAGGTGTCCCATATTTTCGTCCAAAGCCAGGCTCTAAAATAGTAATTGGCAATAATTGTTCATTTAATTCATCAAAAAATTCTAATCTTATTGGTATAAACAGAAAATGTATGATAAGTACATTAAATGAAAAAGCTTCAATAATTATAGAAGACAATTGTGGATTTAGTGGTGCTGTGATAGCTGCAGATGTGAAAATTATTATTAAAAGCGGTACTAGATGTGGTGCGAATGCTTTAATCACAGATACAGATTGGCATCTTGATGATCCAAGAGCTGGCAACCCTAAACCTGTTATCATAGAGGAAAATGTTTGGATAGGTGAAGGAGTAAAAGTTTTAAAAGGTGTAACTATAGGCAAAAATACTGTAATAGGTGCAGGAAGTGTGGTTACAAAATCAATACCTGACAATGTAATAGCTGCAGGTAATCCATGCAAAATAATAAAACAAATAAATAATTTATGAAAACAGCATTAGTTTGTGGCGCTGGTGGTTTCATTGGTGCTCATTTAGTAAAACAATTAAAAAAAGAAGGTTTTTGGGTGAGAGGTGTAGATCTGAAATATCCACCCTATGCTACTAC
>Ga0209407_1005385_pt1 | contig 9973 bp, 7 predicted proteins | sample AD_JPNHG3_MetaG_FD_184410 | JGI IMG/M metagenome (GOLD analysis project Ga0209407, IMG submission 184410) | Active sludge microbial communities of municipal wastewater-treating anaerobic digesters from Japan - AD_JPNHG3_MetaG (SPAdes) (version 2) | ecosystem: Engineered > Bioreactor > Anaerobic >...
AAAGAGGCAGGTTATGGGCAGGGAGGTGGTGGTGGCAGTAACAGAGGGAAAACTCGATTTCGGTCCCTGGGAGCAGATATTCTACGGTGAATTCGACGGCAGAAGAAGAAAAAGGGTGCTGGTGAAGATTATAGGGGAATAAGATTCATTGCAAATTACATGGTAATTTTGCAAAATAATGCAAAATTTACAGAAAGGAATACCGATTAGATATTGACATTACTAAAACTGTGGTCAGTATCTGGAAATTAATATTTATTGTTCTGTGTATAATATCAATGGGATAGCGGCAATTTAGGGGAAGAACTTCGGATTAAATGTGGCATTTACCTCCATTGAACACCTACTGGTTTTTTATTCATAATGTTTCAAAATTACGAGCTTATATGCCATTATATCAACTACTCTATGTAATGAGATAAAATTTTTTTCATTTTGTTAGATTTTGTTTTTTTAAAAGCTTCAAAGATTGCATTTTTACTGATAACGCTTTTTGCCAAGAATTCGCGTTCGTTATTGCTTAAAGATTTATATAATTTTTGCCAATCATAGGCCCCATTGTTTTTATATTTTTCTCTATAAATTATATAATGTTCAGGCATCATCGCTATTAACTTAAATTCTTCATTAGTGGCCCCGAATGCTGCCTCAAAAAAATCAAGTTTAGTGGTAACCATACCACGAGTAGCAAGTAAAATACATTGTACCCCTCTAAGTAGTTTTTTATTCCAATTTTTTCCTATATAAGACCTGTCCTTTGCATTTAAAGGAATATATTTCATGGGGAATGAATAGATTTGGGTACCGAGCTCTTCATTCAATTCGCAATTAACCCTCAACCTCTCGTAAAAATCTTCCGGAGTATCTAAATAATTGTAAAGGCCGTGGTCACTTGCAAGCCTTATTTTAGATACGTAAATATCTTTCATCTCAATATTATCAAAAGCTATCCTCAGGGGTTTAATAGCTGTTTTTGCCAACAATTTCATTTTATCAGGAGTCAGATAATTTGCGTCTGTGCCTTGATTGAAATCGACATAACGCAACTTTCCATTAAATTTTGCACCTTTGTAAAAACCTAATTCAAGAATGTCATTGATAATCCTTTCAAAATTATCCGAAGCAAGGACATTGTTATCCATAAGAATTAAATTTTGTTTTTGGCCATACACTTCATCTATCCCCATGATTTGCTTTTTTATAGGTAAATAATGAATAAATTCAGGTTCAATAATGTTTACGGCACAAAAAGGGCATTTGTTTGGACAACCACGTGTCGTATAGGTAAGATATGAATTTTTAAGGCTGTAATCGTATTCTATTTCATTAAGGATTTGATAGTCCGGTATTAATTCATCTATTTTACATTTATCATCCTTATCTAGTATCCCGGCCTTATTAAGAAGCCCTCTTATAACAGTAACCCCTGTCTCCTTCTCAATATCATCGCCGAGAAGGGTTGCCATAACGCCGCCTACATATACATCTTTTACTGAATTAGCAGAACCTTTATAGAAATTAATTGTTTTAATTGTAATATCCCAATCGAATGTGAAAAGGGTACTGATATAAATTCTATCCCATTTCTCTTGTTTTAACCTTGAATCGCAGCCCTTTATAAAATAAACATAGTCACCTTTTAATTTATGGTACGATGAAATTTTCATCAAGCCAAGAGGTGGAAATTTATTCTTGTACCCTGGCTCTACCAAAAGAATTTGTTTCATTTTTATTTCCGCTATTGCTCAAGTTTATCGCGAATGAAATGCAGCAAAGCCATCGGTAATTCTTTAGAATAAGTACTATCCAGCTTATAATCGGCACTACAATATTCATTTAAAAAATCTTCAAGAAGAATTTCCATCCCACCATTTGCATATTTTTCCATCTCGGCAATTACAAGCTTGTCATCTCTTATTGATGATAAATCCATATTGTTCTTTTCCAGCATCATGGCATAGTAACAGGCATACTCTTCAGGAGTTATTGTTCTTGACCAAAATCGTTCTTCGGCGTTTGAACCGAGATCTTTTACCTTATTTGCTTTATATCCAAGACAGGCACACAAAAAGAACAATTCGTGCATATCGCCAACAATAAGATTTTTAAGGTCATTATAAAGGTTCTTGTATTTCTTATCAGTTTTAACCCGTATATCTCCAGACATATTCATTGGTTTCCCCCATGTTTTCATGTAACAAAGACTGAGCTTCCTCGATATCTCTTTCTTGTATTATTGTTACTCCAGGGCCTTCGCTTCGAAGAACATAAAACTTCCCCCATCTTCCTCCTTCTCTTAAAAATGATGCTTCTTGTTTGCGAAATTCCGTATCTGTTGCAAGCAGAATCCATTGAGCGCAATAACTGGGAAGGCGTTTGATAAGATTCTTACGATGCTCATAAGAAAGTTTTCCAAATGGCGTATCCATAAATAAAGGCATCTCAAGAATCGAATCCATAGATGCTACTTTTGCCAAGGCAGCAATAAAAGATATCGACATAATTTGTCTTTGCCCAGCAGAAATATTTGCAAGGAATGGTTTGCCCCAACGGTCAAGTATTTGTAATGAATAATCAGCATTAACCAATATTTTGCTGAGTGTTTCAAGACCTTCTTTATCGAGAAGCTGAACAAAGTATTTGTTAGCTTCAATTGCAATTCTATTCTTAATTTCTTCGGTAAATCCTTTATATACTTCTTGCAAGGCTTTATATGTATCTTCTGCCAAACTTGCTCTTTGAGAAAGTTCATTTCTGATATTTTCTTCTCTCTCAAGAATTTTACGCTGTTCTGAAAGTCTCGCATATTCTGACTCGACTGAATCAAATTCACTCTTAGTTGTCATGCGTTCTGCTTCAATTCTAATTTGTTTCTTTTCAATATTTTCTCTTGTTTTTTCCAAATCTGCGGCATCTTTTCTTTCTGATGCACCGATCTGTTCATTAATACTTTCTATTTTCTTTCGTAGCTTTTCAATATTGTTCCTACAAACGGCATATCTTTGTAAGAGTGTTTCTACTACACCCGAAATATCCTCCCTATAATTTCTTATACTGCTTAGTGAACGCCATATTTCAAGCGCAGAATCTTCCAGTTCTACATCAGATACTTTATTTTTCCATCGAATCAGTGCACTATGTTCTGGTGTGCCAGGTAGAACGGGTCTATCACAAATACATTTATGATCTATATCTAAAATCCGCTCAATCAAATCCTTTCGTATTTCAGACGGAATTTCTCCTTTTTGCTTTTTTTGGTCAATAGAATCAAACACAAAGTCAATTGTGCTGGATATAAGCAACTGAGATGCCTTTGCGGTTCTTGCTCTCATTTCAGAAAGAAGATTTCCCGTTTGCTCCTTCTCTGATTTTAGTTGTGTTTCAGCGTCTTTTCTCTCTTTTAGTAAGTGGAATATTTCTTTATATTCTTCAAGCAGTTTATCTATTTTTCTCTTTTCTACATTCAAATGCGCGTATTCGTCTTCGATCTCTTCGAGTTTTGCTTTAAGTTTATTCCGTTTTTCATCAAGTTGGTTTAGCTGATGTACTATTTTTGCATATTCACCGGTTGCTCTTTTACTAAGTTCTGTATTAAGCTCTTTTCTTAATCTCTGCAAGGCATTTATTGCTTTCTCAAGATCATCAACATTCAGAAGATTTTTAATGCCTCTTGCTACCTCCTTTCTCTGTTCAATGCTTGCCATTGTTAAGCGTTGTATCTTTTCCCCATCGAAAAGGAAGTATTCTTTTACGTTTTTATCCAGAATGCTATTAATGGTTTTCCGTATATCATCCGGGTCGTTGAACGCAAGGGTGTTTCCGTCAGAATTAGTATGAAAAAGGGTAACAGAACCAACTTGCTCTATTCGTTCGTCTTTATCAAAAACACCAAGAAGACTGCGTTTGATTGTGTACTTCTGATCCTTGTGACGAAAAACCAATTCGACGAAAGCTTCAACAGGTTTGCCATTTGTTTTTGTATCCTCCATAGCTGCAGAATTTACAAGGTATAACTCTTTTTGTTCAGCTTCTTCATCTTGAGACAGGCGACGTTCTCCATATAAAGCAAATACCACCGCCCTAAAAAGACCTGTTTTGCCTCGACCATTTTCTCCGAAAATAACAGTTACATTCTTTCCGTCGTTTTCTGTCTCAGAAGCAAACTCTATATTTTGAACGCCTCGAAACTGTCTGAAGTCTTTCATAGTGATTTTCTCTAATATCACTCGGCAACCCCCCGTTTTTTTACAATTTGTCTCACAACTTTTTCTAAATAGTCAGCAATAGAACTCTCAGGCATACCTGATTCGGAAGATTGAATGGCAGCAAGAGCCAGTTCTGCAACATCAGGAGGATAGTTCTCTAATCTCATTTTAATAAGCTCATTGATATCAGACATCATACCCCCTTAAATTTTTTGTGTTATTATATATATCCCAAGGTTTTTTATCAAAGAAATTCAATAACTCATAATGGTTGAGCAAATGCCATAACTTCGATCTTGCCTCGAACTCATTTGTGGCTGCAGATGAAAATTCAGCAAATCGTGGCATTTCTCTTTTTAAAAGACCTGCGTCAATTTCCCTTTTTAAAGGTACATATTCCGGCCTTGGCACTACAATGAAATCATAAACAATAGCTTTATCCTTACCTTCTGCCAACCTAAGTATACGTCCCCTCCTTTGCACAAACTCCCTTGGGTTACTTGTACTTGCAAGAAAAAAGGCTATTCTGGTTGAGGGGACATCTACGCCCTCGTCCAAGCACTTGATGGCAACTATGACCTGTATATCTCCATTGGCAAACTGTTCAAGTATTTTTTGTCTGTCATTTAAGGATACGGTATGGACAAATTCGTGACATTTTAATCCCAAACTGGCAACTGCATGAAGCACCTTTTTGTGGGAATTAGGTGCGCAATAGACGAGAATATGACTTAATGTTTTTTCTTTTTCACGGAATTGATTAATCATATCCTTCAATATAACCAACAGTTTATCGAGTTTTGCTTCAGCAGAGGCTACAATCCTTGATCGTTCTAAAAGTAATCTTTTCAATTCTTCTTCTAAATCTAATTTGTTATCCTCCATCATTCTTATTAACAGTGTGATTCTTGCCGTTAAGTCTTCATATAACTCCATTTCTTCAAGATTAAGGTTGACTAGTTCCGGTTTGTACTCGTATGGAGTAAGATATTCGCCTATGGCCTTTTCTAATGGAAATTCAAAACATACTGGACCAAAATATGTAAAGATAGCTTCTGTTCCTTTTTCATCAAGCCACCGTCTTGGTGTGGCAGACAAACCTAATCTCATATCCGCATTAGAAATCATAGCCTGTTTGAAAACTGGAGCACCAAGCCCGTGCACTTCATCACCAATAATCATGGTGTGCTCTGGCTTGAGGTTTTTTGTGGCGTTAGCAAATCTGTCTGTCGAAGCTGTTGCATGTACAGCCAGAATGCATATATGTTGGAGCGCTTTTATATTAAAATCCTGAATCTTAGTTTTAACTTCAATATGCCAATCTTTATGTTCGCTACTGCATAATATAGGGTTGAAGCCGACTTTGATACAATCCCGTTCCCATTGTTCTAGAAGATGCAAATAAGGCACAAGTATTATAAGCGCAAGCCTTCCAATCTCGTTGAAACGGTTAATCGCAGCCGATAAAGATGTCAAGGTCTTGCCGGTTCCGGTTGCCATTTCAAAAACACCTCGGCATTTTGCTGAAATCCATTTTTGTATCGCCTCTTCTTGGTATGGACGAAGGTTAAATGGGTTTTGAAGACCTTCAGAAACGGTTAGAGGTAAAACTTTTGCCATAACCGGCTTTATATAGGGCCTTTGATGGGTTGTTCTCAGCCGTATAAATTTTTGTCGAATCGCTTCAGGGATTGTAAAAATTCTAAATTGACGATTGCCTCTTTCCCATAGTTCTGTCAACCTTTTATAATGTTGTTCAGCAAACGGATATTGCCCTTCTTCCCATGATTTAAAAACTGAAAAGGCTTCTCCGTTCAGGGTGCCTTTGACTGTGTCGTTAAAGGAGCCATGAATGGCAACTCTATTGCCCTCTTCATCAAGAAACACTCCAACTTTATCGTGATAATCACTACCCATTGAGTATTCTTTTGCTACGGCGAATCTGAATTCCAATAAACCATCTGCAATCATCCACGCTAAAGCATTGAGTGTGTCTCTCTTTAGGGCAGTAGAAATATCAACAATCTGTTTTTCAAGAATGTTTTTTAGCGTCTCGTTACATTTTGCTTCTTCCCCAAATTGAAATGCCTCCCAATCAGGTTTTTCAAGAATTGGGGATATAACAATCCTGGCTGAACCGCCATTTTCAATCAACTTGGTAATACCCTCAACGGCTAATCTTAGCCAACCAGAAGTAAAAAAACCCACACCTCTAAGATATAATTTAGAATTTTGAAGCAAAGGGACAATAAGATCCTTAATAAGGTCATGCTCTGCGCTGTCGTATACGGGTAATAAATTCAGATTTTTAAGCATTGTTTTTTTAGCTCCACTAAAACGATTTCCTGTCCAACAATACTTACCTTATCAGAATTTCCAAGCATACTCCGGGTAATTCTGTTTTTAATAATTCCCAAATCTACAAGCTTTTCACTGAATAAGTCAAGATTTTCAGCACCGTTGTGCTCATGCTTTAAAATTTCAACTATTAGATCCTCAAAAGACTCAATGCCCATCGGATTAGAAATCGGCACATAAACGTTTTTTCTATTGCCGAGAATTCTAAAATTATTATTTTTTGTTAAAATATCTGCTGCTAAAACCTCTGTCCAATATAAGCCATTATCCAACTCAGGCAAACTTGATAACTCTATAATCAATTCAATCAAGCCATAGCATCGGCCAGCTTTTATTTCATCCTCATAAATACGTAATGCAATATTCTCAAACAGCATCTGTTTTTCATAGTTCCATCCTATCGTCTCTGAATGAACTAAGCACTGGTCTAAGTATTGATAAATACCTTCTTTAAAACCAGCAAGGTAGACAACTTGCTCCGAATATCCCAAATCTTCTACAAAGTGTTGCTGCAGTTCCTGGCGGGTACAAAAAGATTTTTTCTTTTTTATGTATTCGGCTATATCATTTAATATACTCTTTCTTTTTGTGTCTACATCGCTGATTTGACGTATCTGAGGGTAATTTTTTACTTCAAATCTGTCGCCGGCGTAAAGCTGTAAAATAGAGAATAACAGTTCAGGACTATCAACACCCATTAAAGAGCAAGTAACTCTCTTGTTGTTGAATATTTTAACAACCGAAACATGTTTTGTTTTGGAAAAAAGACTTTGAATGTAGGATATAATTTCTGACAATCTTTGTTTTTCAATATTTATATAATCAGAATGAATATATCCGTTTTTGGTACGGAAAACGTCGGGTATTCTCGCCAAATGTTGGTTCAAGGCATAATCTGGAATATATAAGTTTTCCATGGCATAACGTTTTAATTCTTTTAAAGCAACTGTTCCTGCGGCTTCCCTTATAAACTCTTCGATTGCTTTTGTGATAGTAATTTTTTGGATATCTCCTGTATTCAAATATATGTAGGGATAATGGGGATAGGAAAATAATTGATCACCGGATATTCTAAGACAAGAATACAAAGCCGTTTCTGAAGGGATTCCAGCATTAATGCATTTTTCTTTAAAAGCTTCAAAAGCACCATGAACTGATATAAAAGGAACATCTTGTTTTAACTTTTCTTTCATCCACTCTTCTATTTTTCTAATAAGACCATAAGGAAAAACAGCACATTCTTTATGAATAAATGTTCCCCGGTCCCACAATAGCGCATTTTTGGATCTATCTAAAGCTGCATGAAGATTATGTGCTTTCAAATAAATGTCTGAAGATCTATACTTCTTAATTTCTTCATAAATTTCATTAAAATGCATTGCTCGTTTTTTAAGTTTCAATATTGATTCGGCCGAAGATAGGCGACTGCCATAAATCAATTGCCATCTGTCTAAACAAAATAACTTTCCGTCTTGCAATCTTATAAGACTTTTCAGTTTATCGCTGCTTGTTACAGTATATTCGACAAGAGATATTGGGACTTTAAGGCAAGGTTTGGTTTCAATTTTACAATTTTTAAGACAAAAATTGCTTACTATTTCGGCTGCCTCATCAACATTCACTTCTTCACGTGTCAATACTAAATCAATTAATTGACTCACAATGTCTGGACAATTTTTACAGATAAAGTTTTTTGAAAAAATATATTTTACACTACCAACAATTTCTTGTTGAAAAAAGTTGTCTGGGGCAAATATTAAAATATTATCCACACCAGACAGCGAAAATGATTTATCGGATTTAAACAGCAACTGTAATTTTTTCCTCATTTCTGATAAAGACAAAATTCCAGCCGATTCATATAACAAAGAATCTATTATTATCCATAACGGATAAAGTTCATTAATTGACTTCTGATGCTTTAGCTTTTGAATATATTTTTTTTCTATCTGTCTCACTCTTTCCCTTGTGAGTCCGTATTTTTGTCCCACAGATTCTAATGTTTGAACTTCATCTCCATTCCAACCCATTCTTTCAGAAAATACTTTTGCATCTCTCTCGTTTTTTGTTCTTTTAGTCACCCAATTCCATATAATTGATTCAAGTGAATGAAGTTTGGACCCGCCATATTCCAACTCTAAAGGTTTAAAGATATATGTCAATTTATCTGCATAGACATAAAAAGACTCCAACAAGGTAATTAATTCTATGACTTTTCCATTCAATCCATATCGTTTTAATACTTCACATTCAGTCAATTCAAATATATCCTTCCATTTGTAAATCTCAAAATTGTGCATTACACCCAATATATCTTGGGGAACAAATAATGATGTAATAAATAGATCATTGACTACAGAATTGGCAGATACATTGTAAAATATTTTTGCATTATTGGCTATATTGTCTAAATCTAAGACCAAATTTCTATTCAAAATTTTTGTTATTAAATTGATTATTGATTTAAGTACGTTACTGAATTGTGGTTCTGAAGGCCATAGATTGTAAATATACCTTATTGATAATGCCAATATGCTATCGAGAGCATCTTCCCTATAAATACAATATTGACAAAGTCTATTCCATTCTTCGGTTGAAAAATCCAGCGTTGAAAAGGTTGAATTTTCAAAATGTGTAATAAGAATGTTTCTTTCAGCATCTGAAATACCAAAAATATCGATGATAGTTTTATCAAGTAAATTATCGGCATCATGAACCTGCTTTACAAGCTCCTTAGATTTCTTACGTTCTATCATAACGTTTCCTTAAAACCATTATAACTACGTAAAAAAATTAATTTTTAAATATTTTCTGTCGAACCCCCTTGAACTAATGATCTCGTTAATTGAGTATTATAAGCAACTAAAAAGTATTTAATACCTTTCTTCATTTCGGCAATTCAAATCCTATGCTATCAGCAACTTCTATAATTTATTTTGAAGTAGAAGGGCTTTCATCTATGCTTTCCATCCATTCTTTAGTATAATGGTATTTTTGCCCACTTGGAATATTCTCGATTCCTAACATTTTCTATTTCTCCTTTGTTTTTATATATATACCTGCTGCTTTAAGTATAGCATGACATATGCCTTTTGGCACTTTCTTTGAAACGTGATAGTCAATCAGAATTAATTTATCCCATCCAGGTTTTCCATAGTATCTTATTGAGCCTTTCTCTTTTATAATTTTGAATCCATTTTTTCAATAAGTCTTACCAATTCGCTAAATTTCAAATGTCTATTCCGATCTATTCGAACACTAATTCCGATTTTATCCGAATGGCTTTTTTATGACCCTCACTCTGCCATCTCTACTTTATAAAAGTGTTCGACCTATGTCAAGCCTGAATATATTTTTCTCATAGAATCCTCACCTCCTTTTAATATTATCTTATGGGCATTGTGGACTAT
>Ga0209407_1005386_pt1 | contig 9973 bp, 13 predicted proteins | sample AD_JPNHG3_MetaG_FD_184410 | JGI IMG/M metagenome (GOLD analysis project Ga0209407, IMG submission 184410) | Active sludge microbial communities of municipal wastewater-treating anaerobic digesters from Japan - AD_JPNHG3_MetaG (SPAdes) (version 2) | ecosystem: Engineered > Bioreactor > Anaerobic >...
TTGTATCGATACAATGACAATGATTATCTTGTAATGAAAGATTTTGCAGGTTATTATATTTATAGTTGGCCTTCCAATCAGTCAAAACTTCCTGCAGGTATGAATCGAGCTCAGCTAGAGGCTTTCTTTAACAAGAATACTGCGTTGCGAGAGAGCTTCAAAGCATGTCTGCTCAAAGCCTATTCTACTAAGCCCAAGCGTACTGCAATGGAGACCCTTAAAAGCTTTTTAGAAAAATATAAGAAATAAAGTGCAAAAGGCTGGGGAAAATTCTCCAGCCTTTTTTTGTACTAATTGTATATGAATAAAAAAATTCGGTTTTCAGAGAAATTTGCGCTTGCTGACCTAGATGCAAATGCTATAAGTGATTTAACCTTTAAGTACCTCTTTGATAGGGAACATGGAGACGGAAAAAATGTTATCCGTCTTTTTGGAATCCGTATTTTTTATAATCGTTTATACATTCAATATCGGTCGTATCCTACTTATACTAAGTCAAATATTCGAATTCTTCCCAATGGCTCAGAAATTAAAACCAATTACTATGATACTCTTTTTGAAGTTGAAGATGTTTTAGGACATTTAGGGGATAAAGAAACGTTTATGTCATTTACAGTGGGTCAACGACTTGCATTATTACGAGATTTTTTAGAAAATGGGCAAACCAGAGTTTTTTGTAACTGTGGGGCCTTTTATTATCAGGGAATGTGGGAGGATATGGCCCAAACGGATAGTGTTGTTTTTCCTTTTCCAGGACCAGAAGGGAGGGGTATCTGGAGAGCTCGACATGCAAAAGGGCTTAAAATTCCTGAAGTTCGTATCTGTAAACATATTGCAGCAGCTATTCATTATATTTTTAATAAAAATTTAAGAACAATTGAACGAAAACTCCGAACGCTTCCAGATTATGAGACAAATCTGTGAATTACCTCCCACCTATAGAGGGGGAGGCCTTGTAGCCAAGCTGAAACTCTGCATGGCTAAAGCCAACAAGTTCTTAGGTATATAGTCTTCTTACATAAATTGAAATCTATATACATTAATTTGTTTCCCTAAACATTTTAAATTATGATTAGGCTTTCTTATATTAAGAGCTAGGAGGTATTACCATGAAATATATGGAGTTTGTGTACAAGGATTCCCCTCGAAAAGTATATGTTACTCAGCAACATATTGATTTTGTAGAAGGAATTGACGTATCCCATTTAAGTCCTGAAGAGGCTAAAGAATTTGAGTCATACGTTGAGGACTTCTACCAGAAAATTCAGCCTTTCATCAAAAAAGCTTTCAGAAGATTCCTCAGAGAAAAAATGGCAGGGATTCCTGTGGAGGCACCTTTCAAGCAAGGGTCATGAAAATGGATTCACAAATTCTTACGCAAGGAAGCCACTGGCTTTAGCCACGTGGAGGAATTGCGTCTCTTACAAAGACGCTACGTAAGAATTGCTACCTCCTTTCTATAACTATATCCATCAAAGTGTTGTACAACTGAAAAATATTTATGATTTACACCTTGTACAATTCTTTGACAGGAAAGGCTTCGGAAGATTCCACCCTTAAGGGTGGAATTCCAAGAAGCCTAAAGTTTTCAATTTTCAAGCAACTAACTAATTATAAAGAATGACCTAAGTTGGACAAATAGGCTATTAGGTCAAGTCTTTTCAAATAAAGCATACTAATTATAAAGATATGGCAAGAAGTAATCTTACAGAAGAAGAAAGACAAAAAATAAGAGACTCTCTAAAAGCTACTCGTGAACGTAGACAAAATCAGTCTATCAAAGTCATTGAGCTAAAAGTGAATTGTCATCAAACTTCTAAAGAAATTTTTGCCAAAATGAATAACTGTTTCAAACAAGCAAAATGGATTGAAAATGATATGCTTGCTTGGAGTGAAAGATGTGATGAAAATAATATTTTCAAATATGAATACTTGGACCATAAGGTTATTCAAAGAAAAGACAAAGATGGAAATTTCATAGCTGAAAATATAGATATGCCAGTCTATTTCCATAGGGCTTTAGTGAAACAAGTCAAGCAAGATATAATGAACTTGTCTAAAGCAAAGAAAAAAGGAAATAAAGTTGGAAGATTGAAATTCAAATCAGAAGTGAATTGTATTCCAATCATAACAGGTGGTGTAAGAATTATTGATAATTCTCATATCACTATTCCAGGTTTTTCTAAATTAAAAGTTTATGGTTTAGACCAGCTCAAAAAGTTTGAAAACTATGAAATAGCGGATGGAAGATTTGTTAGAAAAGCGTCTGGTTTCTATATCAAAATTTCTGTCTGTATTAAGAAAGAAAATAATATTCAAAAGAAAAACTACAGAGAAGTAGGTTTGGATTTTGGAATCAAAGATAACATAATTACATCTGATGGTGAAAAGTTCAACTGTAATGTGCAAGAAAGTGAACAACTGAAATTCTTACAAAAACAATTACATCGTAAGCAGAAAGGTTCAAAGCGATATTACAGACTTCTCAAACAAATCAAGTGTGAATATGAGCATCTTTCAAATAAAAAAACTGATGAAACTAATAAGTTGATTTCTTATTTCTTAAAAAACTATGATATAGTGTATTTCCAAGATGAAAGCATTTCTGAATGGAAAAAGAAAAAGCATAGTAAGAAAACTGGTAAGAAAGTGAATTGTTTTTCATTTGGAAAACAAATCCAATCTTCTTATCTAGGAAGAGTAAAAGCAAAATTAGTTTCATTAGAAAATGATAAGTCTTTCAAAATCTCAAAATGGAGTCCAACAACCAAGTTTTGCCCAAATTGTGGATGCTTGAATAAGATTGGATTAGAAGAAAGAACTTATCACTGCGACTGCGGATATTCTTTTGATAGGGATATTCATGCAGCAAAAAATGTAAAATTGTTTGGCTCAACTAAAAGAGCTGAGTGCTTGGAACAAGCCTCCGTGGAGACATTAGCCTCTGCTGCATTGGATTTATCTGATGTAAGTAAGTTAAGTCGCAGAAGCGAAAACGAAGATTCCAGCCTTTAGGCTGGAATTAGTTCACGAGCTATTAGTATGTAATAATAGCTGTTGTTAATCTGGGTCAGTCTTCTTTGCTTTTGCCATCTCAAGAAGCTGACTTAGCATATGTAAACTTTGTAAAACTGATTTATCATCAGTATTTTCGTAAATCTCTTTTTCGGTGGTCTTGTTAAATTCTTCCCGATTCCGAAGTGTTTCAGTAACTGATTTTGTTTGAGCAATAAAGGGGGCCAATACTTTTTCAGTAGCAATGTTATTATTTTTCTGAACAACTTCTAATAGACCAATAAGTTGAGGAAAGGTTGCTTCAGAAAGACGGGTGAGAATCACTTCTTTGATATTTTCTTCGAAGTCTGAAGCTTCTTGTAACTTTGCAAGCCGATGCTTTAGAAAAGATGCTAAAGACTGCTCAACTTCCAGGGCAGGGTCCTTAATGACAACGGCATTAACGATTTGGGTAGTTTCTTTGCTTTCTAAGGCATTTTTCAATTCATGTAAGGTTGCTAAATCAGTGTTTTGCATGTAATCGCCCCATCATAGTATCTAAAAAAGTTCCTAAGCTAGTTGCTCGGATTCCAAACTTAATGGTATTCAAATCAGGGTCTCCCACGAGGGCCTTAATTTCTTCCCAATCTTTGTTTTCGATATTACGATAATAGTAACAAAGCACTGTAACAATAATATCCTTGAATTCTTCTTTTGAGGGAAACATTAAGGTTCGTCCATTAATAATGGAAAGCATCTCCGAAAACTTTTCAACCCCAAGCAGTTTATACAATTCTGCATACACAAGGAGGTCTTCATCTTTTTCAGCTAATTTTAATAAACTTAATTTAACTAAGTCAGAAATAATTTGGGAGGTTTCAGTGTTCAATGTTTCTTTCAGTCGTTGTTGTAGTATTGTTTTTGGATTAGAAAACACAATTTTATATCTCCTTTTTGAACTAAAAAATTAAAAATTACTTATAAAAATAAAAATACTACCCATAAAACTAATTCAATGCCTAATAAACTTGCTACCCCTATTAAAAAACCTTTCATAAACATTTTTTTATTAAGATTTTTTAGAGAATCAACCATTATATCTAAATTTTTAATTAATTGCTTATTTTCTTCAAGTTGTGAGGAAATTCGAGCAATTTCTTCCAAGGAATCATTTAAGTTCATTGAGATTTCTTTGTAACGATTCAATAGCTCCTGATATTGTTGCGTTGAGGTTTGATAATCTTGTAATATCTGATTGTACTGCATTTGTATGGTCTGATATTCGCTCTGTAATAGTATATATGTCTCCTGCAACTGTTTTAGATTGCTTTCTATATTCAGCAAGAAGTTTTTCGTAGTAGCGAGCTCGCTCTTGAGTTTCTCTAAATCGTTTTGTGATAGCTGCAAGTTCTGCTGTACGTTCCTCAAGAATTCCAGTTGTTTCCTCAAGAGTTCTTTTGCTTTCAGATAATTTTCCTGAGAGGTCTTGTACTCTTGTTGTAAGTTCTGAAACTTTATAAGTAAGTTCTGATATTGTGTTTTGAGCATCTCGTAATTTGGATTGATAATTTCTATCTCCTCTGAGGAAGGAGATTGTGAAAAAAGAGGCAATGGTAAGAAGGACACCACAAAGAAAACCGATACCCATACTTTTTGTATTACTTGAAAATCCATTCACCATTGCCTCCCATTATCTTTTTTAATTAATTTACAATTTCAGGAGTGATAGCTTCTTCTTCTTTTTCAACAACGTAATCAAAGAAAGCCTTTATTTGCACGTCAGAAATTTCAAGTTCTAAATCTTCAAGGACCTGAAGTTCTTTCTGAGTAATTTTTGGGAATGTAGCAGAAACTTCCGATTTTAGAATATCCTCAAGGGCTTCATAAAATTTTGGAAGTTTTTTTGGGTCCCTAACCTCTTTTCCTTTTTCTCCATTATCAAGTTCAACGTCATCGCCATATTCTTCTACAAGGCGAACTCGTTCCTGTTCATACATTTGGAGGTCCTTTTCCAGAACTTCCTTGATTCGGACAAGTTTCAATTTAATTCCAAACGGAAGTTTTCTTGGTTGACCCTGCTCTGTTAGAATCTGATTAAGAACGCCATTTACGAGGATGGCATAGCCTATTGTCATTTCGTGCTCCTTATATAGGTGATTTACTATATTGAATTAGTATAACTTTTAAAGAAGCACGAAATACAGATTTATACCTAACATCGCAAGAAAACCTCGAAATCTTTAGTTTCAGGGTAGTTCACTTTACTGGTTCTTCGTAATATTCTTGCATATTGAATAATTGGGCCCATTCTTCTTGAGTTAAAAACTCCCGTGATACCAATGATTGGACGAGCACTCCCTTAGTATCTAAATTTTTATCCATGAACATATCAAGGGATTTCCTATATATAAGAATATAGGTAATAATAGGTTTTGTCTGGCCAAATCGATGAATTCGACGAGTTGATTGTTCATAAGCTGTGTATTGATACAAACGCTCCACATAGCACTGCCAGGAAGCAAATGTAAGAGTTACCGAGGTATTTAAAACTTTAATATTAGCAATAAGAATTTGATGATTTCCTTTCTCAAATTGTTCGAGTAATTGGGCTCGTTCCCCTTCAGGAGTTTGCCCAGTAATAACAATAGGATTATAATCTCTAAATTGTTGTGCAAGTGTATGAGCCGTGAGTGGATGTACCACCCAAAGGATTCCTTTTTCATTAGGGTGCTCTTCAAGTATATCCTGAAGCACGGAGTATTTCTCTAAATTTTTAATATTAAACGTAAGTATTCGTTCCTGCAGGTCTTCTGGGAATTGGGGTATATGCTTTTCAAGTAATAATGGATTATCCAAAGAAAGAGATACATAGGGAAATGTATTTATAATATCCCGTGTTTGTGTTTTGTGTTCTTCCTGCAATTTTTTTAACTTATTTTCAACGATTCCTTCATAAATAGACCGATGATGTGGATGCATATCTATATAAAGCTTTTTTACATAATTTGGTGGTAGTTCTATAACATCCTTTGACGCCCGATACATACCGTAAGATTCATTAAACTTTTTATTAAGTCGTTCCAATTTTTCATAGTGCCACCCGTTAATAGCATAGGCAGAAAAACGATTTCCAATATCAGCATAGACTGAAAGCCATTGAGAATAGGGCAAATGATGTACCAAAGCAGAATCTAATAATTTAAATTGATTATACAATTTTTCTGGCTTATCTGCCGGAGTTCCCGAAAAAATGTAACGATATGCAAAATAAGGTGCATGCAATGTAATATATTTACTCTGTAAGGATTGGGGGTTCCCAATATTATGAGATTCATCCAGCAATAACATAGCGTCTTGTCCCTGAAGCCAAGCATCTATGGGGATAAAGGGTTTCTTAGGCATATCTGCTTTAATGTTTAATTTTTTCTTATAAAAATTGGCAATAGTCCTAAAGGTGTCATAACTCATAATTAAAATATCAGGAGCATCCTTATGAAAACATTCTTTCTCTTTGGAGGTAATAACTTTAATTTGTGTATCTATATGGGGTATCTTTAAAAACTTTAAAAGCTCTCCTCGTAAATTTTTTGTACCAATGTTAGTAGTAATCAATAAAATTCGTTTTACTTTTTTCCAGTCTCCATAATAATGGGCAATAAGAGAAGAAGTTGCATAGCTTTTCCCAGTACCCATATCCCAAAAAAAGCCAAATCGATTTTGATTTAATGCTCGTAAAATATCTATCTTTTGGAAGTTTTCATATGGAGGTTTCCCAATAAGAGGAGGATATCGTAAATGGTCCAGATTAAAAGCATTTCGAATTGTAGCACGTTGTAATTCAGGATTATAATACCATTGAGAAGGGTCAAGAACTTCTGGAGCAACTTCAAGGGTATCTAGTTCTCCAATGGCATCCTGAATGGTATCAAACGATGGTAATGGTGCAGTCCATATCCCTAATGCCTGCTCCCAATGACACCCTTTTTCTTTAAGAAGATTTTTTACAGCAATAAACAGTCGAGGAGATAAATTATGTAACTCGAACCCTACATACCCTGGGCGTACTACAAATGCCTTTATCATCACATTATTCCTTTACAAAGTTAGCAAGAGAACGACCATGCTTATAATAGTCTCCCTGTGTTAAGTCACAAATCGTAAAATCAATGGCTAGAGGCACCCCTTTTAGCTCAGGGCGGTCTTGGGTAAAAATTCGTTCTGCAGTTTTACAGAATTCGGCTAAATCTTTTTTGTGTACATAAAAATCTGCACTATCATGGACATTATTCCATAAGATAATATCTTTATTATTTTTTTCTATCCAGTCTGCTACTTCAATCATACCAAGATTGACAACTGCCGCTTCCAGATTCTGGATATCTGTGTTTGCACAAATATTATCAAGGTTACGCATAAACGCTCCCCGTAATTTTCTATCGTGAGAGCCCTCAAGGAATTCTTCAATAAGTTTTCGAGTTGCCCCGAAGATTCCCCGAACGTATCCATGCTGTTTTGCAAATTGCCGATTTGCTTCAATCCGTTTTGCTAAACCTTTATACAAAGAAAAAAATCCATCCTGAATAAACTTTGCAACTGCTAAAAATTTTAATTTAAGGGGGCTCTCCCGAACATACAGTTCTTGTAGTCGTTCCAGGGTATCCTCAAGGTGATTATCCTTAACGAATTGGTCTACTTGAGCTTCACTCCAGCGAGTTTCAAGCGCTGACTCCACGAATACTTTTGGACTTCCTCCAAAAATCATAAGGAAGTTTGTAGATTTTCCAATCTGCCGAAGCTCCGAAAAATATGCATCATTTTTTTGTTTCACAAACTCTTCTTCAGTGATATGTCGATGCTCAATTCGCTTAGTTACCTTCATAATTAATAACTCCTTATAATTATTGCCTATAATATATAATACAGTCATCAGGAATTAAAGAGTTTGAAATACCCAGCTATATAGTATTTTTACTATATAGTAATTTCTATATTCAGAGTTTCTAAGAATCTAAGAAACTCGTATTATATATAAAAACAATTATAGTATATAAAAACATATATATTTACGCTCCCTAGGAGCGATTTAAAACCTGCAGTAGAAATAGGGATATCCATGATACAGAGATTTCTATAGATATTCCTTCTTCAGGTTTTAATGAAATGTCACCATGAGGGTAGAAAATGGGGCGAATTTTTATAATAAAGTTTCATAATAAATTTATTTTTTTTAAATAGTAAAACTTTCCACTTATATTATTATATATTGAAATATCTCTCAGAGGGGGTTTTATGATTATAGGGTTGTGTGGCAAAAAAAGGTCAGGAAAAGATACAGTTGCAGATTTTCTTTGTTCAGAATATAATTTTAAAAAAATTAGTTTTGCTCATCCTTTAAAACGAGCTTTGCAAGAAATCTTTGGATGGTCAGAAGAATATGTTCAGGGAGATAAAAAAGATATAGTTGACCCTTATTGGGGGATTTCACCACGACAGGCAATGCAATTACTCGGAACAGACTTTGCACAATATATATTAGGAGAACGGGTTCCTTTGTTCCTGGAAACTACAGGGCGCTTGTTATGGGTTAAACGATGCCTTCAAGAAATAGAAAAAGACCCTTTTGCTGATTGGGTTATTTCTGATGTTCGTTTTCCCCATGAACTTGAGGCCCTACAATTAAGAGGGGCTTCTATTATTAGAATTACTCGCCCTGTAGTTAATAGAATAATTGATACGCATGAAAGTGAAACTTTGATACAAGACCTATCTGTGGATATAGATATTCTGAATGATGGGTCTATTTTTGAATTATATTCTAAAGTAATTGATGCTATGCATCAGTTACTATATCACACAATATAAAGGAGTTTAACATGAAACAGGAAAAAGAAGTATTACGGCATCCTTTTAATAGAGATATCTACAAAATTACATTAATTCAAAAAAGTAGTGATGGTTTGGAAACAACTATTGTGAAAACTCGTTATGAGGCTGTTGCTCCTTGGCCAGAACTTCTTGCAGACTTTGTAGATGCCCTCAGGGCTCTTGGATATTCGATTCCCTTAACGTATGATGACATTATCAATTTGCCATCTTCAAATTCGTTTGAAGATAAGCCTTTTTAAGTAAAAGAAGGAGTCCCTTATATTAAGGGATATAGGAGGTCTCAATTATGACCATTACTCAAGAACTTGAAGCCCTTTTTGTAGAGGAGGCTTCTTCTACTCGGTTTATAGCATTTCCTTCCTATCTTTTTTCAGGGATACGTTTTACTCTATACAAATATCATAAGGCAGTAACTTTTAATTTTCTTTTACAAAAAGATAATTCTATCCTTTTTTCAAAAACATATTTTACAAATTTGCAGTCTTTTCATACTATGTTTATGGATTTTCATGAAGCATTTTTAAAAAAAATAGCATGGGAAGCTGCTATAACTATCAAAAATGAAACCAAAGATTATCCCTTCCAAATAAAAAAAGGAATACACTTTGAAAGTCCCTATTTTGGGGAGCTCTTTATCATAAATACTATAGACCTCTCAGAACATGAAAAGAATAATGCCCTTATTTCTGCAAGTATGTATGGTATTGAAATTCCAGAATACGCTTTTTCTATAGAAAAAGACCTTTCATTCATAGCAGGACTTTCTATTAAGGATGATTCCTACATTATTTTACGAGGGGATATCCCTCTCTATATGCTTATAGAGGATATTTATGTATTCAGTTTTAAAGAAAGACTATATAAAAAACAATGTCTTGATGACTATCAATATATTATTGATTCTCATTCCTTAGAATTATAATTTGAAAGGATTGTACTCTTTCAAATTATATAAAAACTTATAGTACGGTGTTTCGGCCCGACTATCTGTTGTTGGCTCCCAGCCCCGGAGACCATAGGGGCTATAAATCGCCCACAAATGGAAAGGAGATAATCATGAGTGCAGAAAAACCGGAATACTGGGGAATGCTTG
>Ga0209407_1005395_pt1 | contig 9961 bp, 7 predicted proteins | sample AD_JPNHG3_MetaG_FD_184410 | JGI IMG/M metagenome (GOLD analysis project Ga0209407, IMG submission 184410) | Active sludge microbial communities of municipal wastewater-treating anaerobic digesters from Japan - AD_JPNHG3_MetaG (SPAdes) (version 2) | ecosystem: Engineered > Bioreactor > Anaerobic >...
GCCGGATTCGCAACGGCTACGCGGCCGAGAATTTCTCGCGACTGCGACGCATCGCTCTGAACCTGCTCAAGCGAGAGACCACCGAGAAAGTGGGCATCAAAGTCAAACGCCTGCGAGCCGGTTGGGACGAAGACTACCTCCTGAAGGTCCTCACAGCATGACTTTGCGATTGCCCTGCCCAAGGTACAGTTGCCCCTTGTGGAGAGAGATGATATATACGATGTCTCCGACTGATACGCCCCTCTTGCGAAAGCTATTGCTGCCAGATGAACGAACCGGCCGGCCCTCTTGATTGATGTCGGGGCGCCAGTACCGGAATTGCCAGTGGCATGTCCATAAGCGAGTCACGTGTCGTCCTCCGCTGAGAGTCACGGGTAGTCTAATCGAGTCACAATCGCACCATCAGGTTATGTACCATTCTGCTCCTGATCGCCGGAGATGGCAAGGGGGAGACGACGAACGCCGGCTCTTTGGTCCAGGTTCTCAAGGGTGTAGCTGCTGCGGATGCTCCTGGCCGGTAGTAGGGTCGAGGAGGCGGATTTTCTGGAGGACGAGGCCGTAGTGGCTGCCGGGAGGGATTTCCCGCATGACCTCGCCGCGCCAGTCCTTGGCGAAGTTGCCCGAGTAGCACAGCCACGCGGTGCGGCCGTCGGCGCTGATGAACTTCGTGGGAAGGTTCAGGAAGTAGCCCTGCTCGCCGAAGTCCTTCATGTAAGTCACCAGCCGCCACGGACCGGCGATCGCCTCGGCCTCCAGGATGTACGAGTTCATCTTCGCGCAGGTGGGCCAGCCGTCGGTGACGCACATCAGGTATCTCTTGAGCGGGGCGTTGTACGTGACGGTGACGCAGCCGCAGTTGTTGTTCCAGTCGATCAGCGGCTCGATCTTGTTGAAATCGCTCGTCCAGATCGGCGCGCCGCTCGCATCGTGACCTGCGAAGAACTCGTACTTGGACGCATCGTTGATGTTCTCGACACTGGGAGTGACGCGGAGCAGATAGATCTGGTCGCCACTGATCCAGCTGAGGTTGCCGAAACGCGGCTTGGGGTCGGGCTCCGGGGCGCCGTGGGCGACGAGGTAGGCCTTGCCGTCGGGGGAGTGTTCCATGTTCTTGCCGAAATCGACGAAGTGGGGCGAGCCGATCCTGACGGGATAGCCCCACATTCCCGTCTCGCCGAAGAGGGGCTTTTCCGGCGTGTGCGGCGTGTCCGTCCAGGTCCTGCCCAAGTCCGTCGAAATGCGGAAGCCGACGAACGGCCCCAGCCACGGCCAGTTGAAGGCCTGACCGCCGTACCGCACGATGCCGTCGGGAGCCAGACAATACGTGCCGTAGTACCAGACGCCGTTATAGACAAGGCTGCCGCAGGGATAGCGGCCCTGATACGGAGCGGAACTGGCGGTGCACAGGCCCAGGCTGTAGATCTTGAGGTTCAGCGGGTCGTACCCCTCCAGTACCGCCTGGCCCGTTGTGGTCATGCTGGCGGGATGGCCACTGTGACCGCTGTTAGAGCTCTCACGCGAGCCGTCGAGTCGTGGGACGGAGCCGTCCGTCCACGGTGAGTACAGATTGCCGTCGGAGGCCCAACTCGGATACCACGTGTCCGCGACGTGGTAGTCGCTGTGCACGCCCAGAAACGCCACGCCGACGATGTCCTTCGACGGTTCGAACGGGCAGTCCGCCGGTGGCTGCGACGGCCACACAAACGGTTGGAAGTGCGTGCCGTCTTCATCCCTTGCTTCGGCGGCTCCCGCCACGACCAGAAGCGACAGGACGCACAGAAGCAGGAACCCCGGGGAGCACTGCATCCGAAGACAGTTCATGGTGTTTCTCCTGCCTCGTTACACCGCTTGAGCAGCCGCCGTCTGCCATTCTCGAGCCAAGTCCGGCCGACGGTTCCGAATGCTACCGATAGATGTCTCGCCGGTGCCCGATATGCACGATGGTGATCAATCGATCGTGATCGTCGATTTCGTAGACCACGCGATAGGAACCTACTCTGACCCGCCATCCCGTACGACCGGCGAGCTTCTTCGATCCAGGTGGTCTGGGTTCCTCTGCAAGCGCTCGAATGGCGTCGCGCGTTCGAACATACGCGTCACGAGGCAAGTCCGCGAGTTCTTTCTGCGCACGTCGCAGAATGGCAATGGTGTACATTACGGTCGGTCCCGCTCGATCTCGCGGACGGCCTGCTCGAAGGGAACCGCTTCGTCGCCCGCAGCCTTGGCGGCATCGTAAGCGCGAATTGTCTCCAGTTCCTCCGCCTCCTCGAGCAGCTTGCGGTACTCCGCCATATCCAGTATCACCGCTTGCTTCTCGCCGTTGTCGTCCACGATGAACTGGCGTTTGGGAATGGCCATGTCCGGCACCTTTCACGTCTTGTCTATCTGCACTCTGCCGCGATCGCCTCACCGATTCCCGGTCGCAGACGGGCAGATGAAACCCAAGTGTATTATACACTCTCTCGGTGCAGTCACATAGGGGTTGTCCGGTTCGGTGGCAGCACTACGGTTGTCAGGCGAAAAGGGCTTCGACGAAGGTCTGGGGGTCGAACTCGGCGATGTCAGTGGGCTTCTCGCCCAGGCCGACGAACTTGACGGGGATGTCGAGCTGGTCCTTGATGGCGATGACGATGCCGCCGCGGGCGGTGCCGTCGAGCTTGGCCAGGAAGATGCCGGTGACCTGGATCGCCTCGGTAAACAGTTGCGCCTGGGAGATGGCGTTCTGTCCGGTGGTGCCGTCGAGGACGAGCAGGACTTCGTGCGGCGCGCCGGGGATCTTGCGTGCGACGATATCGCGAATCTTGGTGAGCTGCCCCATGAGGTCTTTCTTGGTGTGCAGCCGTCCGGCGGTGTCGAGGATCAGGATGTCGGCGCCGCGGGCGACGGCCGCATCGCAGGCGTCGAAGGCGACGGCCCCCGGGTCGCTGCCCGCCTGATGCTTGACGATCTGCACGCCGATCCGCTCGGCCCAGATGGTCAACTGCTCGACCGCCGCCGCCCGGAACGTGTCGCAGGCCGCGACGATCACTTTCTTGCCGCTCTGGCGGAGAATGTATGCCAGCTTGGCGATGCTGGTGGTCTTGCCGGTGCCGTTGACACCGGCCACCAGGATCACGGTCGGCCCGCTCGTGGCCAGGTGCAGTTGGCGGTCCTGCTGGGGCCAGTAGCTCTTGATGTGCTCCTTGAGGAACGGAATCACCTCCTCCGAGGTGGAGATCTTGCGGGCCCGATAGGCTTCGCGCAGTTCGGCGATGAGCTTCTCCGTGGTGCCGACGCCGATGTCGTCGCGGATGAGCGTCTCTTCGAGCTCGTCGAGCAGGTCGTCGTCGATCTTGCGGCCGAGGCTGAGCACCGACGACAGCGAGCTGGCGATCATGGTGCGGGTCTTGCCCAGCCGCTCCTTCAAGAAGTCGGCGGTCTTGGAGAACAGGCCCATAGTGTCTTCCTATCGCATGAATCTGGGTACTTTTCCCGCCGATGGTAGCGTCATTGGGGGAAAATGCAAGCCTGCGGCAGGCAAATCGCCGGTACCGGCGGGACGATTCCGAAGGAGGGCCGGGCATATCGCCCTATCGGCCGCACCCCTCGCATCGCCCCGCCCCGTTTTTTCTTTGACAACGGCGGCGTCGCGGGCTACAGTCACACACTCGTTTCGCGTCCCACTTATCGCAGGGCCGGGTTCGTTCAGGGGGGCAAGGCCTTTTCTCGAATCCGGATCCTGTGGCCCAAGGTTTTGAGGTTTTGCGTGACTCGTAAGACGTTCCGTACGGGGCGGCGTTCGAAGCGTGTCGGCTGCACGGCGTCTTCCGCAGGCAGGATGGCACAGGAGGCTGGCGTTGTCGGCGCATGAAGTCGCGGACATCTTCACCGATATTGTCGGGCGGGCCCGGGCGCTGGACCCGGCCAACGCGCGGAAGTGGTTTGATGATCTGACGGTGGTGCACTTCGACGGCGGCTCTATCGCGATCGGCTGTCCCGATGAATCGAACGTTCGCTATCTCAATGAGCATTGCCGGTCGAGCTTCACACGAGCGGCGCAACAGATCACCGGGCACCTGGTGACGGTGGACTTCGTCGTCGGAGCCGCCGAACGATCCGACGAGACCGAGCGGCCCGAGCGGGGCGGTCCGCCTCTGCACCCCGATTACACCTTCGAGAATTTCGTCGTCGGACCGAGCAACCGCCTGGCCCACGCCAGTTGCGTCGCGGTCGGCCAGTCGCTGGGCCAGACGTACAATCCCCTGTTTCTCTACGGCAGCGCCGGACTGGGCAAGACCCATCTGTTGCACGCGGTCTGCCACGAGGTGTACCGACGGATGCCCGGCTCGGTGATCCAGTTGCTCAGTTGTGAGGATTTCGTCAACCGATTCATCCGCGCCATCGAGCAGGGCAACATCGCGGGATTCCACAGCCAGTTTCGTACCGTCGATGCGCTGGTCATTGACGACATCCAGTTCCTGCGCGAACGGGAGCAGAGCCAGGAGGAGTTCTTCCACACATTCAACGCGCTGTACAACAGCGGCAAGCAGATCATCCTCAGCGCGGACAGCCCGCCCAACGAGATTCCCTCGATCGAGGCCCGGCTGATCAGCCGGTTCAACTGGGGCCTGGTGGCGCGGATCGATCCGCCCAGCTACGAGACGCGGATCGCCATCGTGCAGAAGAAAGCCCACCTGCGCGGCCTGGAGATCAACGACGAGATCGCTGAGTACATCGCGCGCCAGGTTCAGGCAAACATCCGCGAGCTGGAGGGCGCGCTGACGACGATCTACGCGATGGCGACGACGCTGGGCGCGCCCGTCGATCTGCCGCTGGCCCAGACCGCACTGGAGGGCCAGATCAAGCTGGCGACCAGGCACATCAGCATCACCGACATCATCGACGTGGTGACACGACACTTCGACGTGCGTCTGGCCGATCTGCAGAGCAAGCGGCGCAGCCAGAGCATCACCGTGCCGCGACAGATCTGCATGTACCTGGCCCGTAACCTGACGCGACACAGTCTCGAAGAGATCGGCGGGCACCTCGGCGGGCGGGACCACACCACGGTGATGCACGCGTGCAACAAGATCGCCGAGGCGCAGCAGTCTGACCCGAACATGCAGGCGCTGCTGAGCGAACTGACCAAGCGCATCACCCAGGGTCAGCAGGTGGCCTGATCCGGCCGATGCCGCAACTTCTTGCCTGGCCCGAATCCCTCCGGTTCGTCTTCCGAGTGGTCCGGCGGAATCGTGAACCTGTGCACCCCCCGGCGCGACTACGATGCCGACGGATGCGGATTCGGCGGAGTTCTTGTGCGGCAGATATCTTGCCGTGCCGATCCGCGGGAAAGATCGGAAATGGTGTGACCGAGAAACGCACGGAAAGCCTTCCTCGAACGGGAGAGATCCCGCCGAACCGATCCGACGAGACATGCCGTGAAAGGCTGCTGAACATGGAAACGTCAGGCGTGATGCCAGAGGGGATAACACACAAGTTGGAACGGGGCATGTTCGGCTCGCTGATGACCGTCGGCAAGAGGATCGGTTTCGGTTTTCCGGCCTTCGTGGCCGCGTGCACCGCGATCGCTTTCGCCGGGCCCAGCGGTCCTGGATTGTCGTCACAAGTTTTGCGAGGGGCTTCTCTTGTCTGGTTGCGCTCGTGTTTGCATTCGGGATTACACTCTCGCCCGAGGAGAGCCGCGTGCGGCTGGGCATGACAATGACGTTCATCGGGTGATCGAAATGCGTTCGAAACCCCGATGCGGCTCCATGCCCTGCGCCGCATCAGTTCATGATGGCGTTGAGCATGTCGAGATAGTCGGAGAGCAGGCGGGTGATGAGGAATTTCTCGCGTACGGTCTGGCGGGCCTGCCGGCCGAGTTCAGACGCCGCGTCGGGATTCCGGAGCAGACGCACGATGCGATCGGCGAACCCCGACGTGTCTTGCGGTTCGAGCAGATAGCCATTCCTGCCGTCCTCGATCTGGCTGGGAATGCCGCCGACGTTGGAGGCGACCACGGGGGTGCCTTTCCACATCGCCTCGGTGACCGCCAGGCAGAACCCTTCCTTGAGGGACTTCTGAATGATGACCTTCGAGTGCCTCTGGATCGCGTTGACCAGCTTCTCGCTGTTGCCCACGACGAGCAGAATGTCGCTGTTCTCCAGCATCTGGTTGCCTTTGCGCAGGACCTTCTTGTACATCTGGAGCCCTTCAGGGTCGTCGCTGGCGACGTTGTAGCACAGCACGAGCCGGCAGTCGACCTGTTCGCGGACGAGCTTGAAGACGTCGATGACGCCCACATCCATGTTTCCCGTCAGGTTGACCAGGGCATCGCGCAGCTCGTGCGTTCGCACACAGGCCAACGTCGGATCGGCCCGGCGGTAATGCCAGACCAGAGAGAAGTCTTTCTCTTCGACCAACGCTCCGGGCGTTCGGTCCGAATAAAGGTCCATGATCGGCCGGATCGTATGCTTCCATTGTTCGTTGACCGGCTGAAAGCTCGTCCACGGCTGCCCGATGCGGCGAAGCCAGCCGCCGTGCTCAGCGACGAGGTGAACATGCAGCGCGCCGAGCCAGTTTTCCAGCGTCTGCTTATCCCTTCCGCTGATGATCACAACGCTGTTCTTTTCGTCCTGTGCGAGCCGTTCGAGGATCGCCAGGATCTCGTCATCCGGCTCCGCCTGACCCGGACGACCCTGGAAACCCACGAGGGTCCCGTCGTAATCCAGCAGCAGAAGTCTCCGATCGGACGCTACGTATTCCATTTTCAACGTCTGCCGCGCCGAAGATCCGAGTGTGCGCACCGCCATGTCCTGCTGCCGCGTCTTGATCTCGCGCAGCGCGTGTACGAAATCCGTGCTCCATCGACGGATGTCGTACCGCCTCAAACGTTTCTGCATGACCCGATTGCGCTCGCACTGCTCGGCGACCGGCATCTCCAGGGCGTTCTTGATCGCGCGAACGACGGCGGCCTTGTCATGCGCGTTGACGGTCAGGGCTTCCCCCAGTTCGCTGGCGGCTCCGGCCATTTCGCTCAGAATCAGCACGCCCGGGCCGCCGTTTCGGGTAGCTACGAATTCTTTGGCGATCAGGTTCATCCCGTCCCGCAACGGGGTGATCAGCGCCACGTCGGCGGCGTTGTAGAGCGCGGTCAGTTTTTCGAACGGCATGAACTGGTACAGGTACCAGACCGGCATGTAGCCGAGCGAGCCGTGTTCGCCGTTGACCCGTCCGACGAGCTGTTCCAGCCGGGCGCGGAGCTGCTTGTAATCTTCGATGCCGGATCGGGACGGAACCGCGACGATGATCAGCGTGACATGGCCCTTGTATTCGGGGCAGGTCGTGAGGAACCAGTCGAAGGCCTCCAGACGCTCCACGATGCCCTTGGTGTAGTCGAGTCGGTCGATCGAAACGACGATCCGACGCCGGCCGACCATGCCGCGGATGCGATCGGTTTCGCTCCGGACCTCGGGACTGTCGATTGCGCGAGCGTATCGGTCGTAGTCGATCCCCATCGGAAAAGCATCGACCTTGACGATCCGGTTCCGGGCGTTCACCTCGCCGAGTGTGTGCTCCAGGCCCGCAATGCGGCAGACGCCGCTGAGGAAGTGACGCACGTAGTCGTAGGTATGGAATCCGACCAGGTCGGCACCGAGAAGTCCCTCCAGAATCTCTTCTCGCCAGGGCAGCAGACGGAACAGCTCGGAGGAAGGCCAGGGGATGTGATGGAAATATCCGATCTCCAGATCGGGCATTCTCTCGCGAAGCAACTGCGGCAGGAGCATCAACTGGAAGTCGTGCACCCAGACCAAATCGCCGGGACGCGCGACCTTCAGCACCTCCTCACAGAACAGGTGGTTGACCTGCTGGTACGACTTCCAGTACTGCTGCTCGAAGACGGTGCGGACCGGGAAGTAATGGAACAGCGGCCAGATCGTCTTGTTGCAGAAGCCCAGATAATACTGATCGATCTGCCGCTGTGACAGGAAGACGGGGGCGGCGCTCTGCCCGTGCAGTGATTCTCGGAGGTACTGCTTGTCTTCAGGCCTCAGTTGCTCGCCGGAAATCCCCGGCCAGCCCATCCACAATCGCTCCAGCGAGTCGGGCAGGCACGACAGGCCGACGGCCAGGCCACCGGGAATCGGGCGGAAGTGAAACTGCCCCTCTCGCTTGGAGATGCTGATTGGCAAGCGATTCGCGGCTACAATGAGTCTTTTCATATCGGACGTTCTCGAATAGGGGCGAATGGGTACAGGGACACAGCCCGGCGATCCACCCATCCCCCCGGGTTCGGCCTGGTTCGATCATGGAAACGACATATTCCCACCATAGTGGGTTGGCGGGCCGGTCGCAAGGAGGAATCCCCGCCGACGGGACTGGGAACGCGGATCGGGCAGCGTGATGTGAAGGCGGGCGGTCGTCAAGCCGATAGAAAAGGCGGGCAGAGCGTACAATCCGCTTGTCTGCGCGGCCCTGGTGTGCTATGAATATGGGATCGGATGGACACATTATCGGAACGTGCCGGGTTGGGCCTGAGGCCACGGCGCGTTCCTTCACGGCTGGAGGTCCTGACGCATGGTGTTCTGCCGCCCGCACAGCAGAGCCGGGGCGTTGGGTGCGGAAGCTCGTCGCATCGCAGATTTGCTACACCCATATTCTTCAGGATGCGGGTTCTCTGTCGGAAAGAGGTGAAGGCGCGAGTTTCCATCGATTCGCACGCAGGGACAATTCGGGGGGAAACGCCGCGGCGGCATGGAGCCGACGCGCAGGTATGGTGTGGTTTACTCGCTCTGCTTGAAGGAGGATTGCCATGTACAGAAAAGTCCGAGCATTGATACCCCTGGTTCTCTTGGCGGGGCTGGCCCTGGCGAGCGTGTCCGACGCCGCTCTGGTGGGCTGGTGGAAGTTCGACGATGGGTCCGGTACGATCGCCAAGGACAGTTCCGGCAAGGGGTACCACGGCACCATCACCAATCCGCTCTGGGTCGTCGGACACTACGGGGGCGCCCTGAATTTCGAGGGTGCGTCTTATGTGGATGTGCCCCCCGAATCGTGGTCCACGATCGTGCGGCAGGCCACCGTGTCGTTCTGGGCCTACGGCAATCCGGACCTGCAGCCACAGGCCAACTTTATCTTTGGAGCTTTTTCCGACCCGGCCAACAACGAAGCACGGCGGATGAGCGCCCACGTGCCCTGGAGCAACGGCAACGTCTACTTCGACACCGGTGGGCCTGGCTACAACCGGATTGAGAAGGCGGCCAACGCCGCCGACTATGAGGGCACCTGGACCTTCTGGACCTTCCTCAAGAACGCTGACACGGGCGATCAGCAGATCTACATCAACGGCGAACTCTGGCACAGTGGAACCGGCATGACGAACACCATGGAAGGCGTCACCAAGTTCACCATCGGCACCAAGCCCAGCCTCGCGGAGGGGTGGTATCAGGGCATGATCGATGACTTCCGCCTTTATGACCACGCTCTGACGCTCGACGAGATACAACTGGCCATGACGGGGCGCGGTCCCGGCTTGGAACTGGCGTCCAATCCGGCGCCGGCCAACGAAGCGACGGATATTCCGCGCGACGTGGTCCTGAGCTGGGACGCGGGCGAGTACGCCGCGACCCACGATGTGTATTTCGGGACCTCCTTCGCCGATGTCAACAATGCCAGTCGCAGCAATCCGATGGGCGTGCTCGTCAGCCAGGGACAGGCTGCCTCCAGTTACGACCCGCCCGGCGTGCTGGACTTCGAGACGACATACTACTGGCGCGTCGATGAGGTCAACGCCGCACCCGACAATACGATCTTCAAAGGCGAGGTCTGGAGCTTCACAGCCGAGCCGTTTGCCTGCCCGATCGCGAATGTCATAGCAACCAGCAATGGGACCTCCGACCCCATGGCCACGGCGCAGCGGACGGTGGACGGCTCCGGAATCGACGCCGCCGGCCAGGCCTCGACCAACAGTTCCGACATGTGG
>Ga0209407_1005400_pt1 | contig 9954 bp, 6 predicted proteins | sample AD_JPNHG3_MetaG_FD_184410 | JGI IMG/M metagenome (GOLD analysis project Ga0209407, IMG submission 184410) | Active sludge microbial communities of municipal wastewater-treating anaerobic digesters from Japan - AD_JPNHG3_MetaG (SPAdes) (version 2) | ecosystem: Engineered > Bioreactor > Anaerobic >...
AGAGAAAACCTGGCATAACCGCCTCATCTGGGGCGACAACAAGTACGTCATGGCTTCCCTTCTGGCGGAATTCGCCGGCAAGATCGACCTGATCTACATCGATCCGCCCTTTGCCACCGGTGCGGATTTTTCCGTAAAGATGGAGATCGGCGATGCGGAATGGACGAAAGAGCCCTCCGCAATTGAAGACAAGGCCTACCGGGACACCTGGGGCCGGGGCCTCGATTCCTATCTGCAGATGATGTACGAGAGGCTGGTTTTGATGCGGGAGCTGCTGAGCGAGAAGGGGAGCATTTATGTCCATTGTGATCATAGAGTCAATAGTCATCTCCGGATATTACTTGACGAAATATTCGGTGCATCGAATTTCCAAAGAGAGCTCATTTGGACAATGAGCGCTGCGTCTGGTTATAAGGGGATGGTTCAGAATTATGTTCGTGGACATGAAACTATTTTGTATTACTCACGTGGTGAAAATGTGACCTTTAATAAGTCTTATCTTCCGTATTCGAAAGAACAACTCGCTCGCTTTTCGAGTATTGACGAAAATGGTCGGCATTATAAAGTGATTACAAAGACTCGTCGCCTTTATTTAGACGAGGCAAAAGGTGTTCCATTACCTGATGTATGGACAGATATTGCTAACTTTCAAACAATAGTAAACTCACCTGAAATATTGGGATATGAAACGCAGAAACCGGAGGCCTTACTAAAACGCATCATAAATACATCTTCCAACGAAGGCGATCTTGTCGCCGACTTCTTCTGCGGCTCCGGTACAACCGGTGCCGTGGCAGAGAAGCTGGGTCGACGCTGGATCATGGCCGATCTGGGGCGTTTCGCTATCCATACCACCCGCAAACGTCTTCTCGGTATCGAGGGATGCAAACCTTTTATCGTTCAAAATTTGGGTAAGTACGAGCGCCAGTACTGGCAGGGCGTGACGTTTAAGAAACGGTCCGACGAACAAGTTCCCCTCTACGAATACATCCAGTTTATCCTGAAGCTCTACAACGCCGAGCCTCTTTCCGGGATGCTCCACCTTCATGGTCGGAAAGGTAAGCGCCTTGTACACATCGGTGCTGTGGATGCCCCCGTCACCTTTGCGGAAATTCAGGAGGCGGTTGCCGAGACGAAGAAAACCGGGCAGGATTCCCTCGATGTGCTCGGCTGGGAATGGGAGATGGGGCTGCATGACGTAGTCGAAAAGGCCGCCAGGGCAAGCGGCGTGCACCTGCGCCTCTTCAGCATTCCGCGGGATGTGATGGATCAGCGCGCCGTCGAGAGGGGCGAGATCACCTTCTACGAGCTGGCCTATCTGGAAGTGGAAGCCCTGCAGGACAAAGCGGGCCGGTTTGTCGTTGAGCTGAAGGATTTCGCTATTCCGAATCTCGACCTCATCCCCAAGGAGGTCCGGAAAATCGTCAAGAAATGGTCCGATTACATTGACTACTGGGCCGTGGACTGGGACTGGAACGAGGACACCTTCCATAACATGTGGCAGTCCTACCGGACGCGGAAGGAACGGAAATTGGACCTGAAGTCCGATGTCCACGCCTATGAGACCAGAGGGAAGCACCTGATCATGGTCAAGGTGATTGACATCTTCGGCAACGACACGACAAAGGTCTTGGAGGTGAAATCCTGATGGCAAGGAGAAGCAAGGCCAAAGCCGATAAATCAAAACCCATCATCGCCCTTGAGCAAAGACTGCCGGAAGTCCCGGGGCGCGATCCCTACTCGCCGCCAACGCAGCACCTTGTCAAGGACGATAAAGGCGGCTACCTCGTTGAAAAGTTCCGTCGCCCGAGCAAAACTCTCCTCGTGGATCAAATTCGAGAGGAGGTAGATCAGTGGCGAAGCAAGGGCTATAAGGCGCCTGCCGGGATTTCGCCGACCTCCCAGCGCCTGCTGGAGTGGTGGTTTGACGAAACTCACCGCTTCGAAAGCGGCGAGTCTTTTCAATATTACTTCGCGCAGCGTGAAGCAATCGAAACGATCATTTACCTTTATGAGGTCAAGAGCTACCGCGACGTGGCGGACATGATCCTCAGATACATGGACCCCAACGCTTATAAAGAAGATCTCTTCACCCGGAGGAAGACCATAGAGCAGACAGTCCGTGATGAGCGGATTCTTACCCGCGTCGTTCCGGAGACGGGGCTTGTCGCTCAACAGGAACTGCCCCAGCCGGATCATTGCCGTTTTGCCTTAAAGATGGCGACCGGTTCAGGAAAGACGCTTGTCATGGCGATGGCCGCAGTCTGGTCCTATTTCCATAAAAAGTATGAAAAAAAATCCGATCTCAGCCGCACGTTTCTCGTGATCGCTCCCAACATCATCGTTTTCGAACGGCTGCGAGAAGACTTCGAAAACGGGCGGATCTTCAAGGAATGGGACTTGATCCCCCCTGAATGGCAGCACGATTGGCAAATGTCCTGCATCTTGCGGGGGGAATCGAGGAAGACGACAACAGAGGGGACCCTTTATCTGACGAACATACACCAACTCTACGAAGATAAGGGGAATAATCAGCCGGATGACCCGGTCAATCGCCTGCTGGGTCCTAAACCCAAAGAAGCCACCGGTTCGTGGGAAGAGGATATTCTGGATCGGGTCCGTCAACACAAGGATCTGCTCATCATCAATGATGAGGCCCACCATGTCCACGACACGGATCTGGAGTGGTACAAGGTGATCCTCAACCTGCACAAAAACCTGAAAGAAAAGTATGGTGGCCGACTCTCGCTGCAACTGGATTTTACTGCAACGCCGAAGGATCAGAACGGCACCTTCTTCCCGTGGATTGTCTGCGACTACCCCCTTGCTCAGGCAATTGAGGACCGCATCGTCAAGGCGCCCCTGATTGTCCACAAGACGGAAAGGGCAGACCCTGATAAGTATTCCAAGGCAAGCGTTGCCTATGCAGAATGGATCAACATCGCCATCTCCCGCTGGCAGGAACATTTTGATGCCTACAGCAAAGTCGGCAAGCGCCCGGTGCTGTTCATCATGGCGGAAAACACGCGGGATGCCGACGACATTTTCGATTTTCTGAAAGGGAAGGCGGAATTCAAAGGAGCCGGGCAGCTTCTGCTCATTCATACGGACAAGACCGGCGAGGTGAGCAAGAAGGATCTGGATGCGGCTCGGGAGGCAGCACGATCCATCGACTTGCCCAATAACAGGATCAGGGCGATTGTCAGTGTCATGATGCTCCGGGAGGGCTGGGATGTCCGGAACGTCTCCGTGATTCTGGGGCTCCGCCCTTTCAGTGCCAAGGCCAACATCCTGCCCGAACAGGCCGTCGGCCGGGGTCTACGCCTGATGAGAGGGGTCGGACCCGATTACATCCAGATCGTGGAGATAATCGGAACGCAGAAATTCGAAGAGTTCGTAAAAAATCTGGAGGTGGAGGGCGTTGGAGTCGGCATCACGAAAGACCCGCCGCCCTTAGGTGTTCATATTTATCCGATGAAGATCAAGGCGGACTACAACATCGAAATTCCCATCCTCACCCCTGTGCATACGCGGGAATTCAAGGGATTGGATGATTCGGTCATCAAGGGATTGCCGGCTAATCCGAAGGGTCTCGAACCGGCTTCTGTCGGTGGCGTGAAGGTCAATCTGGTGGAAACGGTTACCCAGAAGACCGTTGCCCAGAAGCAGGTGACTATCGATACAGGCATACCGGAGATCAACGAAATCCTTTCCCACCTGACCAGCAGAATCTGCAAGGAGGCCCGGATTGATGGACAGTTTGCCGTAGTCTATCCTATCGTGCGAAAGTACGTTAGGGAGATCTTCTTCGGTCAGGAAGTGGACTTGGAAACGGAGCAGATCCGGCGCTTATTGTCGCACGCAGTAAACCGAGATCACATCATTTCGACCCTTGCGAAGGCGATAGGCGACAAGAGCATCTCCAAGATCACCTCGACACTGCGATCCGATCCTCTTTCTCTGATGGAGCTGGATGGCTTCTACTGGCGGCGGGAATGGTGCGAGCTGGACAAAACCATCTTCAACGTGACACCCTGTTTCAATCCTTTTGAAAAACACTTCGCCCAGTTCCTGGAGCAGGCTGAAGATATTGACCGGTTCGCAAAACTGGCCGAGTCCTACACGAAATTTTCCATTGAGTACCTGAATCACAAGGGCGCCATTTCGACGTATTACCCTGATTATGTGGCAGCGCAAAAGGCAGGAGACGGGACGACCATCATGTGGCTCATCGAAACGAAGGGGTGGGAGCAGGCCGATGTGCCTTTGAAAGACGCCCGTGCGGTGGAATGGTGCCGCGATGCATCGAAACTGACAGGAACAGTCTGGAAGTACTTGAAGGTAAAGTATGCCGATTATATGGCCATGACGGCAAACCTCGGAAAATGGCCGGCACCTTCATTCGGGGATTTTCTGGATAGACTCATGATAGATTCCAAGAAGAAACAACCCGCATTGATAGAATAAGTATTCCAAGGCACAGTCGTCAAAGGAAGGAAATGGCCAATTACGAGAGACAGAGAGCTGTGGTCAGGTCTTGTATTTCAACATGATGGTGTCAGACACGCATCATACGCATTGATTGAATCGCCCCGGGCCACGAGAAGACGCCGCTTACCGACGACATAAAATCAAAATGTTGGAATACAAGCCCTGACCCCATTCTCTCCCTGTAGAGCTTATTGCATTTGATAGATTGATGAATGATGCTGAAGTAAAAGACTTGACTCCAATTCTTTGCAGCCGCCTAAGGCGGATAATTGGGCTGGGCCATCTGACACATAGAACGTAAGGACGAAGTGCGTATGGTAGAAAGAAGTGAACTTGCAGACAAAATCTTAAAGTTACTTGAGGAGAAGCCGGGACAAAAGGCCCGAGACCTTGCCACAGCGCTGAGTGTGGACAAGGCGGAAATCAATTCGATTTTGTACGGTGTTCTTCGTGGCAAGGTCGCGCAGGACAAAGCCTATCGATGGTGGCCAAGGGAATCGAAGAATGTTGAAGGGCCGGATTCAACACTGACCCAGAAATTAGACACCCCGTTGAGCCGCATCTGTTCCTATTATCTCGATTGCCTGAATCATGACGATCAGGGTGGCGTGAGTGTATTTGCATCGAGCAACTTCGGGTTGGATTACGCCGAGCTGACGAAGATGCCGGCTTTTTCCGGGAGTTCGGAGGAATTGTTTGAAAATGAGGCCGTCCGTAAACTTCTCTCAAGAGTTCGGCGAGACCGTGGCCGGCTCTCGCTCGCCCTGGGCTATCCAGTCCTTCTGAAGAAGATTCGCAGCAAGAAGGGTTGGGAAGGCTTTATCGTTGCACCGATATTTCTTTTCGGGTTTCGAGACGATGCATCCAGTCGATATGCGTCACCCGCCCTGACAGACGAGATGCCGCAGATCAATTATACGGCCTTGCGAAGCTTAACCAGCGCCGATCGAACGAATGTCGTTGACGAAGTCGTCCATTTGTCTTTGGATCTTGGATTCGAAGATCCTGACTTTTCAATTCCGGATATTGATGAGCTTATGCTGCGACTCCGGAGCCTGCGTGAGGAATGGGACTGGAAGGAAGAGCCCGATCCCACTAACCTTCGTATCGAGCCCTCTCTTTCGTCATTGAAGGAAGAGGGAATTTATAATCGTGCCATTGTTCTCTTGGCAGAACGCTCGCCCTACACAAAGGGTTTGGAAACGGAGCTTCGGTTACTCCAGTCGGTACCGCAGGATCAATACAAAGATACGGCATTAGGAAAATGGTTACATGGCGGAGATCATGAAAGCAAGTCATTGCCGGGTGAAGCCTTACTCGAAGTGCTTCCAATGAACAGCGAACAACGCCAATCGGTCCATCACAGTCTGAATAATCCTCTGACGGTGATTACCGGGCCTCCGGGGACCGGGAAGTCTCAGGTCGTGACATCCATCTTGATCAATGCGGCTTACCAGGGCAAAAAGGTTCTTTTTGCAAGCAAGAACAATAAAGCTGTTGATGTTGTAGAGACTCGTGTAAATGCGCTGGGGCCCAGACCCATTCTTCTTCGGCTGGGTTCGGGTGAATTACAGGCCCGCTTAGCGGAGTATCTGATCTCTCTTCTCTCGGCGACGGCGTCTCAGCATGATCGCAACAAATACAAAGAGTCAATGCAAAAACTGACGCAGAATCGTTCAAGGCTCGAGGCCCTTGACGCCGAGATGGACGAAACCATTCGAATCCGTAATCTCGTTGACAAGCTCGAACAGGACATCGAAGCGATCCGTAAAGATGTTGATGTCGATCTTTTTCGCTCTTTTAAGACGGTTGAGCTCGACAAAGTAAACGTGGCTCTGACATCATTTAAAACCGCCGTAACTGCTGCAGATAAGCGTCAGCAAACCTTTATGGTGAAATTATTCTGGAGTTTTATACGTAACGGTCGCTTCAATCGGTTGCGGGAAGAAACTGCACTTTTGGGGCCAGTAGCGGAAAGCTTGGGCCTTTCTCTGCCTGCCGGTGACCCCGATGATGCGTGCATTGATTCTTGGCTGGAGCATGTCAGTGCTATCGAAGAGCGTGTTGCATCAGCAAGAAAAGTTCAGACATATTTCCAGGCACTTGCCGGGCTCAATAGAGCGGAACCGCTCGAGCAGATAAGCCGAAAGAGATGTGAATGCATCGAAGCGCTTGCTGATGTATCGACGGCTGTATGGGAGAGTTGGCTTAAATTGCAGCCGGACAGATTGACGCAGGCTGACAGAAAATTGCTGCGCGACTATGGCTCCCTCTTGCAGATGATATCTACGGGGCAGGATGCCGGCGAACGATTGTCGAAAAAAGTCTTTTCCCAATATAACGCGCTATTTCCAAAGATCACCAGTATACTTTCATGCTGGGCCATAACCTCATTGTCTGCACGCGGACGTGTTCCCTTCGAGCCCGCATTTTTCGATTTACTGGTAATCGATGAGGCCAGCCAATGTGACATTGCGTCTGCCATTCCACTGTTGTATCGGGCCAAGCGGGCGGTCATCATCGGCGATCCGAAACAGCTTCGGCATATCAGTGCCTTACCACAAAGACAGGATCGGCAACTGCTTGCAAAGAATGACTTGGTTGAGGGGTATGCGTCTTGGGCATATTCGGTTAACTCGCTATTTGATTTGGCGAGTGGAATATGCCGAAGCGAAGATATCATAGACCTAAGGGATCACCATCGATCCCATTCGGACATTATTTCTTTCTCAAATGAACATTTTTACGAAGGTCGCCTCAGAGTGGCGACGCGATATAACTCGCTTAGAAAGATTAGCGCCACGGAACCGGCGGTTCGGTGGATCAACGTTAAGGGAAAGGTGAACCGACCAGCGTCAGGGGGAGCATACAATCCACAGGAGGCAATGCGGGTCGTTGATGAGATTGAAAGACTTGTCGTTCAGCAGGGATACTCTGGAAGTATTGGGGTTGTCAGTCCATTCCGTGCACAGGCAAATCTCATACGGGAGTTGACCTATAAACGCGAAAATCTGATAGACAGACTGACCAGGAATGATTTTCTGGCGGATACAGTCCACCGCTTTCAGGGAGATGAGCGAGATGTTATGATCTTTTCTCCGACCGTGTCCGAGGGTACATCCGAGGGTGCATTTAATTTCCTTAGGAATAACCCCAACCTGTTCAATGTTGCAATCACGCGTGCGCGAGCGGGTCTGCTTGTGGTGGGGGATCAAGAAGTGGCAGCGAACTCGAGTGTGGACTATTTATCTAAGTTTGCAAAGTACGTCATGGAAAGTAGAGGAAAGGAAGGCACGAAGATATTTGATTCACATCCCTGCGGTCCCGACTACCCCCCTGTCGCGCGACCGGAGCTCGTTTCCGAGTGGGAGAAAGTTCTTTACAAGGCCCTGTATGTGGCAGGCATCAGGCCCATACCGCAATACGATGTAGAAAAGTACATCCTTGATTTCGCCATTCTAAATGGGCAGCGGAAACTCAATATAGAGGTGGACGGCGAACGCTACCATCGTAACTGGGATGGCGAACTGTGCTGGCGGGATCAAATCCGCAACCAACGACTCATTGAGCTGGGGTGGGATGTAATGCGTTTCTGGGTATACCAGATTCGGGATGACCTCGACTATTGTGTCAATCGTGTGGCTGCATGGATAAGTTCGAATCACTGATTCATGGTTCTATACGACAAGCGCGACATAGGGTTGTCGTATAGCATTTCTCAGATCATTGATACGATACTATATGTGTTAGCAACACTACTGTCCCAACGTCTGACCGGTTAGAGTCAGGAAACCAGCCTGCCATGGCTATTTGAGAGGAAACTTGTCCGTAATCGATTTGAACTCGACTTGGCTCCGGTGCCATACTTCCGCATCCTTGCGGAAGGAGACGGCGGATGAACGCCGGACGGACGATCTTCTCTCAACTTATGGACTTCCTGCCGACCCACGCGTTTCGCTCCTGCGTCGAGCGCTACAACGGCAACTACAAGATCAAGAACTTCTCCTGCGGGGACCAGTACCTGTGCATGGCCTTCGCCCAGCTGACCTGCCGGGAGAGCCTGCGGGATATCCAGGCCTGTCTGCGCTCGGCCAACCAGAAGCGCTGCCACATGGGCATCCGTGGTCGTGAGAATTAGGGGGTCGAATCTCGACACTTGACAGTGTGCGCTGACTCTGCCTCAATTCAGCCATGGCACGCCCCTTCGCACTCCGTTCGAGAACGCGTACGGCCAAGTAACCTGCCGCAGCAACGCCAGACAGTCGATCTTTCCCTCCGATGCCGACCGCACGGCCTTTCTCGACCTTCCCGCTCTTCGGATGTCAGCGGGGAGGAGAATCGCGCCTGCTGGCCGATGGACAATCACTTCTGCAGGTAGCTGCATGAAAACTAAAGAACTCATTGACATTACAGGCTATTTTATAATAGAGGAATAGGAAAAGAACACGAGCATATGTCTATGGAGATCCCTGGCGACAAAATCAGTTCTTTTTGCAGGCGGTGGAAAGTCAAGGAGCTTTCCCTGTTTGGCTCCGCGCTGCGGAGCGATTTCCGGTCTGACAGCGATGTCGACGTCCTTGTTAGCTTTTTCGAGGACGCCCGATGGAGTCTGTTCGATCTCGTGAACATGGCAGATGAATTATCCAGTGTACTCGGGCGCCCGGTCGATCTTGTAGAGAAAGAAGCCCTTCGCAATCCCTACCGGCGTGAATCCATTCTATCCACCAGAAAGATCATCTATGCAGCCTGAGGAACGAGACAGGGCTTATCTCTGGGATATGCTCGACGCCGCGAAGGCGATCAGGAGTTTCACGGACGCCTTATCCTATGAGCAGTATCTGCGTGACCGACAGGTCCAGATGGCTGTCGAAAGAGCCCTCGAAATCATTGGAGAAGCCGCGCGCAAGGTATCTGAAAGGACGAAGGCCGGGCAGAGTGCCATTCCCTGGAAAGCCATCATCGCTCAGCGCAATGTCCTTGCCCATGAGTATGGCGAGATCAAGCAAGACAGGCTCTGGGCCGTGGTGAAAAATCACATCCCGGCCCTGATCGATAACTTGGAAGCCATGATCCCGCCATCCAAGCCTTGATCCAACCCTTTGTCACTTTCCTCTATAGCCACCATGGCTCGGGCCGAAAAAACCGGTTGATTAACCGAAATATCGGTGCTATGAAGCAGATAATTAACCGATATGCCGGTGATGTTATGCTGCGTGATGAAAAAATACTTGAAATCCTGAACATTTACAATCGGTTCTGGTCGACGGGGAAGATCGACGCCGGCATCCCGCGGGACCTGTTGGGGCGGTGCGCCCGGCAACTCGAGACAAAGGAGGCCCTGCTGCTCAGGGGGGTGCGCCGCAGCGGGAAATCCACGCTGATGGCCCAGCTGATCCTGCACCTGCTGAATAACGGCACGGAGCCGGCCCGCATCCTGCGCGTGAACCTCGAGGAGCCGCTGTT
>Ga0209407_1005420_pt1 | contig 9929 bp, 3 predicted proteins | sample AD_JPNHG3_MetaG_FD_184410 | JGI IMG/M metagenome (GOLD analysis project Ga0209407, IMG submission 184410) | Active sludge microbial communities of municipal wastewater-treating anaerobic digesters from Japan - AD_JPNHG3_MetaG (SPAdes) (version 2) | ecosystem: Engineered > Bioreactor > Anaerobic >...
ACAACCGGTTCGAGCGGACTCGCGGGCCAAGCCCACTCGCAGCTCAACCAGATATTAAAACAGATACAAAACCCCATAAGGTTGAATAATTAGTCGGCGTAATTGCCTTTTTATTCATAACGCATTCCCTGGAGCGCTTTCAAGTAACCGTCAATTACATCCCGTTGGCGGTATAGCTGGATGGGCTAAGGTTATAGGGTAACAGGGCTTCCCGTTCTGATTCGGTGCGGCAGAGCGGTAATTAGAATGAACTTACTACCATTTTTGAATATCAAGAATCGCAGGCAAGATCACATTGCATTGCACGATAAAGCTTTCCGCTACGACGACCCCTTCTGGGACCGCTATCGACCGCCAAATGGCTGGGGTTGTGAATGTTCGGTGGTCTCATTGAGCGAAGCGGGAGCAGAGCGGGAGGGCTTTGAGGTGTTACAGAGCGGATTGAATGGAAACCCACCAGCGCTAGTTGGCCCTGATGGGAAGGCTGTGGATTGGGGAAATTTTGCCCCTGAGGAGTGGCAATACAATCCTGGATTGGAAGCCCTGGCACCGAATTTTGCTAGGTACAAGAACCTTGCGTCCATCCGCATGGCCGATGGCAAGACAGCGCTTAGGGCTGTGGTAGATCGATACCGAGCTGATATGGACAACACCCGTCTTACCCAGGGAGAGTTTGTCGCCCTGCTGGACCGGATGAACCAGAAGGACTATGCACCTCAAAATATCTTGTATCAGGTAGGGAATCTGGATACTGAACGATTTGTAGCCATGGAGAAGGCTGGGGTCGTCGATTCGAAGATTATGGCGATGGATAGCGATTTATACCATGGGATCGCCGACAAGGTAGCGGATCAAAAAATCCCAAAAGATCTTTTTGAAAAGCTGTATGAAACCCTTCAAAATCCAGAGCGCATATATGAAAACACCGAACCAAAATATCCGCACCTCGGTAAGGAATAATGTTGTTCAATGAACTGGTCCTGGAAGAAGAATTACAATCCTTCCTTGAAGAGCAGGAGATTCGCTACACCAAGAAAGAAAGCTTCCTGGTGGTGGACTCTATTCATTTTGCCTCAGCCCTTGTTTATCGAGCTACGAAGGCGGGGGCTGTCATTTTAAACAACGTATTTGTAGAAGATCTAGTTATGTATGAACGGCGAATCAATGGGGTGGTGATTAATTGGCTCCCGGTAGTAAAAGAAAAGATGCAGGTGGATCCTCTGAGTATTGTGGCATCCTATGTGGTAGATGCCACGGGTCATCCGGCTCATCTTGTGCGGCTTCTTCTCAAACGAAACCTTCCTGTTGTTTCCCCTGGGGGAAAACTGTTTCCAGCACAAGGGGGAGAGAATGGAATGTCCGAGGCCCCTCGCCCTTTTATTCCTCAAGAAATGCCCATGGATGCGGAGAACGGAGAGCGCCTTGTGGTGGAACATACCGGCGAGGTCTATCCAGGACTGTATGTTACGGGGATGGCCGCGGTTAATGTGGGAGGAGCTCCCCGGATGGGGCCTATTTTTGGTGGAATGATCCTCTCGGGATTAAAAGCCGCCCGATTACTAGAGGCCGCCCTTGAAAAAAGATGTCCCCATGACCCAGCTTGAATCGGCCGTTCACTCAATTCTTATGGAGGAGATGAAGTTATGTGCGGCCCCTTTTCTGTAATAGGGATTTCTCCCTCATTGATAGAACCAAGAAAACGATGAGAAATATCTCCTATACTATAAAGTAAAGTTACTCCTACCGGCAGAAACAGGTTTGTTAAGTTTTATTTGACAGATTATAGAAATCATGCAATTATCTAAAAAATAAGGGTGAGATTATTATATAAGTCATCACAATGTAAGACTATCTCAATGTGATAAAAGGATAGTATAAAAGGGGGTAAGTTATGAAAAAAGGTTCTTTTTTGAACTTCCTGTTAATTGTCTGCCTTTTTGTGGTGAAAATGCCATGGGTAGTTTTTGCTGGCGGTAGTCAGGATGCAACAGAAAAATCGATAGAAAGTCCTGCTGGTTTTAAAGAAAAACTTGATATCAACGATAAAAAACCAGGAAAATATAACTTTTACCTAGAAGCCCAGGATAAGGGGGGCAACATAACATTAGAAGGACCCCATAATATCTATATAGATCCCGAATCTGATTTGCCGGTAGTACGGATCATTAATCCCCGGCAGGAAATGCGGGTGCCAGGGAACCTCAATATTGTAGGGACCTGCATTGATGATGATGGGGTTGCAGCGGTAGAACTCATGTTTAATGAGGATCCAACCACTATTGTTAAGGCGGAAGGTACTGAGTTTTGGTCTTACTATTTGGACTCTAAAAACCTTCCGGATAATCTATATTCTATTACAGCTTGGGGTGTCGATATCAACGGCCTTAAGGGCAAGCCTGTTAAGGTATCGTGGAATTTGGATCGTAAACGACCGGTAACTGAGGTAGAAAGTCATTCTCTCGGTGCATTGGTCAGTGGTACGATTACCCTTCGCGGCTGGGTAGAAGATGGGAATGGTATAGAGACCCTTTCGGTATCTGTGGATAACGGAAAAACCTTTCAGCCAGTAAAAATCTCTCAGAATAAAAAGGAAAAACGAACAACCTTTACTACCGCTGTAAACACCCGCCAATTCGAAGATGGTCCTAAGGTTATCTGGTTTAAAGCGAAGGACCGTCAGGGTACGAGTGGCATTTATAGTTATCTCATGTACGTGGATAATACAAAACCGGATGTAAAAGTGGTTTACCCTGAACCGGATAAAGCGGTCAATGGGATATTTACGGTGGCTGGCTATGCTAAAGACACGGTGGGATTAAAATCCCTTTCCTGGTCATTGGGGAAAGATACGGGAGAGTTTGAATTAATAGTAGGAAACCCCTGGTGGGTAAAGACCTTTGATATCCGGGGACAAAATGTAAAAAGTCTTGATCTGGTTATCACCGCCGTAGATGTATCGGGAAATGTAACTACAGAGAAGCGTAAAATCATCGTAGATCAAACAGCAGACTTGCCGGTGGTACAACTTGAAGAGCCTCAATTAAACCAGGTTTTCTTTGGTCATGAGATCAATCTTCGGGGAATAGCCCAGGACGATGATGGGGTTGAACAGATATTGTATTCCCTTGATGGAGCGGCTCCCATAGAAATTCCTACCACCGGCGCCTTCCAGCTTGTTATTTCTGATATTAAGGCTGGACCCCATACCATTGAAGTGTGGTCAAAGGATATTACGGGTATTATTGGTCCTAAGGTAGTGGTAAAGAATATCGTGGTGGCCGGCAATGTTCCCGACCTCGTTATAGATCAGGTGGTAAGTGGTGCTGCAAAGGGAGGAGAGCAAAAACCCTTCAGGTCTGGAATAGAGGTTAATAGCGAATCCAATCCGCGACTTGTCATAAAAGTAAGCAGTGAAAGTGCTCTTAAAAAACTGAGTTGGACATTAGGGAGCCTTCCTGAGCAAAATGTAGAGATAAAAGGAAAAAGTTCAAATCCCCTTACCTATGAAATACCTATACCCTTAACCATAGATTATGGCCAGGTTCTCATCCGTATTACTGCTACTGATATATACGATCGCCAGGGAGTGCTGGAAAATTATATTTATGTAACCGATTTAACACGCCCCCGTGGAGAGCCTGCGGTTGTTTTTGATGATCTTCGTATTGCGGAAGATGGAACACTGCGTTTAGATGATGTTTCTCCCTTTACGGGATATCTTGTAGGGGCTAATGCAAAAAGGGCAAGGCTTACCAAAGCGAGTAAGGTTGTTCGTCTTGTGGTAGAGGGGAATTATTTCCGTCTTGAAAAAGGAGAGTCCCCAGGACGGGAAGAGAACCTCGTCGTAGAGTTTGAAACCGATAAGGGATTTACTTATCGTTCCCGTCCCTTTACGGTAATTAATCCCGGTAAAACCCCAGTACTTACCCTGGATGATCCCCTGCCCCGGTTTATCAATACAGAGGAGAGTGAGGGCCTTTCTACAATGCTTATTGGTGGGAAGGTGCAGGCCGATTTACCCGTAGATCGGGTGATATGGAAACTGTATGGTGCCTCTTCATCTACCGCACTTAAAGAAGGGGAATTACCGGTAACAAAAGATCAATTTGAATTAAAGCTTGAAAAAGAGGATATACCCTTTGGTCCCATGGTGATTGAATTTTCTGCCAGAACCGATGGCGAGTGGGGAGTTGTGGCTTTACCGGTATATCGAGAAGACCCCCAGGCCTTACCACTTGATCCAAAAGCGAAAATTCCAGCCCCCGTCGTTTCCTGGGTAGAAGGGGGACAATTGTATTATTTTGTGAATTCTATAATTTCACTCGATGCCTATGAACTCCAGATAAATGGAAAAGTCCCCTCAGAAGGGCTGCCTCAAAATCTTCCCTATTGTGGGGTAGTACCACGATCGGCCCTTCTAGTAGGAACTAATACGCTTAACCTTCGGGTAATTCAAAAACTGGAAAAACGGGAACAAAGTTGGAACTTCTCATATAAAGCCACGAGGGTGGCCCCGCCCTCTTCTATACAATTCGATCAGGTCGATGGCCAGAACTGGTACAACGGTATCGTTGTATCTCTCCCGCGGGGAGGAAAAAAAGGAGCAGCCCTTATTGCAAAAGTAAAAACTTATAGCCAAATAACGAATGCTACCGCTGCTTTTGGTGAAAAAACAGGTCTACGGGGATCGATTAAGAAGCTTTCTGATTCGGAGTATGAAGTAAGTTTTGAACTTCCCGCCGATTTGCCGGCCGAGAGAATTCCTGTTGCCGTAGAAGTAGCAATCAAGGATAGCCCCGCTGTAAAAGCTTCGGGAAGTTTCTTTGTGGTTCGGCCCGTCGAAGGGAGACAAATAAACGTTGCTGAAAGTTTCCGCTGGGTGGCCCCCACCGTTTTGTCGGACGCCACAATTCTGCTGGATCAACAGAAACCGCTGTTGGGAATATATACGGGGCGTCCCCTCGCAAAGGTAGACTTTGCTAAGAAAACAGAGGGACTTCGCTGCGAAGTAGCAGATGGCCTCGTGGTGCTTTCATCCCTTCGGGATGGCCTATACAAAGATGTCCGACTGGTGCTTACCGACGTGGATGGCTGGCAATACACCAGTGAGGCCTATACGATTTTAGCGGATTCGCAAAAACCGGAACTCGTTTTTGTCAAGAATATCGAAGGGGCATGGATACAAAATAGTCTGGCCATAGAGATAACCGCCACCGATGTAAACGGAATTCAAAAGCTTGAATACAGTGTGGATCTCGGAAAAACGTGGCAGCCCTTGCCAGACAAAAAGACAACCTTAGATGTATCTAGTCTGCCCGATGGAATTGTGGGAGTAGTGTTTCAGGCTACCGATACGGCGGGTCGGGTTAGCCGTATCGGTGCCACGGTGCATAAAGATACGGTAGCGCCGGTAGCAAAGGTGATGGTGCCTATTCAAGATGCCCGGATAAATGGAATTCAGCGGATGGGTATTGCCATCGAAGATGGGGGAAGAATTGCCTCTGTCGAGTACGAAGGTCCCGATAAGAAACGAACGCCCCTTGAACCGGGATATTTTATGGATCTCGTTGTGGGAACCCCCGAACTTCCCCTGAAGGAGGGCATGAAATTCCATATTATCGATGCGGCGGGGAATAAAACGGTATTAGATGCTTTCCCCTTTGTGATAGATCAGCAGATGGATCTTCCCATTGCGGTGGTGAATGTCCCTGAGGATAACGAGGTTATAACCACGGATTTTGTGGTTTCTGGTATCATTTATGATGATGATAAGCCTGCCCGGATCTGGTACAAGATCGATGAGGGCGCCCTTACCGCTCTCGAAGCGGAATATGCCTTTTCTATTCCAATTCCTCTTACAAGCCTTACCGATAACGAGCACACCATTACCATAATTCCCGAAGACATGTATGGTGTAAAAGGGAACCCCGTGGTCCGACGTTTCCGGGTGTCCCTTGAAGAACCGAATGCGAGTGTGGTTTCTCCCCGTTTTGATGAAACAGTTAAAGGCGTTGTAGAGATAAAAGGTGTTGCTTCTGATAAAAATGGTATAGCCCTGGTGCAGGTTTCATTGGACAACGGTGTTTCCTTTAATGACGCCAAAGGAACCGAACAATGGTCATACAAATTCGATTCAAAGATCCTGCAGGACGCTACCCACGTGGTCTTTATTCGGGTTCGGGACAACTATGGCATAGAAGGGCTGTATTCGAGCATGATAAGCGTTGATAATACGCCTCCCCGGCTCTCTTTGGAATCCCCTATTGATGGCCTTACCACGGTGGGGCCTGTCTCTATTTCTGGTCAAGCCAGTGACTCCATGGCCTTAGCGGGAATCACCGTGAATCTGCGGAGTCTAGAGGGGGTAAAGATCCCGCCGGAACTTGCTACCATAACCATAAAGCCCGATGCGGTTATTACCGCAGATCTGGATCTCGCTTCTCTTCCCGATGGTTTGTACAACATCGATGTATGGGCTATTGATGAGGCAGAAAATGTGACGCGCCTTTCCCGTAACATTAAACTCGCAAAGAATAGCCAACCCTACTTTATAGAATGCCTCTATCCATTAGAAGGGGAGTATGTCCAGGGTTCTTTCAATCTCTATGGATATGTGGGGGGCACCGAAAAAGTAAAAACCCTTAGCCTTCTGGTTAATGGAGAAGTCCTGGATGTCACAGAGGTGACTGCGGCGGGGTATTTCCGCTTCTCCCTGGATGGTACGAAGCTTCCCAGCGGTCCCGTGGTTCTTAAAGTTCGGGGTGATTTTGGTGGAACAAAAATGGTGGAATCTACCCCTCGCACTATCCATTATACTCCTAGCGGGCCCTGGGTAACGGTGGATAGTCTTACGATGGGGGATTTCGCCTTTGAACGGCCCTGGCTGAGCGGGCGGGCTGGGTATGACCTTTCGGAGGAAGAAAAAACTCTCCTTGCCGATAAGAAACTTGATAAGGAAATTCGGGATGCTATCCTGGCTAAGAAGCTCCAGGGGGTAGACATAAGCTTTGATAATGGCCGCACCTTTAAAGAAATAGCTAAAAATGGCAAATGGCGTTTCCGACTCGAAACTCAGGACATGGCCGAGGGTACCCACTATATGGTGCTTCGGGCTCGCATGGCCAACGGAGAAACCGCGGTTACCCGTATGCTGGTCCAGATTGATAAAACTCCCCCCACCATACGGCTCATTAGTCCTCAAGCGGGAGGCCGGTATAACCAGGAACTGGAATTTGCGGGTCTCTCAGGGGATGATATAGAGCTGAAGGATCTTCAGTACGTGCTCCGTAAGGGTGATAAGGCATCCTATGAAATACCAGGCTTTATCCAGGGTCTCTATCTTGATACCCATTTCTGGGGATCTACCTTATTTGATGTGGGGGCCGGACTTACCTTCTTTGATAACAATGTAAAGCTCCAGTTCCAGGTGGGTCAGTTTACCCAGGAGCAGTGGTCCTGGTTTACCAGTGAGCCTATGCGCTATGGAGGGATGGTATACGGCGCAAAACTGCTTGCAAATATTTTCTACTTCCCCTTTAGCTTTATTGGGGGGCCCGATTGGTCCTGGCTTTCGGCCAGTGTGGCCTTGGGGGCCAACTATTCTTACTTTACCTATACCCAGAGTGGTAAACCCCAGATGCTGTCTGCTATTCTGGGTCAGTTTGAGTTCCCCCGCATCACCATCCAGAACAAGAACATGAAGATGTTCCGGAGTTTTGCGATGTATACGGAACTTCAGCTCTGGTTTGTGCCTACGGATGTGGATACTTCGATTGTTGATGTGGATACCCTGGTTCCCCATATTACGGCGGGATTCAGATTAAATGTGTTTTAAGAGGAGAAGCAACATGAAACAATCTAAGCTCCTGGTGTGGATCCTTAGGGCATCATGGCTGTGCATCCTCGGTGGAATGGTAGTGGGACTGGTAGGGTGTAAGATAGGGTTAGGTTCAGAGGTGGACCTAGTTCCCCCCGAGCTAACCATTACGAGTCCTTCCAATTTACAGTATGTACCGCAGAGCTTTACTATTGAGGGAACCTGGTCTGATAATCAGGGAATTGGAGAAATCGTAGTAACCAATGCCTCTACCGGAGCGACCATAGGAAAGGCCTCTATCCAGGGTGCGGAATGGAGCGCCCTGGTTTCTCTTCCCGAGGGGGAACAGAACATCCGGGTTACCGCCTACGATAAAAATCAAAATAGCGGTCAAAAGTCTACCCGAACCATCACGGTTCTGGTTGATGCGACTTCCCCCTATGTAGAAAAGTTAGAACTGGTCCGCTTAAGCGGTTCCCGGGATGTCCCCCGGCCGCTGGATGCCCTTAAGGCCCTTGACCCCCTCAGTAAAGAGAATCTGGATCTCTTTCATAATGGCATTGTGCGTATAGAGGCATCCATTGCTGAAAATTTCCAGATGCAAAATGTCACGCTTCATGTGCTTGATGAATTGGGGCAGGAGGTGCTGGTGCTTTCAAATAAAAGCCAGAATCAGTTTAGCCCCTCTTTTGAACTTACCCAGGAGATGCTTACCCAGAAAAATCCCATGTATGCCAGTGGTCGCCATTGTTTCCGGCTTACCATGGAAGCCTACGACCAGGCAGGAAACAAAAATACGGATCAGTTTTTCTGGTTCTGCTGGTATGCTGAAGCGGATCAACCTAAGGTTGTGCATATGCCGGCGGTAACGGAAGGCCGTATCGTGGTCCCCTCTGGAAATATGGTTACCTTTGATTTTTACGATGATGATGGACTCGGTGTGGTACAAGTGAAGCAACTTTCCGTTGCAGACTGGAATAATGTTCAAGGGTCGACCGATGAGGAAAAATTAAACTATCTTAAGAACAACGATAGTGCCCGACAGACCCTCTTAGGTGCTTCTCTTGTGGGAAGCGAAGGGGGACGAATAAAAACCCATTCCCTCTCGGTAGGCACTACTTCGGGGGAATACCGCCTTGTGGCGATGGTTCAGGATGTAAAGAATGATGGGACCTCTCCGCTCTGGAATGCCCAGGTCTGGCCTCTCCTTGTAACGGACGAGGATGCGCCAGTCCTCTTTGTCCAGAGCCCGACCCAGAATACGGTGCCGGCAGTAGATGGGGACGGTACTTTTACCATTCAGGGGTATGTCCTGGATAATCGGGGAACCACGTCGATGCTTATGGCCTGGGTGCCGATCGGTTCTTATCGCACTGAAGAAAGTGTAAAGAATGAGCTGGACAATGCGCAGCTTAGTGTTGGTCAGAAATCCACATTAGATGATGGAACCGTGTTACGAAGGGTTGCCTTGACGACCGCTGCAGATAGGGTTGTCAATGGGGTTCCCTATAAACAACATACCTTCAAAATTCCGCTGAATCTTTTTACGGATTTTAACTATAATGGAAACATTCAGAACGATATCAAAAACTTTTATTTTCTGGTACAGGATGAGGACGGAAACAAAACCTACCAATCCCTGGTTCTGTTGGGAGATCAGGCACCTCCGATTATTACCATAACCTATCCTTACCAGGAATTACAGGTCCACGATGTTTCGCAAGATCTGGTCATTCAGTTTAGTGCCAGTAAAGAAAGTGGGCTCGTCATAGAACAGGCCCGGCTAGAGGATATTACTAATTCTTCCAATCCCCAGGAACTTACTCTAAGTAGGACCGGCAATAACTGGTCCGCTACGGTAGCAGCGGCATCTCTTTCTGAAGGGCGGCGGGCCTACCGGATATCGGTAACCGATAAGCTTGGCAACACAGCAGTTCAGCAGCGGACAGTTATTCTGACATCTCTACCTGCGTTACAGTATATTACCTCAAGCCAGAGCAATGGTCTGTATGGAACTGGTCAGACCCTGCTGTTACAGGCAAAATTTTCCCGTCCGGTGAGAGTAACGGGGAATCCCCGCTTACGGTTGCGTTACAGTCCGCAGGATGCCACC
>Ga0209407_1005435_pt1 | contig 9910 bp, 19 predicted proteins | sample AD_JPNHG3_MetaG_FD_184410 | JGI IMG/M metagenome (GOLD analysis project Ga0209407, IMG submission 184410) | Active sludge microbial communities of municipal wastewater-treating anaerobic digesters from Japan - AD_JPNHG3_MetaG (SPAdes) (version 2) | ecosystem: Engineered > Bioreactor > Anaerobic >...
GACGTCATCTGGCGAGGATGTCATATCATTCTTTAGGGGATAACAGGCTGATGATACCAAAGATCTTTTTCTGCTTCTGGATTATTCATGGCCTCTAACTGAGAATTCAAGAAATCTATATAAAAGCGCAATTGATCTTTTTGTTCATCAGTAAGTGAACTTAATCCAAGAAGACCATATGCGACGGCCAAATGCTTCGCTTCGTGCGCTAGTGCCAATGCCGCATAAAGTGGATTGTTTGCAGTATAACTGTTGGAAGGAACATAAAATATCCCATTAAGAATTCTCGGTTGACCGCCTTGTGTCTCCTCAATTCGTTTAACGAACCCAAGTGCGTAAGCATACGCTTCTGGAAGTTGCCTCAAAATCGATAAAGCCTCGCGCATATTGCTTCTAAATTCATCAGACCCAGCAATTGTGATTCCTGTATCACGAGTGCCAGCACTAAATTTGCTGACTTTCTTATTTGCTAACATATCTACTAGCTTCATAGCCGATAAATCCTAACTTGGTATCTGACGCGCATCAACATGTTTTCTTTCTGAGAACTCGGCCTTCTTTCCGGGGTTATACGTAGATACAGGCCGCAAATACCCAACAACACGTGAGTATATTTCTGTTTTACTGCCACAATTTGGGCATGTTGCGTGTTCTCCGCTAATATATCCATTCTTTTGACAGGACTCGTTACTACAGATAGAGAACGTCGGCGTAAGTGTGATATATGGAAGTTTAGTTTCCTCCATGAGTTTTTTTACAAAAGCTTTTGCTCCGCCAGCGCTAATTCTTTCTCCAAGCCATACGTGCAGAACAGTTCCACCAGTGTATTTTGATTGGAGATCTTCTTGATGTTCTATTATCTTAACAATATCGCCATCGGCGTTATTTGGATAAAGTGTTGATCCAGTATAGTATGGGGCTTCTTTCGGCCCAGAATAATGGGCTTTAGAACCAAATTTCTTTAAATCTTTAAGCGCTAGTCTGTATGATGAGCCTTCTGCTGGGGTTGCCTCAAGATTAACTAAGTCATCTTCAAATTCAGGAGCGTTGATAACCTTGAGTATCTCATCAAGTGTTTGTTTCGCGAGATCATGTCCTTGTTCTGAAACTATCCCATCTTTTATACCAAGATTTAGACAAGCTTCGTGCATTCCGATTAACCCGATAGTTGAAAAATGCTGAGACCAGTATTTGCCTGACTTTTCTTTAACACCGCGTAGCCAAAAACGCGACATTGGATAAAGACCGCGTTCTGTCATTGTCTCTAAGAACTTTCGTTTCTCGCGCAGCGCAATAACGCTTTCTCTGGTCCAATCTCTTACATTAGATAAGAACATGGCAATATCGTCATTTCCCACGCTAAGACTGTCCAAAGCTATTCTTGGAAGATTGAGAGAGATAACTCCTATAGATCCTGTTAATGGATTAACCGAAAACAAACCGCCCTTGCGGTTGATCTTGCGCAAATCCAGATTTAACCTGCAACACATAGACCTGGATTCATCTCTATTCCTACCCGTATTTAAGTATCCTGCAAAATAAGGTATCCCGTACTTGGCTGTTGCCTCCCACATTGGTTCAAGGAAATCCGCATCATATGGAAATTCACCGTTTATGTCTATCGTAGGAATTGGGAATGTGTGGGTTCTTCCAAGAGCATCTCCTTCAAGATAAATCTCAAACAACGCTCTTACTAGCATTTGTTGTTCTTTCTGTACATCTCCATATGTATAGTCTTGTGGAATCCCACCTATGATAGCTGGCATATCTTTCATTTTCTTTGTTGGAGTGATGTCCAACGTAATGTTTGAGAAAGGACTTTGCCCACCAGATCTTGTTGGCACATTCATATGGAATACAAATTCCTGTACAAGCTGTTTGACTTGTTCATACGAAAGCTTGTCTTCTTTTACAAAAGGAGCCATTAATGTGTCCCAGTTCGAAACCGCAACAGCTCCGCACGCCTCATTTTGAATGCAGAACATAAAGTTAACAAGTTGCATTAAAGCTGTTGACAGGTGTTTTGGTGGCTTGGATGTAATAACTCCTGGCGTGTGTCCAAATCCTGTAATCAGCAAATCCGCTAAATCCCAACCACTGCAATAAGGTGCCAGTGCAGACTTTAGTTGGTGAATATGCAGCTGACCGTTAATATGTCCAGCGGCTGCTTTTGGTGGATAAACTTCTTTTAGCCAGAAGTCTTTCACAAGAGCTCCTGACAAATAGAAGTTCAACCCCTGAGAGCTGTAGGTTACATTGGCGTTCTCAGATATTCTCCAGTCGTTCTTGTCAATATATTCTTTTACCAACCGTACTCCGTCCATAAAGGCTCCTTTTGACTCTTTGCTGTGGTAGGGGAGTAATTTTAGACGACCGACAAAGGCGAGTAAAACATTTTGTGCTATTTTTGGGAGGGACATGTGTTCCTACCGGCTACCCTTGAAAAACATACCAAATATGGCTAATTAGATTAGCCTTTCTAGAATGGCTGCAAATAATAGAAAAAGAGCGAAAAGTCGCTCTTTTTCTCGATTAGTGCGGTTTCTTTAGATAGTAATCTGGAACCTTTGAATCTGCTCCTGGACAAACTAGATGATGGATTTAAAGTTATCAAGGAAAATATTGATATTAGGGACTGGGGAAGTTAAGATTTACACCAGAGGTGACTTAACAAATGAAACTAAGTGACTTGCTAGCAAATAGGAAGGACAAAGCTGAATTCATGCGCGAAAATGCGGTCCCCGAATTTCTTGGCCACGATGTCGATTCTATCATTGAAATGGGTTTAACATGGGCCAAGGGAGTCGCTTTCGACGTAATTCATGATAACCTGTTTGGTTATGAAGAGCCACCAGATTTTTTTATTGCCAATAATCATATAGACCTGTGGGCGTCGCCAAGGATGGCCGGCCTCATAGAAAAGGCCGTGAATGACTTTTATGGCCCAACTGAGAGTGGGAAATACGTAGAGAGCAGAATTAAAGCAGCTGCCAGGCAATACTATGATGCTTATCCAGACGCAACACCTGGCGACATATGGGCCAAAATGGATATGGTAGCTGCTGAGATTGGAAAGGAGATGCTTCCTTACTACAGTGATCTACTGCTCTCGAATGAGAGCAGTAGTAATAAGAAAACGAATGAAAACAAGTACCCAAAGAACAAGCTGTCTTAGTGCTTTTAGATTAGGATTTCAAGAGGGAGGATCGCTTTTCCTCCCTCTTCTTCCAGTTGGTGAATTCGTACACCACCCCCTACCTCCCCTCAAACCACTTGTTAAACTCACCCGATCTTGTTATTACTATTACTTCCTGATTCTGGCCAAAAGCAGCTTCTGTGAAGTTAGCTGATCCTATTATTGCTGTTATTCCATCAATTACTATAAGTTTCATATGAAGCCCCGGTACTCTTATTCCACCCATTTCAGATAATTCTCCATAATATATCCGTACTTTAACGCCCTGGTTTCTCTTGCTTTGTAGAGCGTTAATAATACTTCTATTAGTTAACATGTAAGCTGCAACATTGATAGAGAACTTAGCGCTGTTTATCTCGTCTAGTACGCGTTCCAGAGCAAATTCAGCATTTGATGGTGATATAAAGATAACTTCATTTCTTGGGGCAAGCCAGGCTAGTCCTAGAGCTAGCAAGATTACTAGAAGCACTAATAGGTGTTTTGGCCTCCAATTAAGCCTCAAACTCACCCCCTACCTCGGCAACCATACCCCTGTCTGATTTTGGTATATACCACCAGATTCTTTCTCACCATATACCCGCTTTGGTCTATTGCCACGGAAAAATACTAGTTGGGCAATCCCATGGCCAACTATCAGTTCTACAGGCAATGTTCCCGTATTGGCTATCTCTATGGTTAGAACACTATTCTTCCACCCTGGCTCAAGCGGTGTTACATGAGGCACTACACCAAGACGTGCATATGTACTTTTGCCAAATGATAGGACGAATATATTCTCTGGTATATTGAATCTCTCAACGGACTCGCCCAAGACACAAGTATTTGGATACAAGATAAACTTCTCCTCACAGGTCTCTACGGTGAAATTACGTTTATTCCTTTCTGGATCCAGCGGTGTGAGTATAGAATCTGTGTCTATAATAAATAGATCTGTACTATTTCCCGCTAGCTCATATTGTCCGATTCTCTTAACATAGTCGCGTTTTGGAACCAAGAACGTCTTTCCTAGGCGTATGTCGTACCCAAAACTCCCAAGTCCATAAGAAGGTTTTCCTTTTTGGGTTCCCTCAAACGGCTCTATCATAGGAGGGACTTCCTCACAAAGCCTCTTTATTTGCTTATCGTTGAGAATCACTTCTCTCTCCTCCTAATCCGGCGGTGTATTTATACCACCAGCTATCGCGTTTCACTTTCCAACCGCCCTTGCAACGGCATCCTGGTGGCCATCCCGGGCAGTAAGGTAACGCGATACGGCTTCGTTATAATCAATTTTACAGAGTTCAATTTCATCATACTCAAAGAGATTGACAAACCATAGAAGAGCCTCTGCAAGCTCATCTGACGGGTAACCATTAGGTTGTATCCACGGCTGAGCATGATATACGCCGTCATTGTCTTGCCATGACGTAATGGGCCATGCGGTTTGTGGACAGAGAGGCCATGTTGCAATTTCTCCAGCTACCCACACGCAGGGGACGTCTCCCTGCAGAAGAAGCATGTATCTAGTGGGAACGAAATCACGCGTTGATGCTCCTCTGTCCGGGTACCAATAGCCGACTACGGCACGATCTAGTGGCATCGTCTTGCACAAATGAATGGCATCAATCGAGCGCTTTAGCTCAACTCCGTAAGTTTCCTCCTTGTGCAATCCATTTGGCGCCACAAGCAGCTTCTTGTATGCCCTAAAGATAGCCAGAATTTTGTCAGCCCAGTACTGCGTATTATCTTTCATTTTCACAACGTCTCCTCCTTTTCCTATTCAGACTCCTAACTACAAGTAATTCTTGAGTAGGTTCATAATATTACCACCGACCTTGCATACATTCTTTTGTTGCTCCTTGTTCAGAGCAGCAAAATCTGGTCCGAAGTCCTTTAGGAAGTCTTCCTTTGCATCGGCTAGCAACAGCCTGATGTAATCCCCAATCTGGTTTGGACTAGTAATCCTACCATGCTTGGAGAATACAGATTCTAGACGATTTTCAGTAATATAAGACAACAACTCAGCCTTGAGTCGCTCAACCTCTGGGTCTTCAGTAGTATGAGGCTGTCTTTGTGCCTGCTTCTTCTCCGCGAACTCTGGGTTCTTCTTCTTAAGAATAAAAGGGTTCCCATGCACATCAAGGTAAACCTTGGTATATGGTTGTATCACCACACCCTCACAAATATTGTTGGGCGTGCCCAAGATTAAGGAGTCAAATCGAGTGTCAAATTCAAGGGCTGCCTCAAGGCCAACGACCTTTCCAACCACTGGCACTAAATATGCTGCAGGAATGATGCGCTCCAACTCAGCAAATGATATCAGGATATCATTGATCATCATTCCAAAGTACAGAATGCGCCTCTCCGGTCCGTACTCCACGCCCTTCTGAACCCCACGGCCAAAAAGCTCACCGAAAAGACGCACTGTAATATAAGTACGATCAGTAAGCTTCTGCACCGATACCAGCAAATCCCGATGCGCATCAACCAGATCTGTTATCTGCACGCCTTGAAAACTACCTGTAAGGCTCAAGAAATTGTTGCGAGAACCAGCAAGCATGTCCTTATTGGTCCTAAAAAACCACTGCATATTACTGCCGTGAATTTTCTCCGTAATAACGAACATCTCGTCTTTTAGCTCTGGATATTGATTTACAAAATCAGTCACAAAACGCCTATGGTAACTATTTTCTATCTCAGGCCAATGCTTAAAAACCGTGTCACCACTCTCCATATCATCTCCTCTAAACCCACGGTGCATCTGTAATAAATTCGATTGCCTTTTGTTTGACTTCATTTTCGGTCTTTCCCTTAAAGGTCATTGGAGAAGAATAGACACTCTTCTTCCACCCTTTGGCATCTTTCCAGAATGACGGTACTGTGTGTAGTGTTAAAGTCCATACGTCATCGCAACTGGCATGACCATGTGGCTCAAACAGATGGATTGACAGTATATCTTTATCTGATTTTCTTGGAAGTTTCTTTAGAGCTTCCTCCCACTCCACTTTCTACCTCCTCATAACTAGCCTCAAATATATCAGGCTTACAAGGGTACTTTTCTCCTTTGATACCTGTGATGATCCAATCACCATCTAATACTCTTAACCGACCTTCTAGCGTGTCAATGTAAAAGGAGCCATCAGAGAATACAACCCCTTCTGGCAGGTAACCATTATTGAAGTAGTTTCCCACAAAGAACTGTTCTGCCTCAACAATTATTGGCTTCTTTAAGAACACACTCTTCATGTTCTTGCCTCCTATGAAAAAACCGGGCGGTAGTCGGGGTGGTCAAGACTACCGCCCGTGAAGGGGGATACATGCGTCCTTAGTATATGTGGCGGGACATCTGAGTCAAGAGGACACGTGTCTAGATGCCTGGATTGCCCTGCCCTGCTTTGCGGCTTTAGCCCTGGCTCCTTTCTTCCCATACCTGGCAACTGTATATAACTTTCCATGGTCGCCGTATTGATATCCAACGATCTTAACCTTGCCATCTTTGTTGATTTTTCGTATTTCTTTAATAGGCATCTTTATCCTCCACTGGGTCATAGAATGCTGCGTCACATGCCAGGCAGACCACCCAGTCGCCGTCCCTTACTAGTTCTCCTCCACAGATTTTGCACTTCACGATTTAGCCTCCTTGATTTTCTTTGGGGGAAACCAATAAGACCTCTGGCAGTCCTTACAGATCCACCATGCTGTTTTGGATCGTTTCAGCTCTTTCCCACACCTATCACATTTAGGCTTTTCCATCACCGCCTCCTAAAATAGAGTATAATGCGCACTAAGGAGGCATTACACATGAAACTAACAGACTTACTGGTTAAGAGGAATGTAGACCGGTTCAAGAACGAAATAGGAACCAAGCTTGGGTTTGATCCAGTAGAGGAACTGGGAATTAAGCTTGAACCCGGGCTTTCTGGGTTGGAACTAAACCTGGATAATGTTAGGAATGAGAAATTCCTAGAGCTCTTTGAAGCCTTTAAAAACTGGGCTAAGGACTCTGGGTTCTCAACAGACAAAGACTGGCAGACATTCCAAGAGACACTTACAGATACTCTAAGAACAGAGCTCTCTGGTGGCATTGAAGAGAGTAAATTCCAAGATGTATTTGAGAAAGCAGCCAAGGCTCTAGAGGGCTATATTGCCAATAGTGGCCTTGAGCATCTTGTTAAAGGAGTCAAATTCGAGACCTATCTTCCAGAGTTGACCATCTAACAGGTTCTTGCCCCAAGAAGAGGGAGCTTATGGCTCCCTCTTCTTGTACTCAGCTACCCTAATTAGCTTATTAACACCGCCAGTGAGTGCCTCTAATATTCTTGCGCATTCTTTGTCCAAGTAATACTGCCCATACAATATAGGCTCTCCTTTGGCATTCTTCTTAGCAGTGGCAGCATCTAGCTCGGCTTGGTCCCAATCAAATGGCCTAAAGCCCAATCTGTGTGGTACCTTCTTTAGGATAGTTCTGGGGACATCTTCAAAGTCACCGCCAACCATTAATTGATCTCCCGTTGCTTCTGCTGCCTCTACTACAGCCTTAAGTGGTACAGAAACATCCGTCTCGCTTACTACTACATAGGTTCCACAACCCCGATTCACAAACCGGTGCTGTATAACCCTCTCAACAAGATCGGAGCTAATTAACTGAAGTGTCTCTGGTTTCTGAAAGTAAACGGTATCAACAGTGAATTGGCCAAAGATAATTGACTTCTTGCCGTCCCACATAGCAAGAAGCACATTATCCCCAAAGGCCATATCTTCAAGTGTCCGTAAGGCAATTCTCCTGGAGACACCATACTTTTTACACTCAGCACGAAACTTAGCTGGTGTCCAGTACACTTTGCCTATATGATGTAGCCAGTACATTAGAACCTCTTAAGAACATACTTAGCTGCTCTTTCAAAGTCCTCTCTCCTGGCACTATAAGCAATTGAGAACAACAGTGGCTCCAATTCCTCATTTGGAATCTTATCCACCTTCTTGATCTCCTTCTTGAAGAACTCCAACAGTGTCTTCACATCATTATTCATCTGTCCTCCCTAAGGCAAACATTACAGCTGAAATTGCCTTTTCTAGCTCCTCGTTAGAGATGTGCCTACGACATTCATTTAAGATGCCTAGGCACATGTTTAAGGCATCTTCTAATGGCTGTGATCCCACTTTAAATCCAGCCATAAAAAGATATGCCTCCCTCTCTTTCCCAGAGTGTTCAAATGGCTTGGTCAATACTTCAGGATTTGTCCACTGTGAAAAGGTATCGACCAGCTTATCCCACTCTTCCGCACTAAGTCCTATCTCTTCCCAGATCAAAATGGTGTTTCTCCAGTAAGGTAGCTCTCAAAGTCAGCCGCTAGTCTCTTAACATTGGTTGCCAATGTAGTGACATCTGTATGTTGCAGGCTAGAGACTGCATCAGCAGCTGCCTTTAGTGCAACAGACTTAACAATTCTATCTTCCTGCTGGTCCGAGACCTTCTTAACCTCTGTGGCCCTCCCACGAGCCTTCTCAAGAGCTTCCTCTGTTACCTCAATAGTAACATGATCTCCCTTCTTGCCAGGTGGGTCTTGCAAGTTACTGTTCAAGAAGATTGACTTCTCCTCGCCATCTGGAACAATCCCTACTCGCCAGTATGGCCTGCCCTTATATTCCTTCTGACCAACCCACACCAGCCTACCCGATACTCTTACCTTGTTGCTCATTCAGCGCCTCCTTTATTTGATTAAAAAACTCCTCCAACGTCCCGTTCCTGAAAAACAGAGTCACATCATCTACTGGATCACCAAGCCATACATACCATGTATCACCTCCTTTCCTAAAACACCACTTGTCCCCAGGCCTAATGAATACATTAACCTGTTTGTGCATTTTCACCTCCTTTAAGGGCAAGCTAGTCGTGGGAACAGCTAGCTTGCCCTTGGTATGTTAGAACGACGATTTCGCGGCTTCTTTTAGCAGTGTACTTCTTATAGCCTTCTCTAGTCGGGAAGTAGAAGATTCCGTTCTCAAAATAAGCTTTCTCTGGGCCCATCTGTTTAACTAATCTAGATGGTATGGCTATATAAACCGTGCCATCTTTATAGCTCCAAAGAGCAATACTATGATTGACATCCCTAAAGTCATCTAGATGTACATAAATAGACTTAACCGGCCCAAAGTAGTAATAGATCCCCCTCATCCATCCCAACAGTTTAGTATGTGCTATCTTTAAATACCGAACTTCCTTTCTTTCTTGGCCAGATTCTCGGAAAACATATGCTGCATCTCTACGTGACTTGTATTTCTGCTCTCGTTGGTAGGCCCAGTTAACAAACTCTCGCTGAAGCTCTTTATTGCCAATTCCTAGGGCGTCAATATACCACCTAGCATCTGAAGGACCTCTAATCGAGTGTAGTGCTTCCATAAAAGCTGTACATTTACTCTTACCGCTCCCATAGGCAAGTGCATTCAAAACCAGCCTTTCCTCAGAACAATCTGGTGCATACCAGGACTTACCGTCATAGCAGATTTCGTGCAGCTGGTTAGAGCATCTAACTTTCATTGAGCTACCCCCCTCTCAAGCTTAATTAGGACGTTTCTTACATTGGTTTATTAAGAAGACAGCATTGTTCCGTTGTCTAATAACGGCTGCTCGTTCTCCCTCTGTTCAGTAGGATATTCCGTAGTGGCAGGGAACGGGCCACCATGGAATACGTGCTCGTAGTATGTTTCCAGAAACGACCACAGGGCCTCGTCTCC
>Ga0209407_1005437_pt1 | contig 9907 bp, 7 predicted proteins | sample AD_JPNHG3_MetaG_FD_184410 | JGI IMG/M metagenome (GOLD analysis project Ga0209407, IMG submission 184410) | Active sludge microbial communities of municipal wastewater-treating anaerobic digesters from Japan - AD_JPNHG3_MetaG (SPAdes) (version 2) | ecosystem: Engineered > Bioreactor > Anaerobic >...
CCTGTTATTTACAGAATACTTAAGACACCCCACCACCGTACCGGAACAAAATGGAATGTCTATCCGATGTATGACTTTGCACATGGACAATGCGACTATTTCGAAGGAGTGACTCATTCTCTCTGTACTCTTGAATTTGAAGTACATCGCCCTCTTTACGACTGGTTTATTGACCAACTCCGGACAGGTGAGTATCGACCAAGGCAAATTGAATTCAACAGGCTCAATCTTACCTATACTGTCATGAGCAAAAGGAAGCTTCTGGAACTTGTGCAGGGAGGTTATGTGTCAGGTTGGGACGATCCCAGGATGCCGACCCTCTGCGGTCTGCGACGCCGGGGATATACACCTGAATCCATCAGAAAATTTATTGACCTGATCGGATATACAAAATTTGAAGCCATTAACGACGTATCTCTTCTTGAGCATGCCGTCAGAGATGATCTTAACCTTCATGCACCAAGAGTTTTCGGCGTATTGAATCCTCTGAAGGTAATTATAACCAACTATCCCGGGGGAGTCACTGAGGAAGTTGAAGTAGAGAATAACCCTGAAGATCCCGGAATGGGAACCCGGAAAGTTCCATTCTGCAGGGAATTATATATCGACCGGGAAGATTTTATGGAGACTCCTCCTCCAAAATATTACAGGCTCTACCCCGGAAATGAAGTAAGACTTAAAGGAGCATACATCATAAAATGCACAGGATACCGGAAGAATGACCATACAGGCGAAATAGACGAAGTTTATTGTACTTACGATCCTGAAACACGCAGTGGTGGCCCATCTGCTAACCGCAAGGTAAAAACCACAATTCACTGGGTATCGGCACCCCATGCTATTAATGCTGAAGTCCGGCTATACGACCGCCTCTTCACCCACGAAGATCCTCTTGGCCAGAAAGACCGGGACTTTAAAGAATTCCTGAATCCCGACTCACTTAAAATCCTTAAAAACTGCAAACTGGAACCATCACTCAAAAACGCAAAACCTCTCGATAAATTCCAATTCCAGAGAGTCGGTTATTTCTGTGTCGACCCCGATTCAACAGAATCTTACCTTATTTTCAACCGGACTGTTCAACTGAAAGATACCTGGAGTAAATTAAAACAATAAATCACTGGTGCTTTTAACTCTTAAAAATAATCCCGGAAAGAGAAAAATTATATCCAAAAGCAACCTTTCCGGCATCATTTTTGTCTTGATAATTAGATGATTAAATACTAATTTTGTATAATGTTAAACTAAAAATTACTGCCATGAAAAATGCCGTAAGATTCATTTCAGCTGTTGCCGTTGCTTTTATGGCAGGTTTAATTGCCTGTGATAAAATACCGGGTGAAAATCAGAAAGGCACCATTGAATTTGCAATAACTGTGCCCGATGAGGTGGAAGGAATAAAATCGGGTATGAAATCCGATTCCCTGCCAGCTGTTTATAACCTCCTGGTTTCACTTGAGGATCTCACAGGAAACCATGTAACAGACACACTGATACCGGTTTATTCCTTCGGGTCAGGTTTTGTTAGTGAAAAACTTGAACTCAATGTTGGTGAATATAAACTTGTAAAATTTATGGTAATCAACCCTGCTGGTGAAGTTTTATTTGCTTCACCGGTAGCAGGTTCATCCATGGCATACCTTGTGAAACGACCTCTTCCAGTAATATTCAGAGTAAATCCCAATATTATAACCAGGCTGGTGCCTGAAGTTCTCAAAGTGGAGAATATGAACCCGGAGCAGTTCGGATACGTAAATTTCGGCATCAGTGTTGTAACTCCTGTTGCTTTCTGGGTTGCTGCTTTAGCAGAGAATCCGGCTGCTGTTACTGCTTCTCTACCATATACAGAAGCAAAACTTACAGTTTATGCTGCAGATGGCTGGTCGTTTACTTTCAAACTAACTGGAGGAGTAAACAGACTTATAGTCAGAAAATCTGAAGTCTATAAATTCATAGCGGAAAAAGAAGGTTACCTTCCCTTGAAATTGGAAATTACATTAATGCAACTATTGCAAACTACTAAGGAGAATCCTCTGTTACTTAAACTCCAACCAGGTATCACTTATTACAAGCTTGTATTACAACCCGGACCGGAAGATGGGAAAGATGCAATGATTAGCAATCTTGAACCTGATAAGAATTTTGGAGATCATAAATATTTTGAGGCCACATTCCTGCCTGAGCCCATACTTACAGTAATGCGTCTTAACAGAAGCCTGATAGCTTTCAATTTAAATCAATTGCCAAAATCAGCAATAATACGAAAAGCTATTCTGAGACTTTTTTATGAAACCCCGATTCCGTTCGATAATTCTATAATTACTTCTTCCGATAAATTTATCGGAGGAGTATTTCAGCAGGTAATAGAGCCATGGGATGAACATAAGGTTACATGGAATAACCAGCCGGCAACAACCGAACTCAACCAGGTATTTCTTCCACCATTTATCAGCGATAAAAACTTTGTCGAAGTTGACATAACAAGGCTTATAGTACCGGTAAATTCTGTCAACTTACCTAACTATGGTATAAAGTTTAGACTTATCCCGGAAGATAAATTCCCTGGTTTCAGATTTGCATCAAGCGATCATCCAAACAGTACACTCAGACCAACACTAATAATATATTACACACTGCCTTAAAGTAAGATATAAAAAGGAGCATCGTTTTATGCTCCTTTTTTATTTTATTTTCTTTATTTATATTTGCATCCCGAAAACTGCTCCGTGGTGTAATTGGCAACACGTCTGACTCTGGATCAGAAAAGTTCAGGTTCGAGCCCTGACGGAGCAACGAAGTGGCGGAGGAAGGGCGAGAAGCTGCGAACCCGATCAGCGGGTGAGCAGTCCCGATAGCAAAGCGTATCGGGAAGCCCTGACGGAGCAACGAAGTGGCGGAGGAAGGGCGAGAAGCTGCGAACCCGATCAGCGGGTGAGCAGTCCCGATAGCAAAGCGTATCGGGAAGCCCTGACGGAGCAACTACAGTGCCGGTTCTTTAGCCGGCATTTCTATTTTGCGACGGCAGGGCGAGAAGTGACCGACCAAAGGGAGGGAATCCCGATAGCAAAGCGTATCGGGAAGCCCTGACGGAGCAACGAAGTGGCGGAGGAAGGGCGAAAGATTAGAAAGCCGATTTTTATCGGCTATTTTTTTATTACTCTGACATTTTCTCCTCTGTCACCTGTAACAATCAAAATATTATAGATCCCCGGGACTCCTTTAAGATTTATTTCAACAATCTTCCGGTTCCTGAAATTCTCATTGCTTATTATCTTCCCTGCAGCATCACTTAAGAATATTCTTGCCTCAGGTATAACTTCTCCAAAATCAATATATAAAAGTCCATTGGTAGGATTGGGATATACCCGAATATTTTTCATGAGCTCATTCCCGGTAATTATTTCCGTAACAACCACAGGATAACACTCAGAAATAAGCTCGCAGCCATCCTGCTTTACCTTAACAGCATAGCTGCCACTTGAGGTTGGAGTAAATGACTGGCCAGTCGCACCTATAATCGGACTATAACCGTTATTGCAATCAAGCCACTGATACTCAGCCGGTGTGGCATTGGCTGTTAATGTTGTTTCATTTTGCGTTACCGAAACATCAACATTTTTGATCGTCAAATCGATAGTAATAGTATGGTCGCAGCCATCAGCATTTGGAATAACTGCTGTTTTTATTCCTGATGTAGTGTATACTTTCCCATCAGGTGCTGTATAATTGAAGCATGCTGATACTGTCATTAATTCTGAAGAACTGCTTCGTGCATGTCCATCACAGTTTCTGTCTCCTTCATCACACGACTCCGGAGCTCCCGGATAAAATAAATCGTTGTTATCATCACAATCCCCAACAGGAGCAGTTGCCAACGCCTCTCCAGGATCATCACAGTCACAATCAGCACTCAAAACAGTCGACACACCATCAGGCCGGTAACCATCCCCATCAGAATCAACATAACATAACTCTTTGCCATCACAATCCTGATCAACACCATCAGCAGGTATTTCTGCCGCCCCGGGGTGTACCGATGCTTTGGTATCATCACAATCCCCAACAGGAGCAGTTGCCAACGCCTCTCCAGGATCATCACAGTCACAATCAGCACTCAAAACAGTCGACACACCATCAGGCCGGTAACCATCCCCATCAGAATCAACATAGCATAACTCTTTTCCGTCACAATCCTGATCAACACCATCAGCAGGTATTTCTGCCGCCCCGGGGTGTACCGATGCTTTGGTATCATCACAATCCCCAACAGGAGCAGTTGCCAACGCCTCTCCAGGATCATCACAGTCACAATCAGCACTCAAAACAGTCGACACACCATCAGGCCGGTAACCATCCCCATCAGAATCAACATAGCATAACTCTTTTCCGTCACAATCCTGATCAACACCATCAGCAGGTATTTCTGCCGCCCCGGGATGAATCGAAGGATCAATATTATTACAATCAACTCCATCAGGAGAACCATCATCATCCGTGTCAGATTTATTCGGGTCACTTTCCGTTTTATCCACTAATCCGTTCTGATTAGTGTCTTCTTTTCCGTCTATTAATCCGTCATTATCTGTGTCGGGATTTCTAGAGTCAGTTTTTGTTGAAGGATCAGAATCAGGAGTCCATCCGGCTGCAGTTCCATAATACACTTTACCTTCACCTTCACTTATTCCTCCCGGAACAGGCTTATTGCGGCCAATCTCAAGTCCATCATTAAGGTAGTCATTATCAGAATCAGGGTTCAGGTTGTCTAATGATAAGATAATTTCTTCCCCGTCACTTATTCCATCATCATCGGTATCAGCATCAAGGGCATTTGTTTCGCCAGGGTCTTTAATGCCATTATGGTTTGCATCTTCAACCCCGTCAAGAAGACCATCATTATCCGTATCCTTATCTTTTACATCGGTCCCGTATATTGCTTCTAAATCATCACTCAAACCATCTCCGTCAGTATCCACCTGAGCAAAAACAACAGGAGCAAATAATAAAAGTATGGAAGCAGTTAAAGAAATAAATTTTTTCATGATTTCCTGGTTTTTTCATTAGGCTTGAACATTCCCATTTATCAATAGCATAATTCAGGCTAAAATGATAGTTTTACTGTTAGTGCCCGGGATTTTCAATCTCGTTTATTTGAAAAGGATACAATAGTGCATTAAACGTATTTTGCAATTAATTACTTCAATTTAGCCATGAACTAAAACAGAAACTAATTTAACAAAATTTTTAATTGATTTATTCACCATCCATCTTTTTAGTGCATTTAATGTTGACTATCAGACAACTGATATAGAAAGAAAGGCATGCGATACTCAGGAAACAATATAAGCTAAAATATACAACTGCTAATTCATTATAAATTGAGCAAGAGAGAACTATTTAATTTTTATAACTACATATTTAGTTGATGTAATTGTGAATAAACAGTGGTAGTTATGTTAACAACTTTTTCTTTACAACTAATTTTTTACAAACGTTTGTTTTAGATTCGTAGAAAAATCATATTTGTGAAGGTTCTCATCATTTACAATCTCGATCCCGAATGGGACAAAAATGAAATAAGAGAAACCCGAAAATCGAACAGGGTAGTATACGAATCACTCAAAAACTACGGGATTGAAACATATCTCGAAGAAGTTAACAACCCTTATCTGGAAAAGATTCTGGATAAATACAATCCGGAAAATACTATTGTTTTCAATCTTTGTGAAAACCTTCCAGGGGTACCTTACAGCGAGCAAAGGGTTGTGGAAATAATTGAAAACAGAGGATTCATCTATACAGGCAACCCTCCTGAAGTAATAGGACTCAGTTACGACAAACATAAAGTTAAAGAGATTCTTTCCTCTATTGGTGTAACGGTCCCATACGGTGCCGTTCTTGCTCCTGATGATGCTGTCGACTGGGATATTTTCCCGGCTATTGTTAAACCTTCCTATGAACATTGCAGTCTGACCCTTACAGAAAGATCAGTAGTATACGACACTGCATCCCTTTATGAACAGATCCTGCTGGTGGAAAAGGAACTGAAGCAGCCTGCTCTTGTTGAGGATTTTATTGATGGCCGTGAATTCCATGTTTCGGTTTGGAATAACAATCCACCCGAAATATTGCCACCAGTTGAGATGGATTTTTCAGCTTTTCAGGAACCAAGAAAACGGCTCTGCACATACGACTCAAAGTTCATGCCTGGTTCAGAACATTACGAAAAAATTGAGTCAAAAGTACCGGCATATATTGATAAAGACCTGTATAAAAAACTGAAGAAAGAAGTACTGGCTGCCTGGAAAAGAATTGGATGTGTCGACTATGCACGTTTCGATTTCAGACTGCGTGATGGCAAATTATTTCTGCTAGACGTTAACCCTAACAACGATATCAGTTTTGACACAAGTTTTGCAATGGCGGCAGAAGCAAAAGGTTATTCATACGGCAGTATGATAAAGCAGATTGTATTGATGGCCCTTGAACGGCATCCTGTTCTCCGCACGAAAGCCCCCATATTATTGTAAAAAGTTTCTGATTTCTTTAAAGATCCGATTCTCAGTGATTCACTTTTTCGACTTAAACTTATGCGTAGCTTCAGCAACTGAATATATTTAACTTGCGGTTAATGTTACTGATACACTCTTATATAATCAACTATCATGTGCTGAGGAAATGTAGTTGTTTGATCGGGATTACCAGGCCATGTGCCACCAACTGCAACGTTAAAGATAAAAAACATTGGAAGTCTAATAGGGAATCCTTTTATTTCCTCGCGTGTTTTGCTGAAGAACTGGTTACCATCGACAAACCATCTGATGCGCGTGGGAGTCCATACCAGACTGAATACATGAAACTCTGTACTGAACTTTCCTGACGGAAGATTATATGTGCCGGTAACATAGGTATGACCATTTAAATTCCAGTGGAGTGCACCATAAGATGTAGAAGGTGCATGGCCAAGAGATTCCATTATGTCTATTTCACCGCAGGTGGGCCAGCCAACACTTGAAAAATTGGCCCCCAGCATCCATAAAGCTGGCCACAACCCTTTACCTTCCGGCAACATGGCTCTTATTTCAACTTTTCCATTGGTGAATTCTTTTTTGCCTTTTGTTGTTATTCTTCCCGAAGTGTATGAGCCCGGGGAAGGATTAAGTGCTGTTATATGAAGATATCCGCTGTCGAGATGAACATTTTCATTAGAATTTGTATATGTTTGCAACTCATTATTGCCCCATCCCCCTCCTCCGGTTTCATAATTCCAGAAAACTGTACTCAGTGAACCACCATTAAACTCATCACTCCATACAAGGGTTTCGTAATCAGTATTCAATATTTTTATTACCAGTTCACTGCCAGGTAAGACACAATTCTCGGCATTTTCAAGTTTGATTTTAAAAGCTGCATCGTAAATCTTCTCACTGTTAGGAATGATCTCAACTCTTATAATCACGTACGTTTCGCCAGGTTTAAATGAAATTTTCTCCCTTGAAATGCTTTTGTAATCCTTTCCTGCCTTAGCTGTACTGTCAGCAGTATAATACTCAAAACTTCCTCCTGTTTTTGGTACAATTGAAAGATACATCGGAATTTCTGCCACACCATTCGGTTCATCTTCCGATATAGATATTTCTGTATCGCCTACGAGAAGCTTTGGATATTTACCCTGTGTCGAATCTTTCTCACATGATGCCGAAATAATCATTAATAAAACGCAAAAAACGTAAAAATACGCCCTGCTGAAATCCCAAATAAACTTGAAAATAATCATCTTAACTATAAATTAACGTTTCTCAAAAGTAATCAAATTATGCCAAATTATTTCTCCTGGGTAATTCACCATATTCCTGTCCGGCTAATTTGGTCGACAAGCTTTAGCATGTCGGGAATTCTGAAATTTCCCGGCATTTTTTCTATGAGAGAGGCTGCTTCAAAAGTATCAATTCCGGCAGAAGTAATGTAAAGCGGTCTCCGACTTCTCCCTCTGAAAACCTTCACAGCTTCTGTTCCTTTGAAAAATGTCTTAGCCACTCCAATAACAATTACTTTCTCACCGAGTGTTCTCCATAAATGACGCCCTAGCCCAGGCTTATTACCGGGATCAATATACCCGTCAATAATCAAAATATCAATTTTCTCCTTTATCTTTTTAAAAACAGTAATGATACAGGGCAGTTCACGCTTATAAAACTGCCCTGAAATATAGTTCTCCGCATTCTGAATTTCACTTATATAAACCGCATAAGGTTCATTATCAGTAAAAGAAGAAAAAACCACAGCTGCAGCAACAGCACCTGAATCCTCTCTGTAATATACGTCAACAGCAGCTATCATTACTGAATTATATATTTAATGCTTCATCCTGAAACAAAATTATTTTCGTAAGAAAAATACTTTGATAAAAGTGAACTAAATTTACTTTAAAAGATACATATTTCTTTAATATGCCATTTGCAGGAGAAAACACACCGGGAAGTGTCCATATAGGTACATCAGGATGGAGCTACGCACACTGGGCAGGGTTATTTTATCCCGGGGATATTAAGCCGGCAAAATACCTTGAATACTACACCACCCGATTCAGTTGTGTTGAGCTGAATTCAAGTTTCTATCATCTTCCGTCGGAATCAACCGTAAAAGGCTGGCTCAACCGTACACCAGCTTCATTTATTTTCTGCCCAAAATTCAGCAGGTATGTTACGCATGAATTGCACCTTATGAATGCAGACGAAGCAACTGAAAGATTTTTTGAAGTGTTCAGAGAACTTAAACCCAAACTGGGCCCGGTTCTCATTCAGCTACCCCCCTCCCTGAAATATGATGAACCCCTGGTTTCAACGTTTCTGGGCATACTAAAGGAAAAATATTCTTCATTCCGGTTTGCAGTGGAAATAAGAAACAAATCCTTCTTATCTGACAAATTTTTCAACCTTTTGAACAGCTACAACATGGCATTTGTAATTGCTGACTCAGGAAACAGGTATCCTTACAGTGAAGTTGTTACAGCAGGGTTTATTTACATCAGGTTCCACGGCCGGGAAAACCTCTACGCTTCAGATTACAACGACGACATTCTCCGTGAGTATGCCGAAAAGATAAAAAAATGGAATCATGAAGGTAAAGAAGTATGGGTATTTTTTAACAATGATTTTCATGGTTACGCTGTGAAAAACGCTTTAAGCCTGATGAAAATGTTAAATTCCTGAGATCAGTACTTGATTGAAAAGTCTTTATAGCCAACCGGAGGGTATGTACTTACTTTAACCGACTCCACATAACCAGGGCCTTCGTTGCACCATCTCACGAGAGCCTCCAGCTGTTCCCTGTCTCCTTCAGCCTCAATGTACACACTCCCATCAGGCATGTTACGCACATATCCTTTTATTCCCAGTCGTCTGGCTTCCCTTACAGTACAGTATCTGAATCCTACTCCCTGAACATAACCGGTAACCTGTATTTTATAAAGAACTATTTCTCCCATTTTATTTCCTTTGATGCAAGGCTTTTTGGTAGAACATAAAATTAAGAAATCTTTTTTTTCGTTCAGAATCCAGGTTTGTTTTTGTAATTTTGATATCAAACTAAAAAATTAATAATGAGACCTCTATTTATAACATCAATCTTTTTTACAGCACTGTTTCTGATTACTGGCTCCTCGGTTGAAAGATTAAGGCCTGCCGACAGAAAGGCCACCCGTGAAACTGTTAACCTTTTCAGAGCTCTTTACAGACTTCAGCAGAGAGGAGTAATGTACGGGCATCAGGACGACCTCATGTATGGCTATACCTGGTGGTATGAAAAAGGCAGATCTGACACCCGTGATTTCACGGGTGATTATCCGGCTGTTGCAGGTTTTGAGCTTGGACATTTAGAACTGGGTGATGAAAGAAGTATTGATTCGGTT
>Ga0209407_1005444_pt1 | contig 9894 bp, 7 predicted proteins | sample AD_JPNHG3_MetaG_FD_184410 | JGI IMG/M metagenome (GOLD analysis project Ga0209407, IMG submission 184410) | Active sludge microbial communities of municipal wastewater-treating anaerobic digesters from Japan - AD_JPNHG3_MetaG (SPAdes) (version 2) | ecosystem: Engineered > Bioreactor > Anaerobic >...
GTGGGGCGTTGGTCCGGTGGTGTACCTGAACTTTCAACCGGACGGGGACGCTACCACATGGCGCAGCGAGATGGTAGACGCCCGCTTGGAGTATGGCGAGGACACGTTGAGCGTCTACCCGCAGGCGAAGATGCCGGCGACGTTGGTACTACAGCGAGAGCCCTACTGGGAGGGCGCACTGACGCAGATTCCGCTGACCAACGCCAGCGCCTCCAACAACACGTCAGGCATCACCATCTACAACCACGACGATTCCGGCACGAACCACGACTGCTACGTGCACATCGCGGCGGGCGACGTGGGCGGCTCTCTGCCTGCGCCGGTCAAGATTACGCTCACCAACAACACCGGCAGCACGGTCAGCTATAAGAACATCTACATGGCGTGCAATGCCTTTTGCGACCCCGTTAATTTTGCCCACGTCATCGAGGGCGAATCGAAGGCGAGCGGCGGCAGCACCGGCAGCAATGCGGACAGCTCCAACAGCGGCTACGCCACTATCACCATCAACACGACGGGTTCGCACCAGTGGGACCTGCCCGCCAGTTTCCTGCAAGACACGCAGGGGCATGACTTCCATATCCTCGCCCGCTTTCGCAGCGTGAACGGCACGGTCTACCTGCGCCCCGCCATCTATGAGGCAACCGGCAATTATGCGCTGTGGCAGGGCGACGAATCCCAGGCGGGCCTGCTGACTGATACGCTGATGGACCTCGGCACCGTGCCCCTGCCCCCTGGCGGGTACGCCACCTCCTACGCCGCACAGCGGTTGTCGGTGGCGATGCGGTCGGCGTCTAGCGTCGTGGTGGAAACGGATTTCTTGGCCTTCTTCCCCGCGAACACGTTCCGCAAACTGCGCCTGCTCTCGACCGTCGCCAACAATGCCATTATGACGGACGACCAGACCGAAGGCCGCGCCTACACGACCGTCAGCAGCGCCGACACGCCCAACATAGCGACGGCGGGTATGCCGCTCACCGTGTGGCCCAACATGGCACAGCGCATTTTTGTCCTGTGGGGCCTGGCTGATTTAAGTGCGCCGATTGCGTCGACGTTGAGCCTGAAAGTGTGGTACCGGCCGCGGAGGGCTTCGTTCTGATGCCCGACTTCACCGTGTCATTCTGGGACCGCGACAACAACCCCGTGATTGCCCCCGCCGGCCTGGCGTTTGCGCCGTCCCGGTTCGGTGCGGTTGCGCAGGGCGGCAATGATGCGGCAGAGATTCAGGTTAGCGGCCCGGAACTGGCGCTGCACAACCTGCGTAACTGGCTGCGCTACCGGGTCGAAATCGTCGGCAGCGCGGGGATCGTGTGGGAGGGGCACGTTGACAGTATCCTGTTGAGCCTGCCAGGGGTGAGCGTTAGCACCGGCATGGACCAGATGTACAACGCTATCAAGGTGCTCTACTCCTACACGGGCGATGATGGCGGGTCCGAATCTGGCGAGACAGATTGGGGCACCGACACCGACAGCATCAACGAATACGGGCGCAAAGAGGCCATCCACAGCAGCGGCGGGGAGACGACGGCAGAGGCGGCGACGGCGCTGCGCGATACGGTGCTGGCGGGCACGAAAAAGGCCAACGCCCCCACCATCAGCATCGAAGGCACCAGCGAAGATGCGGGCGCAATCCTGACGTGCAGCGGGCGCTTTCATCAACTGGAATGGCGCTACCACACCGACACAGGCGGCTATGAAGCCAACGAGCAGACGGGCGAGCGCACACTGCTGGGCTGGACGTACACTGCGGCGACCATCGGCTTCGTGCAGCATCCCTACAACCGGCTGGCTGACTACGCCAGCAACCTGGCAGGGCTTGACGCTGACGACCAGCTGCTGATTAGCGGCACATGGGGCGGCAGTAACAACGGGCTAAAAGTCGTCAAGACGAAAGTCGGCGGCGACCCCGAAAGCTACACCGCGAACACCATCAGCTTTGACCCAGCAGACGACGTGCTAGACAGCGCAGGCGGGCTGGATTTTGTCCGCGCCAAGGAAGCCATCGCCATCACCGGCACGACGGGCGGGCTGAATGATGGCGTGTACCTGTCTAGCGACGTGACCAGCCCCACGCGGTTCGAGGTGGCATCCTACGGTGCATCGCCCGTCGTAACGCAGGCGGCGGGGCCATCCGTAACCATCGCACAGGGACAGGCGGTGGAACTAACCACCTCGCCAGTCAACGAATCCAGCGGCAACACTGTCACGCTTACCGCTTACGGGCAGAAGATGGCGCAGCGGTTCCAGTTAAGTAGCGGCCCCTGGACATGCGGCGAAGTAGCCATCCATGTCGCCAAGTGGGGCACGCCGAGTGATGATGTGGTAGTCAGCCTGTTCAGCGACGACGGATCCGACAAGCCCAACGCCTTACTCGGCTACGGCTACATCCACCCCGCCGACATTCCGGCCAAGTCGGCGACGTGGCGCAGCGCCAAGTTGATTACGCCCGTCACCCTGGCCAACGCCACCAAGTACCACATCGTAGTCAGCCGGGCGGGAAGCAGCCACCATCTCAACTACTACACGGTCAGCCGCGACGCAGACGGGCAGTATGCCAACGGCGCCCTGCTGCTGTGGACCGGCATGACGTGGGACCCGCCCTACACGACAACCGACATGGCGTTCAAATTGTGGGCTACGATGGATAGCACCGCCAAGATTGCGGCGGTTGTGGCCGGCGCTACGGGCGTCGTGTCGAGCACCTACGCACAGAACCTGTCAGGCGTGCGCACGCGGCAGCTGCGGGACAACCGCTCTACGGCCTGGGAGGAAATCGTGCAGCTGCTTGACACGGGCAATTCGTCGGGCGCACGGCTGCTGGCCAGCGTCACGCCGCAAGGCACGTTGATTGTGGATGCGGAGAGCGCCTACGACGCACAGACGGCGCTGGTCTGGACCCGTGACGGGCGGCTGCGCTACAGCAACGGGCGCTACCTGCTGCCCGGCGTGCTGCCGGTGGGTAAGTGGGTGCAAGTCGAAACACTCTTGGCGGCTGACTGGCAGGCAGACACGACACGCTTTTTGGTGGACTCCGCCGAGTATGACGTGGAGAACGGGCGCTGGTCATTGCGCCCGAAAGCGGCGGCGAATCCGTTCGATTTGGGCACGGAACAGGGGTAAGGGATGGCACGGCGATACTCTTCAGAGTACAAGAACCTGCAACCCTATGTGGTGGAGGATATTCGCAAGGTCGTCAACGCGGCAGGCGCATCCGGCGGCGGCAGCGTAACCCAAGGTGTCACCGACCATGGCGCACTGACGGGGCTGCTTGACGATGATCACCCGCAGTACCTGACACCCGTGCGCGGCGATGCCCGCTACATCACGGCGGCCCGCCAGGTAATCGCTGGCACCGGCATGACCGGCGGTGGGGCGCTGAGTGCTGACGTTACTCTGAACGTGGGCGCAGGCAACATGATTACCGTAGGGGCCGATACAGTGGCGGTGGCAGACGGCGGCACCTACCAGTTTATCGGCACCGGTGCGGGCGCGGCGGCGTCCTGGCGCAACGTCTCGGAGCTGGCAGGCAACGGGTTAACCCAAGCAGCCGGCGTGTTGGCCGTGGGCGTATCGGGGCTTGGCTTGGGGGTTGGTGCAGATGCAGTAACGCTCACAAGCAGCAGTAACCCAGGCGCTGCAGCTTCCATTCTGGCGAGTGGCGCAAGCGGCGAATTGCAACTGTACAACGGCTTCTTCACCCAGGGCGCACAGTCCGCCGCAACGTTCGCCAGCGGGTTCGCCGGCAGTGGCTGGCGCGCCGACTACGGCATTACGACGGCAAGCCGGGCGTCTATCGAGACGGACGACCTGACGGTGCGCGGGCGGATGCGCGTGTACGAGCTGCTGATTCAGCAGATTCGCGCGACCAACGGCAGCGTGTTTGTGTCGTCAGCATCGAAGGTTGTCACCACTACGACGGGCAATAACCCGGTGTGGCAGGTCAACGGTTCGCAGTTGACGTTCAATGGATCGAACGCCACCTTCGTGGCGACCATCTACACGATCACGACCGTCAAGACAGATGGCGCGACCGATACTGACGGCGGGAGCAACGACCGGCGAACATATCACGGCTTCTTGGTAGGCGACATTATCCGTGCGCAGCAAACCAGGTGGGACGGCGCCAGTTTTGCGGGGGTAATCCAGTCAGACTTGGAGGTAACGAGCGTCCCTAACCTCTATACCTACAATGGCACTTTCGTCAGCGGCGATGCGCCCGCCGTTGGGTACGACTATGTTCGGCTCGGCAATGCTGCCGACAGCAGCCGGCAGGGCAGCATCTACCTGACGTCAGACGACAGCGCCGCACCATTCATCGATATTGTTGACGGGGTGTATTCGCACGCTGTCTGGAACAGTGCAGGCGTTACGCGCGTCCGCGTGGGTAAGCTGACGGGTATCACGGATTGGGACTTTGGCGGGGCGTTGTCGGGCTACGGGCTGTACGGGAATAACGTCTACCTCAAGGGCAACATCTACGCTACAAGCGGCTATTTTAGCGGCACGCTGGCATCGTCTGACGGCATGATTGGCGGTTGGTCTTTAAGCCCGACGACGGTTAAATCCGGCAACGATGCCTACACTGTCTGCCTTGACAGCGGCGGCATCAACCCTGCCATTTATGCCGGTAGCGCGACGCCGAGTAGTGCACCGTTTCGGGTAACAAACACGGGCGCGTTGACGGCAACTAGCGCATCAATCACGGGCGCCCTCATTGCCTCAAGCGGCGGCATCAGCGGCAATTTCTACGTGGGCAGCGACGTTGGCGCATCGGGCAATCTGTACGTAGGTTCTAACGCCGATATTCGTTTGAGTGGCGACGGTATCCGCTGCGTATTGCCTTCCACATCGGCGCCCAATATCACGACTAGCAGCAGCGCGATTCGATGGTTTCCCAACATCGGGGCGACCTGGACAGCGGCGGTTAATTATGCCGGCCTGATTGCCTACCGGCACAGCACAGGCGCAGATGCGGTTGACCTGACGCTAACATCCTACGTTGGCACGGCAGATTATACGACTAAGGACGCCCGCGTAGTGCTGCAAGCGGGGCACGATACGAACGGCAGCACCTACACTGATGCCCGCGTCGAGGTTGTGCGCGAGATGGGCAGCGGGCTTAAGTATGTTGGCACGTATGGCGACCTGCTGGCGGTGGAGCAAAAAATTCAGTTTAGCGAGATCTCCGACCCGTCCAACGCATCTACGAACCAGTGCTACCTATTCATCAAGGATAATGGTTCCGGCAAGACGCAGTTGTGCGTCAAGTTCGCAACCGGCGCAAGCATCGTCATAGCGACACAGGCATAAGGACATGACAGACAAGACAAGCATCCCACTACCACCAGAAGCAAAAGCCTTACTAGAGCGACTTATACAGGAGCGCGACGCGGCTACGCAGCGACTAGACGTGGCAATCTTGAGTATGAAAGCCGCATTAGGTGTGCCGGTAGAGTGGGGGATTCGGAATCTAGACGAGGGTTTTACGGAGGCAACGAACAATGGCGGCAATAACTGACCTGTCATCAGCCAGCAGCATCGCGGCGACTGATTATTTTGTAGTCAATCAATCCGGCACTGACCGCAAGGCACTTGCAAACAAGTTGCCATTGCTGACGGTAGCAAACACGTTCACGGCGGCGCAGACGTTTAGCGACGAAATCAACGTCAGGCAGCACACCACATCGAACCTGTGGAGCATCGACGCCGCCAATGGCACGCCGTTGACTCTCGCCAATACTTTTGTCTACCAGTTCAGTAGCACCGTAGTTTTTACCGGCATGATTCTACTGTCTAACGCAACCGGCGGCGCCACGGCGCTGTTCGTGGTGGGTGGCGGTGTGGTTGCCAAAGTAGCAGATGGCTCCAACGTCTACAGCACGACGAAGGACACGGCAAGCAAATTGAATCTGTACTATGACGCCGGCAGCGGCGAATACCGGCTGCAAAACCTGACCGGCAGCAGCGCAACGCTCTCGATTGTCTCTATTCGTGTCAGGGCGGCGTCATAACATGCAACTAGCGCAGGATACAGGGCAACCAATGTTGAGGCTTGACGGGGTGCAGCGCGTCCAGTATGGCGGCAGCAATGGCCCTGTGCCCTGCGTCGTTGGGGTGGAAGTTGTCGCGCTCACTCAAGTACTCGCCATGCCAAACGGTAGCACCCCAACAGTCGGCAGGCGTGTATCCGAACGCGCGGGCGGTGCGAACAATGGCGGTGTTGAACTCCACGGCGCGGGCATACTGCGGCGTATCCCAGTTCTGCCCCGTCCACGGCACAGTACAGGTGACGACCGTCTTAACCCCCGCATCTTGGAGCAGTTGCAGCAATTGGATGTAGCGGACCTGAAACGTGGATGCGTTCATGGTGGTGAGGTTGTTAATGCCAACCTCCACCGTCACCAGTTGCGGCGCATGGTCGGCAAGTTCAAGCGGCAATTGCGCAATCGTGTTGTCGATACCGTCACCCGTGACGGCGGCGACTTCCAACTGATAGGCGGGCAGCGCATCGGCAACCATGTAGGCGAACCCGTGCCCGTCTGCGGCATACAGCCCCACGGTGAGGCTGTCGCCCACGGCAAGGTACACGGGTTTGGGCGGCACGGTCTGCGCGGCGGCAGGCATCGGGGCGAACTGTGCGGCGGCAACGATGGCAGCAAACACGACGGTAAGCAGGATAGCGCGGAGCATAGGGGCGTCCTTTCGGTGATGGTTGTTTTCTCCATTGTAGCATGGTATTTGGGTTATTCGCTGACGGATTTGGGATAACGGGCTGACATGACCGCACCAACGCTCGGCGCGTACACAGTTGCAAGCAGAACCACCAACGGTACATCGTTGGCGTGCAACGTGCCTACCTACAGCGCGGGCGATACCATCTACTACGCGTTTGCCAGTGATGCGGACGCTGGCGCTGTATCCATCGACGGTAGCAACTGGACGACCGTCGTTGACAACTACGCAATCCCGGCGTCAGGCGTGCCGGATGCGGGGCGCTGTTCCATCTGGAAGCGGACAGCGGGCAGTGAGCCTGCCAGCTACACCGCAAGCTGGAGTGTCAGCGAACGCGCCGTGATCGTGGCGTTTGTGGTGCAGGGCGACGGCGGCTTTAATGTGTCCGTCGTCAGTGCCAACGGCTCTACCAGTTCGCCCGCAGTGGGCGACCTGATCACGACGATAGCCGACTGCCTGCGTATCAGCATCATCGCCGATTCGACCGACCGCACGCCCATTGGCACGTTCGGCGGGCACACGGTGCTGGTCACGCAGGCGGCGGCGTCGGCCGGCACCATCAGCGTGCAGTACAAGACGCTGACGAGCGCGGGCACGGATACGGGCGTATCGGCCACGCAGGGCAGCACGTACTGGACGACGCACACATTCGCCATTGCGCCCACGTCATCGACCGTCGCAGCTGCAGGCAGTGCGGCCGGGGCGTCTACCACTAGCGCGGCTTCTAGCCTCCTGGTAGGCGTCGCAGGCTCTGCAGCTGGCGCAGCATCCGTCACCCCTGCCGCAGCTCTGCGGGTCGGCGTAGCGGGGTCGGCGGCTAGCGTCTCCTCCGTCTCCGGGTCGGCTGGGTTCATCCTGGCCACCGCAGGCAGTGCGGCCGGGGCGTCATCGACAAGCGCAACTGCGACTTTGCTGGTGGGGGTCGCAGGCGCCGGCGCAGGAGCATCGAGCGTCGCTGCGGCGGCTGCGAACCTGGTCCAGCCGCTAGCAGGCACATCGGCCGGTGTAGCGTCCACAACTGCGAACGCTGGGCGCAGCGTACCATTGGCAGGCAGTGCGGCCGGGACTGCGTCCATTACAGCAGCAGCCGGTCTAGTCCAGCCAGCCTCCGGCAGCTCTGCGGGTGTTTCCTCCATCGCTGCGAACGCTGGGCGGCTCATTCCCCTGGCGGGCAGCGCCGCGGGAGCATCGTCTGTCGCTGCGGCTGCGGGTCTCAAACTGCCGGGAGCAGGCGGCGCAGCGGGAGCGGGGATCGTCTCCGCCGCGGCGGGGCTCATCCTTCCGGCATCAGGCAGCGCAGCAGGCGCCGCATCCATAGCGGCAGCGGCGAGCGTACAGGCGGCAGCATCGGCGAGCGGCAGCTCGGCGGGCGTATCGACGGCCAGCGGCGTTGCCGTGCTGCGGCTCGGCGCCACGGCACAGACCAACGGCACCGGCTCCGTTGCAGCCGCTGCGGCCTTGGCGCTGGGTGGAGCTGGGCAGTCCAGCGGAACCGCATCGACGGCGGCAGCGGCGGGCGTGTCGATGCCCGTCTCCGGCTCCGCGGCTGGGGCGAGTTCCACTGCAGGCACGGCGACCGTCAATCTAGCAGTGAGTGTCTCCGGCTCAGCCAGCGGCACGTCAACGGCGACGGGCGCAGCAGTCGTCCGGCTGGCAGTAAGCGGGTCCGCAGTTGCGAGCTCCAGCACGGCGGCAGATGCCGTCCTGTATGGCCAGGTCGGGGCGAGTGGCACAGCGGCGGCGGCAACGTCCACGGCGGCTGGGGCATCTCTCCTGGTAGGAGTCAATGGCACGGCCGGCGGCGCGGCATCCACGTCGGCGACCGCAGGGCGTCTCCTTCCGGCAGTGTCGAGCGCAGCCGGGGCGAGCACTGTCAGCGGCGCAGCGGCTCTCCTGGTCGGGGCGCAGGGCGTTGCCGTCGGCGTCTCGGCGGGGACGGTGGTTGCCGTTGCAATTCTGGCAATAAGCGGTCTAGCCGCGGGGATATCAGCGACGATGGCGCACGCCACTGCGCAGGCGGAGTATCTTGCGCCGGGCTGGGTTGTCGGACCCGGCAGGATAGGCACCGTTACGGGTGCGGGCAGCGCCGGCGTCGGCATCGGACCTGGTAGGTTGGGCGCCGTTACGGGTGCGGGCAACGAGGGTAGTGTCAACGGGCCGGGGAAACCTGGCACAGTCAAGAGCATCAGGAGGCAGTAAAATGGCAGGCAGTTTGACCGATTATGCAGAAAACAAGATTGTAGACCACACGCTGGGGAAAGCGTCGTGGACGATGCCGACGACGGCCTATCTCGCCCTGTTCACCGTCGCCCCGACGGATGCAGGCGGCGGCACGGAGGTGTCCGGCGGCAGCTATGCGCGCGTAGCCATCACGTCCACGATGGGCTCCTCATCGGGCGGCAGCTCGACCAACAGCGGCACCATCACGTTCCCGACCGCATCGGCCGGCTGGGGGACGGTGGTTGCGTTTGCCGTTATGGACGCGCTTACCGTCGGCAACATGATTTGGTGGGGCGACCTGACGGCGAGCAAGACAGTCGCATCCGGCGATACGCTGGTATTCAATGCGTCGCAGCTGACGCTCTCGCTGACCTGATATGTCGACGGGGATGCTGCCAGATCGGGTAAAGGGTGGGCTGCGGCCGTCGCAGTCCATCCAGTGGCAACGCGAGGACGGCACCGCGGAGAACCTCACCGGCGCAACGTTGACCGGCACAATCACCAACCGGGCGACGGCGGCGACGCGTGCCATTGCGGGCACACTGACCGTCACGGATGGCGCAGCGGGGCAGTTCCGTTGGGATTACGCCGCGGGCGACGTGGACGCGGCGGGGGAGTACGATGTGCAGTTCGGCGCCGCGTTTGCAGCTGACGAGACACCAGCGCGCACGTTCGTAGCACGTTGGACGGTGCACGATTACCGGGCGGTAGCGTAGTGCGCGCTGTCCTCGTTGCATCTGGCCAGCTAGACGACCTCCCCGCGGAAATTCAGACAGTGACGAACGTCCTGTCTGCTGCCGGCTGGACGGTGCGCCTGTGCATCGGGCCGGATGCGACGCGGGCGGGGCTGCTGGCGGCGGCGGGCGAGGGCGACGTGGATCTGGCGTGGTTCGGGCTGCACAGCGGCGCCGAGGGATTTGCTTTGTCGGACGGCGTGTGGCC
>Ga0209407_1005447_pt1 | contig 9890 bp, 10 predicted proteins | sample AD_JPNHG3_MetaG_FD_184410 | JGI IMG/M metagenome (GOLD analysis project Ga0209407, IMG submission 184410) | Active sludge microbial communities of municipal wastewater-treating anaerobic digesters from Japan - AD_JPNHG3_MetaG (SPAdes) (version 2) | ecosystem: Engineered > Bioreactor > Anaerobic >...
TTTATAACGATAAGCAACTTACGATTTATTTCATCCATCTGCTTTAAGGCATGGTGGAGAAGACGATCCTTTTTTATGATTACTTGCTGAATACTTGTTTTCATGGCATTATTTTTCTAATTTACGAGCCGGATTGCCCACCCATGTTTCACCTGCAGGAATATCCTTAACAACCACGGCACCCATTCCAACTGTTGCACCTTTCCCGATAGTTAACCACCCGCGAATGGAAGCATTGGGTGCTATCCAGACATCATCTTCAATAATGTTTGAACCTGCAATAACAACATGTTCTGTTATCACTACATTTTTCCCAATCTTGTTATTATGCGCTATATGGCACAGATTATTGATTTTACAATGATCTCCGATAACGGTATCTGATAAGGCACCTCGGTCTATACATGTATTTGCTCCTATTTCAACATAATCCCCGATAAATAAATTGCCAATTTGAGGAAAACGAAACAGATTACCGTTTTCATCCTTTTCAAATCCAAAGCCCATTCCTCCCAAAACAGCTCCTGATTTCACCGAACAATATTTGCCGATAATTACCGTAGAATAAATATGAACATTAGTATCAATTATCGTGTCATCACCAATAATACAATTTTCTATTACGGAATTTGCCCCGATAAAAACATTTTCTCCGATTTGGGCATCGGGATGAACAATGGCTGAGGGATGAATACCGGGAGTTGGTCTTTCCACAAAAAATTCATTTCCTACTTTTGCAATGGCTAATTTAGGATTGTCTACAATTAATAAAACTTTTTCTTGATTTTTCAAAGTTTCGGAGAATACTACTTCCTTATCGGCAATGATCACTTTTGCTTTTGATGTTTCGGCAATTTTTTGCTTATCCGGTTTTAGCGGATTTATCCAATCCAATGTAAATTCATCAACATTTTCCGGATCTCTCAGGTGTTTTATGACAACAAAGTCAGGCTCTCCGTAAACAGCTATTAGGCTGTTATCTAGAAACGTTATAATATCTTTTAAATCAATATTTTTGTCCATGGTTGTAAATTTTTTAATAGATTGGAAATTCATTTAAATCGAAAAGAAGCTCTTTTGGAATCGGTGTCCCATTGTGATAATGTGCTATCACCGCCTTATAATCTTCCAGCAGTCTTTTTGCGGAAGTTGTATTGTCAAAAGTACGTGTTACAAAGTCATTGGCATTTTGAGCAAGCATTTGCCCATAATTTTCATCATTCATCAATTTCAGCATATTATTTGCTAAACCTTCTATGTCTCCTATTTCGGCTAATAGAACGCACTCTTTTTCTCTATTTAAATAAGGTGTCCCGGTAGTTTGATAGGTTATAACCGGAAGCCCCAGTAATGTAGGTTCTATTACCGTTCCGTTGATAATCGCAGTAATACCGGGAACGACAGCAAATTTTGATTTAAGTACCTGTCTGAATAGATCTTCATGAAGTAGGAAATAATCATGGAAAATAACGTTATCCTTTAAATCCAGAGCTTCAATTCTTTTTAAAAGCAACTGTTTATATTCCTTTGGACAATATCCTATCACATTTAGCTTAACTGAAGGTTTTTCCTTTTTTACCAGAGCCAAAGCGTCCAATGTATCTTCAATCCCTTTATTTTTAACCACACGTGCAGCATAGAAAACAAAATCAAATTCTTTTCTAATATTTTCTTCAATTTTTGGCGGATGTTGAATAGGAAAAAACATTTTAAAAAAAATTGCCTGATCATTTACTTGCTGAATAAGATCATGATATAGACGGCCGCTACAACCGAAATATTTTTCCTTTTGGAGAATTTTCATTTCGATTTCTCTCGCATACGAATCACCCACCGCATATTTGCTCAAATTAGGATTATTCAATACTGTTTGTATGGAAACATATATAGGATAGTTATTGATATCCAGTGCAGCTATGGAATAGTAAGTATTCTCTAAGCCAATCAGGTTTATAATGTCAGGTTGAATCTGATCTATCGTTTGTTTTATTTGTAATCTATTTTTTAGGTATTTTTGCGATTTAATAAACCCCAATGTGTTTTTAATCCGTGAAAATAATGTATCATCTTCCGATTTGAAGAAATGATAATAAATATCATTCATTTCGAAGTCAAATCTCTTCTTTTTAAGGCCCATGTGAGGAGCGATTATATGCAATTCAACTTCCTCAAATTTTTCAAATTCCTTAATCAGATTATTTATCCATGATGCAAAGTCACCATATTTAAATTTTGTTTTTCCTAAAATGCTTCTTAAAAAATTGGATATTCTCATCTTGGAGAGAGGAAGGTTATTCCTCACCTCTTGATTAGAGAAATGGCAAATCCAAGCGACTGTCAATTTTTTCATTTAAAATCCAATTATTCTTCTAATTTTAAAAAATGCCCGTTTGTAAAATGGAGCATTCCCCATAATTTTTTTCATATGATACTTATAGTGATAATAATCATATTTGCGATTAGGTAACACGAATAAGGGTTCTTTATCAAAAGAAAAATTATCATACATTTCAAGATTATGAACAAAGGATTTTGTACCAAAAGAGTGAACTCCATATAATCCGACATTTTTAATCAAGTTTTTAGCAGGTACAATTGATAATCCTCTATTGGAACAAACATAATAATCAAAAGGATAAGCCCAAGAATGTTTAATCAAATTATCATCTTGGAATACTCGTAAAAAATGCTTATTAAAAAATCTTGCTTCTTTCAAGGAAAAATACACATTATCAAAACCGCCCTGTCCCATAAATTGATCATTATTTGGCATGTTTATATTAAAGCCTTCCCAAACTCTTTTCCAAGTAGCCCATCCCCCGCAATGAGAATAATGTGAAAATATATAGTCCTGGTCTTTAAAAAAAGATGAATTTTGGTGATGAGACCGGCCAGTAATTGTCCATATTCTTGTGTCATTTTTATATTTTTCCAAACAATAGTTACAAAATTCGAAAAATGATAATGCTGGCACACAATCATCTTCTAAAATAATCATTCTATCTTCATTCTCAAATGCCCATGTAATGGCGGTAGATACCCCAATACCGCAACCTAAATTTTTTTCTTGAAATAGAGTATGTACTTCACAATCCCAATCTATGCTATCAATAATTGTTTTAATTTCTTTTCTTGCTTTTTTATCCTCTATATTTCCTTGGCGTGGGCCATCATTGGCAACGTAGAGTTTTTTTATTTTCGTTTGCCTGAGTTTTTCAAACACCTGGCGGGTATAATCCGGGCGGTTAAAAGTTATAAGCAAGACCGGGGCTTCCGGGATGAATTTTTCATTCATATTATTTTCTTGTTTAATTGCCTTTTGACTTTTGATCCGAGTTTTATCAGCTTTGTCTTGAAACTTGGTTTTAAACCATATTTTTTTACAGCCTTTTTATACCTATGATTCGTATAATATTTAAAAAACTCGTTTCTTTTTGCTATGTTGTAATTTTGATTATTTCTTTCGAAAAAGACATAATCAGCAAATTCCCATTTGAGTGGATTAAAAGTAAATTTATCTTTGTCAATTGATTTTATCAGATTTTCTCCTTTTACAGTATTGGCTAATATTAGTGAAAGTCCTCTATTATCAAAAATATTTTCATCATATCGTCTATAACCCCAATAATCGGCTAAGGTAATATCTGCTATATGTTGTGTGGCTGAATATCTGCATCGATAGCATGATTTTCTAAGTGTCAGATTATCAATGAATCCTTTGTAATAGCTATCAAAACTCCATGGGATATTTTTTCTTTTACCGGATTTAAAAAAAAGAGAAATAAAATCATAGGACCAGGATTTCACTTTTGGTCTAAAATCGAAATTAATAATTTTATCGTGATATTTATTTTCTAAGAGTTTGAAATCTTCGAGGAGCAAGCTCATTGGCGGAACACCATGGCAGATAAAATCGCATGTTATAAGGTTTTCATCATCACAAAACATTTTTAGTCCGGCAATTTGACAGGGTGTACCTACGTAAAAGACCTTTTTACCTTGTTGTAGATTTGTTTTAACTTTATTAAATGAATCACCAATATAGCTCTGAACATATTTTGATTTACGCATAGCGTCTAAATTGCATTCATCTGTAGATTTATGTAGTACCATCTGTTTTTCTTTATCATAAACAGCTCCAAAGACGACGCCATTGTTTTTTAAGATATAATCTGCAAAAGCTGTAAATGCTCCTCCTGATGAACTTCTTTTCCTTATATTATCATCATTATGCCAACCATAATATGCTTTTTGAATCAAATTGGTTGTTTTATTATCATTTTCATTTATTTCAGGACATACTTTTTCACAAAAAAGGCAATTGGTGCAAGTAGCTTCATTTATTTGAGGATGCATGAAGCCCTCATCATCTTCTAACATAGCTATGGCTTTGACTTTACAAATATTGTAGCAAGCCATACATGATGTACATCTATCTTTGATTTCCAATATTGCTTTCATTGTAAAGATTTTTTAAGGTATTCCTTAGACGTATTGATTTTTTCCTCTAATTTTTTACTTGGAATAGGATAATTTATTTCTAAATTGTTTTCCGTAATTTCAATAGGGTTATCTATAATTCTGTCATTAAGTCCAATTTCATTTAAAATACTGTAGATTCTTTCAGATTTTTCAGGAAAGGCAATAGTAGAGAAAAAGTCCTTTTTAAAAACAAGAGAGAATGCTGTACCATGAAATGAATCTGTAACTACAAAAGCAGCATTTTCAAATAGCCAAAGAAATTCAAGTGGGCCTGCAGATATTATCGTTTTATCTATTCCTTTAATTGGCAATGAAGCAGAAGGTTTTAGTAGAATAATTGGCAACCCAGTTATTTCTTTTAATTTGTTAGCAAGAGATATCTGTTTTTTCATCCCAACTAAAGCATAGCAGAGTATAAAATCCTTATACTTCATTTTAACCGGTCTGGCTATATTATGGTATTGTTCAGGATTTAATAAGAATACAGGATCTAATACATTTGGTGCATCTTTTGCCGTGAGTTCTTTAATTATCTTGCATCCACTTACTTCCCTGGCAGATAAATAATCAAATCTGTTTAGTAAATTAGTTATAAGTTCTTTCTTGTCATCAGGAATTGTTTTATAACCAAAACTAGGGGCATAAGCGACTCTTTTAATATTACTGGGTCCAAAATTAAGGTAAAAGGCATTTAATTCTTTCCCTTTTGGGCTAAAAACCTGATCACTCCCGGAAATGTATACATCGAATTCGGGAGGATTTTCAATCAAACTTTGGTATGTGGAATATCTTTCTGTAGTTTCAATGTAATTATTCAAGAATAGCTCAAATGAGTCATAACCATTCTTTAATTCCTTGTAATGCAATAGTTTAAGGAGTTCTCTAAAATATTGACGTAAGGTATTGGGCCTTTTGAAGATCTCATAAGCTTGAATCCCTGCTTCTGTTCTAAAATCTATAACTTTCACATTTATTTCTAATTCTTTTTTAAGATAGGTTTGTAGAGCAAAAGTTTGAAGCATGGCTCCATAATTATGAGCGGAATGAAATGTAATAATTCCAATATTCATATTTATATCCTTTTAATTTTTTTCTTTTTTTTAATATATAACATTATTAAACAAACTATTATCATTCCGAGGAATGACAAAACCTGTCCCCATGCAGCGCCATAAAATTCAAAGTTCGAAATTAAAAACTTGAACAGGAATATACTGATTATCGAACCAATTATCTTGGCTAATAACGTAATATTTGGATAACCATGAGCTATAATAACATTGGATATGGCATAATAAATTCCGGCTGTAACGTTACTTAAAGATAAAATTCGCGCATATTTATAAGCTTCGGTGAACCTTCCTGCCGTAAGAATCTTAATAATAAATGGTGCAGCAATAATAAACAGGGCTATTGGTATCAAGTTAAGCAAATTTATGCCTCCCAATATTATGATTATTTTTTTTTTATCTTTTTTTATTACTGCCTCAAATATATCGGGTTGAAAAGTGTTATTTAGCGACGATTGAAACATCATCATATAACCACTTATGGATACTGCTACATTATATAAACCTAATTGAACTGTATCATCCAATGTTAGAAGGAAAGCCCTGTCGACTCCGGTGAAAAAATAGCCCAAAGACCCTGCAATTATAAGTGGCCAAGTGAATTTAAATGCATCGATGAAAATCTTTCTATCAATTATAATTTTTTTAGTCAGTCTGGGTAATAAATAAGTAAATAAAATTACTGATGTAAACAAAGAAGCGCCGAGTTTTCCTAAAGCACCCAGTTTGAAACCCACTACCAACAAAAGAGACAACCCCGATAATAAAGCAGTATTAATAAGGGACATTTTAAAAAAGCTGTTTGCTTTTTTACTCATTTTTAATTTTAATAAATAAAAATCGTAGATGTTATTAAAGATAATCGTTGAAAAAGTAATGATAGCATAAGGATATACGGGAAACTCAATATTTTGAATTTTTGCATACATATGAAAAACCATAAGTATGAAAACAATTTCGAAAAGATTGAATATCAATCTCGTAGATACAAGTTTAGCGGCCAAATCGTTTCTTTCTTCCTCAGAATTCAATTTAAAATAGTGCCTGTTAAAATATTGGCCAAACATTAGATTTAATAAAGGCAATATCAAACTGTTAAATGAGGTATAAAAACCTGTAAGCGCATAGTCATAATAAGACATATTCATAGCTATCAAAGGATTGATAGCCAAAGATATTAGTCCCTGTATTAGGGATGCAGAAAAATATAAAGATACATTTTTAAGCCTAGATATATTGTTTTTTAAAAGTTCGATGTATTTATTCATTGAATTTATTTACCATGTAAATAAAGAGAATATTCTATATTATATCTTCTCATACAACAACATAAATGCTTCTGCATATTTTACCCCTGCTCTACTGCCACGAAAACGTGCCAAAGCTTCTATTGAACTGATACTTCGTGGATAGGGCTCTTCCATAAGTTCTGTTTTATATAGTTTCATTATTTCAATCTTTTGGTCTAAATAGTCGGTTATATCTACATAAACATTAGGTGTAAATGATGCACATGGCAATGCCGGAGCAAATTCTGTTTCGGACAACGTTTCATACATTAAAATCTTAGTAATAAAAGGATATCTGAAACTTTTCGTACAACTATATATGGCATCAAAAGCTATCCGATGATCGGAATGAACATCGTTATAATGATTGAAATATATTACCGAAGGCTTAATTTGGTCGATATAGTTTGAAATTTCACGAATAATTTCTCCTAATGGATATTTATCTAATTCAATTTCCAGAAAAGGTAGATGAAAAGTATCTTTAAACCCGTATTTTATAGAAACTTCCTTCACAAAATCTGCTTGAATTTGCTCTATATTAGGAGTAGAAATAAATTTGTCATTTGCCTTAGTCAAAATAAGCCAATTAATTTCATCCCCATTACCCTTATGTTTTAACAATGTTCCACCACAACCTAACGTTTCATCATCAGGATGAACAGAGATTACTAAAATCTTATTCATGTTCCCTTTTTATTTTCTTTAAATCCGGATACTGCTTGGAATATTAATCACTCTATTGGCAAACCATTCGGTATTGGCTAAACCGTCATTTTCACAATCGTTGAACATCGGCAACCTGCTCATCAATTCCCAAATCGGCCGTGTCATGACTCCATTATCGTTGCTATACTGTAGAAATTCTCGTTGACTCTCTTTATCCTTCATGATAATTGCATTTAGCCAATAGTTGGATCGACAATTTTCGGGTTCGGTGAAAAAAGTTATGTCGTGATAACTTTCGAAAAAAGTTTTATATTTTTCTGCCGTCTCTCGTTTGTTAGCCAAAAAATTATACAACTTTTCCATTTGCGCACAACCCAATGCTGCATTTATATTCGGCATTCTATAGTTGTATCCGATATTATCATGAACAAATTCCCAACGATGGGGAACCTTGGCTTGGGTGGACAAATGTTTGGCCAATTTGCCAAGTTCTTCGTTTTGAAAAAGCAGCATGCCTCCACCGCCTGTTGTAATGGTTTTATTGCCGTTAAAACTCAGAACCCCAACTTTTCCGAAAGTTCCTGTATGCTTCCCTTTATATAGACTGCCAATGCTTTCGGCTGCATCTTCCACCATTTCCAGATAATATTGGTTGCAAACTTTCATCAATTCATCTAGATGAACGGGATGACCGAAAGTATGCATGGGTAAACACGCCTTAATTCTTCTATGTGTTTTTTTTATTGTAACATATTTTGTTTGGGGCTGAAGTAGATAAAACGGCATGATATACTGTAAACATGGCGATAAGTCATTGCAGATTAAGCAAAAGCACACAGTTGCGCTTGCTAGAATACTATGTCCTGGAAGTGACTGCCAGATCTGCAGCAAATTTGCTTGGAATTCAGGCCAATTCAGCTATCCTTTTTTATCGTAAAGTTCGTCAAGAAATTGCTGAAAGGCTTTCTATCGAAGCACAAGGAATATTCAATGGCGACATTGAAATTGATGAAAGCTATTTCGGCGGTGTTAGGAAAGGTAAACGAGGCAGAGGAGCTGCTGAAAAAGTTGTTGTATTCGGCATGCTAAAGCGTCATGGCAAGGTTTATACAGTCATAGTCGAGAATACTAAAGCAACTACCTTAATGCCTGTTATAGCCAATAAAAACAAGCCTGATAGCGTTGTATATACAGATACCTATCGTAGCTATGATGCATTAGATGTCAGTGAATTTCATCATCATAGAATTGATCATTCAGAAGAGTATGCTAACCAGAAGAATCATATCAATGGAATTGAAAACTTTTGGAATCAAGCAAAGCGAGTCTTAAAAAAGTAAACGGGATAGATAAAAAATCATTTCCACTATTCCTAAAGGAATGTGAATTCAGATATAACTACGGGACACCAGCAAACCAGCTGAAGATTTTGAAGAAATGGTGTCAAATATAACAAATTTATCTACTTCAGCCACAAATATTTTAGGTGTTCAAATTATCAAAATCCATTTTACATTTTATCATCAAGATATTTTCCTTTTTCTTCGTAATTAAAATCAGGAAGCTCATTATCAGGAGCAATTATAGGATATCCAAGGACATCTTTGCCGATATTTTCTTCTTTGTCGATTATTCCAATAATCCTGAACTCATTGCCTAATTCAATCACATCGATGACTGATCTGCAGTGCCCTCCTCCGCCAATCAAAATAATGTCCTTCATAAAATTCTCACACTGCTCGGAATATTTACAATTCTGTCTTCAAGATCTTTCGCGATAGGAATGGGGCCGCATTGACACGAGGCATATGGCGGCAACGTAGGAATGAGCTGCCAAACAGGCCTTGTTTGTACTCCTTTGGTGTTTGAATATTCAAGGAATGCGTCGCGCTCTTCCCTATCGTTAAGGAACATCACATTGAGCCAATAATTGGAATGACAATCTTGAGGTTCGGTAAAGAAGGGGATATTCTTGTTGTCAAAGAAGGCTTTGTACATCTCTGCAGTCTCACGCTTGTTCCTCATTGTTGAATCGAAATACTCCATTTGGGCACAACCTACGGCTGCGTTAATATTAGGAAGACGCAGGTTATATCCGACTTCATCATGATAGAATTGCCATGGGTGCTTTCTTTTTGCGGTTGTACTCAAATGACGGGCTTTTTCTGCAAGCGCATCATCATTTGAAATGATCATGCCCCCACCACCCGTTGTCACAGGCTTATTGCCATTGAAGGAAAGTATACCGGCTCTGCCCCACGTACCGGTATGCTTTCCTTTATAAGTACTGCCTAACGATTCAGCTGCATCTTCTATGAGCATAAGACCGTATTCATCGCAAATTGCTGAAATTTCCTCGAGGCGTACAGGATGACCAAAG
>Ga0209407_1005449_pt1 | contig 9884 bp, 12 predicted proteins | sample AD_JPNHG3_MetaG_FD_184410 | JGI IMG/M metagenome (GOLD analysis project Ga0209407, IMG submission 184410) | Active sludge microbial communities of municipal wastewater-treating anaerobic digesters from Japan - AD_JPNHG3_MetaG (SPAdes) (version 2) | ecosystem: Engineered > Bioreactor > Anaerobic >...
AATTCAGTTGGTCGCGCCCCACGCGGGCGCGTGGATTGAAACAATATTAACCCGATGAGCGCTGTTTTTGCGGTTCGTCGCGCCCCACGCGGGCGCGTGGATTGAAACTTTACATCCTCATAGTCTGCAAGCGCTTTAACCTTGTCGCGCCCCACGCGGGCGCGTGGATTGAAACTCTGCCTCACGCTCGTAGCACTTGCTACACAGCTGTCGCGCCCCACGCGGGCGCGTGGATTGAAACTCGACAGCGTACCGCACAGCGGCAGGTCTAGGCCGTCGCGCCCCACGCGGGCGCGTGGATTGAAACTAGATGGAGCGATACTAGCGACAATATCCAGCAAGGTCGCGCCCCACGCGGGCGCGTGGATTGAAACACAATAGCCATACTTGGCCTCACTTCGCGCGCGTACGTCGCGCCCCACGCGGGCGCGTGGATTGAAACCTATAATGCGGTAGTCGCGGCCCTGATTGAGGAAGTCGCGCCCCACGCGGGCGCGTGGATTGAAACTTGCGGTGTCTGGGAGGGAGAGTGAGCGAGAGGAAGTCGCGCCCCACGCGGGCGCGTGGATTGAAACTTGCTAATGGGTATCCGGTGTCGCATACTTTAAGTCGCGCCCCACGCGGGCGCGTGGATTGAAACTATAGATTCGCGCATATGCCGTTTGCCCTGATAAAGTCGCGCCCCACGCGGGCGCGTGGATTGAAACTTCAAATGATTCTTTGATGTATTGATACAACGCGGTCGCGCCCCACGCGGGCGCGTGGATTGAAACGTCATATCGCCAGAGTCGCTTGCGATATGTAATGTCGCGCCCCACGCGGGCGCGTGGATTGAAACTGCACCTCAATAAAAAAAGCGACTGTCTCGGGTAAGTCGCGCCCCACGCGGGCGCGTGGATTGAAACCGTGTTTGGTAGTTGTATAAGCCGCCAGAAATGAATGTCGCGCCCCACGCGGGCGCGTGGATTGAAACTACCGAACACGCCAACGCACCAAAGCCACCATGTCGTCGCGCCCCACGCGGGCGCGTGGATTGAAACTTGTCTTTATCCTGCACACTAAAGTACAAAAGATGTCGCGCCCCACGCGGGCGCGTGGATTGAAACTGTAGGGTCACGTGCTGCATCAATGATGCTTGTCGTCGCGCCCCACGCGGGCGCGTGGATTGAAACGCGAAGGGGAAAAAGGCAATCGTTATCAGCGCGCGTCGCGCCCCACGCGGGCGCGTGGATTGAAACAACTCCGCTAATGCCTTCTCCGATTGATTCAAGGGTCGCGCCCCACGCGGGCGCGTGGATTGAAACTACCGGGCTTGACGCGACTGTCATGGTTACTCGCAAGTCGCGCCCCACGCGGGCGCGTGGATTGAAACATGATGATATTACTGTTGACGCCGGGGATCAATTAGTCGCGCCCCACGCGGGCGCGTGGATTGAAACTTTTTTAGGTCTCCGCGAATACCGCCCCAAACGCGTCGCGCCCCACGCGGGCGCGTGGATTGAAACGTCGAGTCGCGCGGAAAATTGAATATAATCCAAGTCGCGCCCCACGCGGGCGCGTGGATTGAAACTGTGTCGCATCTTGCCGAGTTGTGATATAATATTGTCGCGCCCCACGCGGGCGCGTGGATTGAAACATAAATAAACGGCTCAATCTCTGCCTCGTAGAACGGGTCGCGCCCCACGCGGGCGCGTGGATTGAAACTCGTAAGGTCGTTGAATCATATGCGCGCAAAAATCGTCGCGCCCCACGCGGGCGCGTGGATTGAAACCTCTAAGTGTTAGATCTACCATATTAGACCGCCTTGTCGCGCCCCACGCGGGCGCGTGGATTGAAACCAGCATAACCGTGCCTTCAAACTTTTGATGATAAGCGTCGCGCCCCACGCGGGCGCGTGGATTGAAACTTGTATGACATAGACTATGCCTTTGATCTTGATTCGTCGCGCCCCACGCGGGCGCGTGGATTGAAACAACTAATATGCTGCTACTCCAGCCAGATCAAGTGAGTCGCGCCCCACGCGGGCGCGTGGATTGAAACCTGCTGAGTGCGCAGCGATGACCTGGAACGTACCGTCGCGCCCCACGCGGGCGCGTGGATTGAAACTGGTAGTCCGTTGGCAGAATTTACGCCGCTCGAACGTCGCGCCCCACGCGGGCGCGTGGATTGAAACTGGAGGTGACAATGCCGAGACACAAAGACGACGTGGGTCGCGCCCCACGCGGGCGCGTGGATTGAAACATCCACCCTCCCTATCGCCTCGCTATACGCCGCAGTCGCGCCCCACGCGGGCGCGTGGATTGAAACTCTCCCATACCAAGCAGTACGTCCGCGGGGTGTCGGTCGCGCCCCACGCGGGCGCGTGGATTGAAACTGGAGGTGACAATGCCGAGACACAAAGACGACGTGGTCGCGCCCCACGCGGGCGCGTGGATTGAAACTGCACATCCCCTACCCTTACGAAATTGTCAACGGGTCGCGCCCCACGCGGGCGCGTGGATTGAAACCTCCGCGGTGCAAAGGTGGTCATCACCTACACGGGTCGCGCCCCACGCGGGCGCGTGGATTGAAACCCGTCGGATTCTTTTTGACCGTCATGGTTAATGCCGTCGCGCCCCACGCGGGCGCGTGGATTGAAACTTGCTTGAGGAGGCAAAAGCATGATTATCGACCGCGTCGCGCCCCACGCGGGCGCGTGGATTGAAACAGGTCATTCAGCCCATGCTTGACACGATTCTGACGGTCGCGCCCCACGCGGGCGCGTGGATTGAAACAACTCTCATCTCTTCACCCTCCTTCTCCAGTCATGTCGCGCCCCACGCGGGCGCGTGGATTGAAACGAGCAAGATACTGGCGGAATTGGGAAAAAAATCCTGTCGCGCCCCACGCGGGCGCGTGGATTGAAACTAATCAATCAAATCGTCAAAACCTGTCCATCCTTGCGTCGCGCCCCACGCGGGCGCGTGGATTGAAACCGGCTTCTATTGTCCAACCACCCCACTTGCCGTCGTCGCGCCCCACGCGGGCGCGTGGATTGAAACTCTGCTTTTATGGTCGCATTATTAAGATCAATAGACAGTCGCGCCCCACGCGGGCGCGTGGATTGAAACTTTGCCTACCAACTCAACGTATGGAGTCAAAATAGTCGCGCCCCACGCGGGCGCGTGGATTGAAACGAGAGATGCCAACGTCGAGACTATCTTGCGGTTGCGTCGCGCCCCACGCGGGCGCGTGGATTGAAACGCGCAGGGCTGGAAAAAAATATCGCCGGCAAACAAAGTCGCGCCCCACGCGGGCGCGTGGATTGAAACGGCAAACACTAATAAGCGCATCCGGTACTTGCATGGTCGCGCCCCACGCGGGCGCGTGGATTGAAACCCGCAAGCGGACCGGCTTGCTCTACAAGAGTATCAGTCGCGCCCCACGCGGGCGCGTGGATTGAAACCATCCTTTACTCCTTTTCCCCAGCTGATGCACTCACGTCGCGCCCCACGCGGGCGCGTGGATTGAAACAACTCTTTTAGCCCGCACAGCGTCATCTGCGCGGCGTCGCGCCCCACGCGGGCGCGTGGATTGAAACTCCTCGCACCGCGGGCAAAGTGTCCGCGATGCAACGTCGCGCCCCACGCGGGCGCGTGGATTGAAACGGTAGATATTGCAAGGGCTGCTCTTGAGCAACAGTCGCGCCCCACGCGGGCGCGTGGATTGAAACGAGGGCATGGAGTTGCAGCTCCTGCGCATCAATGAGTCGCGCCCCACGCGGGCGCGTGGATTGAAACAATTATTCCTACAACATTTTCGACAATTTTTTTTGTCGCGCCCCACGCGGGCGCGTGGATTGAAACTGTTTAAGGTCGTCCCATCCGTCTTTGATATTTGTCGCGCCCCACGCGGGCGCGTGGATTGAAACTACCGACTCATGGGCACGGCACTATGGCGCGGCATAGTCGCGCCCCACGCGGGCGCGTGGATTGAAACACATTCGGCCAGCGATCCGCCTAATGTGCGGTCCGTCGCGCCCCACGCGGGCGCGTGGATTGAAACTTTGTATTGTCTATTGCCGGCCGCCAGTCGTCCTGTCGCGCCCCACGCGGGCGCGTGGATTGAAACTGCTGACCGTCGTTGCTTTATAAATATCAATTTCTGTCGCGCCCCACGCGGGCGCGTGGATTGAAACCTCGCCATTTTTAAGCGCATCGCGGATTGCTAGCGTCGCGCCCCACGCGGGCGCGTGGATTGAAACGCAAGCTCAAGACCGCGTGGGTATCCGCCGACGGCAGTCGCGCCCCACGCGGGCGCGTGGATTGAAACCCGAACAGTTCGGCGAGGAGGCATGGATTACCTTGGTCGCGCCCCACGCGGGCGCGTGGATTGAAACCTTGGCGCGGTTTTTAAGCGCCAGCTCGTCCCAGCGTCGCGCCCCACGCGGGCGCGTGGATTGAAACGACGTTAACTCTAACCTCGTCCGTCCGCTCACGGGGGTCGCGCCCCACGCGGGCGCGTGGATTGAAACTGCGCTGACAATTACTTTCGCGTCGGCCATCTCATCGGTCGCGCCCCACGCGGGCGCGTGGATTGAAACGCCCTATTTGACGAAATTGCCGCATATCGCACAAGTCGCGCCCCACGCGGGCGCGTGGATTGAAACTTTTCGTCTCCTGCGCCATTGTGCATGGCGAGCTTGGGTCGCGCCCCACGCGGGCGCGTGGATTGAAACGGCTCTCAAGCTCTGCATTAGCTCGTCGAAGGTCTGCGTCGCGCCCCACGCGGGCGCGTGGATTGAAACGCACTCTTTGACGAGATAGCATCCTACCGCACCGGTCGCGCCCCACGCGGGCGCGTGGATTGAAACTGGATTGCCGCGAGGTAGTCAAACGCGGCCTGTATCGTCGCGCCCCACGCGGGCGCGTGGATTGAAACGTATAGTCCGCGACATAGTCGAGCGCCTCGCGCACGTCGCGCCCCACGCGGGCGCGTGGATTGAAACGTGCATACCAAGAATAAGAAGCTCCCAGTGCCAAGTCGCGCCCCACGCGGGCGCGTGGATTGAAACTTACTCATCCGCTCTTTGCCGCGCTTAAAAACCCGTCGCGCCCCACGCGGGCGCGTGGATTGAAACCAGGTCAGCCAGCGCCGCACGGAATTTGGCGTCAGTCGCGCCCCACGCGGGCGCGTGGATTGAAACTTGAGATATCCATCGGTATCTGCCGCAGCGGCTGAAAGTCGCGCCCCACGCGGGCGCGTGGATTGAAACCCGTTGAAGAGGAGGAGAAAGATGAAAGAGATCATGTCGCGCCCCACGCGGGCGCGTGGATTGAAACGATATACAGCGATATCTGGACGAAGCAAAAAACCTGTCGCGCCCCACGCGGGCGCGTGGATTGAAACAGTATGTTGTCCTTCATATAAGAGGCCAATAGTTGTCGCGCCCCACGCGGGCGCGTGGATTGAAACTCTCCAGGCTTAACCTCAGTCAGCGAGAATGGGGTCGCGCCCCACGCGGGCGCGTGGATTGAAACTGTTGATGCGAGAGATGCGAGAAGCGATAGAAGGTGTCGCGCCCCACGCGGGCGCGTGGATTGAAACAAGCTGCGAATAAAGCCCATAAGGCCGCGATAGAAGTCGCGCCCCACGCGGGCGCGTGGATTGAAACATTTCATTACCGATAATCGTTGCATATGGCTGGAGGTCGCGCCCCACGCGGGCGCGTGGATTGAAACCGCCAATATCGAGCTTCGGCTTTGCTTCAGCAACGTCGCGCCCCACGCGGGCGCGTGGATTGAAACATCCATACCTTGTTGCGCTGGACAGCCGGGATCAGTCGCGCCCCACGCGGGCGCGTGGATTGAAACTTTCAATGCTTCAAGACGGCTTTCGACGACATCGGTCGCGCCCCACGCGGGCGCGTGGATTGAAACTATTCAGTGCCGAATCTATGAGATCTTCGAGCTTGTCGCGCCCCACGCGGGCGCGTGGATTGAAACCAGTACCACGCATTGCGGCGTTCCCACAATACCAAGTCGCGCCCCACGCGGGCGCGTGGATTGAAACTTTGTTTTCTTCACCCATCTTTCTCCTCCTCTCTGTCGCGCCCCACGCGGGCGCGTGGATTGAAACCTGCGATCCTGTAGGTTAAGCGTCGTCTTGGAGAGTCGCGCCCCACGCGGGCGCGTGGATTGAAACATGCTCCCATGCGCCGGTCGATACTAAAGGATAGGTCGCGCCCCACGCGGGCGCGTGGATTGAAACAGTTTAGAATAATTCCATGTTCCCCCCGAAATAAAGTCGCGCCCCACGCGGGCGCGTGGATTGAAACCACTATTCTGATATATCGATTCGCTCCTGATAGGGTCGCGCCCCACGCGGGCGCGTGGATTGAAACTGGAGACAATAATAGTGAGGAAAGCATGATCTTCGTCGCGCCCCACGCGGGCGCGTGGATTGAAACAGTAAACATATTGTTAAGCGCCGCGCGGATTACCGTCGCGCCCCACGCGGGCGCGTGGATTGAAACTTTGCCATAAACCCTCCTATACCAGGGGCTCGCACGTCGCGCCCCACGCGGGCGCGTGGATTGAAACAGCCCCCGGAAGCCTACAGAAACAGCGCTCAGAAGTCGCGCCCCACGCGGGCGCGTGGATTGAAACTGCTCGTTAGCTATTCTTTCTACCTCAGCCACGTGTCGCGCCCCACGCGGGCGCGTGGATTGAAACTAACTACGACGATGGGAAATGCGTAGAATGCCATGAGTCGCGCCCCACGCGGGCGCGTGGATTGAAACGTTGCCCCTGGCGCATGTATCGCAATCGGCGGCGGTCGCGCCCCACGCGGGCGCGTGGATTGAAACTGGTGAAGGCTTGAAAATCTACAAGCCCTCATGGGTCGCGCCCCACGCGGGCGCGTGGATTGAAACATATCGATAAGCACTTTTTTACCTTTGATCTCGGGTCGCGCCCCACGCGGGCGCGTGGATTGAAACTGTCTATTGAATTGACGGCCGAATCTTATTTATAGTCGCGCCCCACGCGGGCGCGTGGATTGAAACGTTCGATCACCTATGGCGTTGCTTCTGGGCTTGCGTCGCGCCCCACGCGGGCGCGTGGATTGAAACCTTCCTCCTTCTAGTAAACGTTCAATCTCCTCACGTCGCGCCCCACGCGGGCGCGTGGATTGAAACTTCCGGAGACTCTTCCCATGCCTCTTTATTATAGAGGTCGCGCCCCACGCGGGCGCGTGGATTGAAACATACTTGTGAATATCCATATCAAACCTAAAGAAGGTCGCGCCCCACGCGGGCGCGTGGATTGAAACGCCGCCTGGTATCCAACTGTCGCAAATGCGATTGCGTCGCGCCCCACGCGGGCGCGTGGATTGAAACTTCCCTGATCAGGCACGGGCGGAGCTTGAGCGAATGTCGCGCCCCACGCGGGCGCGTGGATTGAAACTGGATATAACCGTGGAGTTCTTTGTCATCCTCAAGTCGCGCCCCACGCGGGCGCGTGGATTGAAACCGCTCAAACCAGCAGGCAAGATGCTGGCCAAGATTTGTCGCGCCCCACGCGGGCGCGTGGATTGAAACTTGAGGCAAGAATTGTTTCTTCTCCCTGTGCTCTCGCGTCGCGCCCCACGCGGGCGCGTGGATTGAAACCTATGTCAGGTAGAGCACTGGGCACCACAAGTGCGGTCGCGCCCCACGCGGGCGCGTGGATTGAAACTCGACAACCCCAGTCAATGCATCCATCGCATCAGTCGCGCCCCACGCGGGCGCGTGGATTGAAACCTCATATACGTTGTACTGTACAACACGGAGACACGTCGCGCCCCACGCGGGCGCGTGGATTGAAACTTTTTCCATTATACTTTGGCTCATTATCCACGTAAGTCGCGCCCCACGCGGGCGCGTGGATTGAAACACGTCTTCGACATATTCAATGCCGATTCTATTTATGTCGCGCCCCACGCGGGCGCGTGGATTGAAACTAATAATTGCCTTTCGATACTGCCGCCAAAATGCGTCGCGCCCCACGCGGGCGCGTGGATTGAAACTAGAGGAGTAAGAAAATGTGGGAAAAAGTATACCGTCGCGCCCCACGCGGGCGCGTGGATTGAAACCTGAAACAAAAAGGATATATAAGAAAAAGCACAAGGTCGCGCCCCACGCGGGCGCGTGGATTGAAACTGGCGAGGGCTTGAAAATATGCAAGCCCTCATGGGTCGCGCCCCACGCGGGCGCGTGGATTGAAACAGGTAACCTGATCGCCGATCCTCCCCTCATGGTGGGTCGCGCCCCACGCGGGCGCGTGGATTGAAACTGTCCAAATTCTGTAAAGTAAACAGTAAATTGCTTGTCGCGCCCCACGCGGGCGCGTGGATTGAAACCGTCTATGGTATAGCTATCATCTAAACAATTAAAGTCGCGCCCCACGCGGGCGCGTGGATTGAAACTTTGCGAACTGGGGGCTGCACGATCTCTATTGTGGTCGCGCCCCACGCGGGCGCGTGGATTGAAACATTGGCTATCTGGAAGATTTAGTCAGTGAAATACCCGTCGCGCCCCACGCGGGCGCGTGGATTGAAACCCGCTCTAGCTGCTCTACAAGACAGGCCTATAAATGTCGCGCCCCACGCGGGCGCGTGGATTGAAACTACTGTTCCTGTAGTGCCTATGGGCACTTTTCGACGTCGCGCCCCACGCGGGCGCGTGGATTGAAACACGACTGGGGCGTACCGGTCTGATGAGTTTGTGCCTGTCGCGCCCCACGCGGGCGCGTGGATTGAAACTTCAAAATAATAATCTACATCTATATCATCTTCATGTCGCGCCCCACGCGGGCGCGTGGATTGAAACTAGAGGAGGAAAGGAAAATGAAGTATCAATTAAAGTCGCGCCCCACGCGGGCGCGTGGATTGAAACATGATAAAAACAATGAAGAGATAGTTTTTGAAGGAGTCGCGCCCCACGCGGGCGCGTGGATTGAAACGATGAATTCAGAATCATTGCCACCGATATAAAAATTGTCGCGCCCCACGCGGGCGCGTGGATTGAAACATTTTTTCTACCTCTCCCCTCTTGCTTCTTCTGGTATGTCGCGCCCCACGCGGGCGCGTGGATTGAAACCTGCCCACATTTCCGGGGGTACCCCCCATAGTGGGTCGCGCCCCACGCGGGCGCGTGGATTGAAACTATTTATAGTATATGGAGGAAAGGAAAATGAATGGTCGCGCCCCACGCGGGCGCGTGGATTGAAACTGAATATCCTTGCAAAGCTTGACATTAAAAGTATCATGTCGCGCCCCACGCGGGCGCGTGGATTGAAACTTGAAGGAACATACACGGATTGCATGAAGTACATGTCGCGCCCCACGCGGGCGCGTGGATTGAAACGTGGAAGTCATCAACATACTGTCGTGTAGAGTAGTCGCGCCCCACGCGGGCGCGTGGATTGAAACTTGTAAATATCACTTGCTTTCGTCTTTCTCCTCCTCGTCGCGCCCCACGCGGGCGCGTGGATTGAAACGATATATCGGAACGTTGAAATGCGCATCAATGGGTCGCGCCCCACGCGGGCGCGTGGATTGAAACGCGCATGCTGGCTTTTGTATCATCAGGTACTATGGTCGCGCCCCACGCGGGCGCGTGGAGTTGATTGAAATCCCGATACCATAGCTAAACTTGGTAACAGCTTTAGTTTGCCCTGATAATCATCACCTTGCTGATAGTATCATTTGATACTATAATAACAGCATGAAACCTCCATATGAAATTACTCAAACGATTCTCAATATCTATGGACAGATCAATGAAGCGCTTGGTTTCTGCAAAAGTCTTCTCCTCATTAAACCAGAACCTCGCTTGAGAAAAGAAAATAGAATTAAAACCATTT
>Ga0209407_1005451_pt1 | contig 9881 bp, 13 predicted proteins | sample AD_JPNHG3_MetaG_FD_184410 | JGI IMG/M metagenome (GOLD analysis project Ga0209407, IMG submission 184410) | Active sludge microbial communities of municipal wastewater-treating anaerobic digesters from Japan - AD_JPNHG3_MetaG (SPAdes) (version 2) | ecosystem: Engineered > Bioreactor > Anaerobic >...
ATATACAACCTACATCTTCGGGGCCGGTGCCTTTGGCTGGGGCGAGGGGGGAGCTCCTGTTCCGACTGAAACCGCAAGGGACGCTCTTGCCGGCGATGATATTCTCGTCCACAGAAGGCACTTCATTTTACACCCGAGAGGGGTAGCCTTCCAGAACGCATCCGTTTCTGGCGCAACTCCGAGCAATACTGAATTGGCCAACTACTTGAACTGGAAGCGTGTCTATGAGAGCAAGAATGTGCGTATTGTCCAGTTTAAGCACAAACTCACAACTGCTTTTACTGGGACTTAAGGGGTGATGAGATGAGATTTTTAGACTATCTAAAGCGTTTCACTTACACCCCGAACGAGTTTTACGATCACTTGAAGGGGATGGAGGACGCGGCCGGGGGTGACGTTGACCTCGTCATCCTCCCGGCCATGAAGGGGACAGGTGGGAACGAACCGGCACTTGAGCCGACCGTGACGGAAAGCGTTGGTTATGCCTTTGGCGTTACTCTGCAGGTGATGAACAAGGCCAAAACAAAGGTGCTGGAATTTTTCAACGGCACTCGGGAAGTTAAGGTTGACATTACGTCCACGGCTGGAACCATTGCCATTGATGATGGCGACCAGGGCGAAGCAGGAGCCGATGCAACAAAGAACATGGCCTTTGAAAACGGTGTCTGCAAGTTCACCGTGACCCTTGGCGGCACCTGGGCGGCGAACGACACCATAAAGGTAACGGTGGACGACAACAACGTCGGCATAATGGGCTATACGGTTGAGAAGAACAACCATTACCTGGTCAAGGTGAAGGCTAACCCGGCAGGATAAAAAGAGGGGCCTTCGGGCCTCTCTGTTTTTGAGGTGATGAATATGGCGATTGATATTACCGGCTTCCAGCGCATGCGCAGGGAGCAGGAAGAAAAAGCGCAGGCTGAAATGGAGAGGAAGGAGGCGGAGGCTAAATGGCAGAAGAATTTGAATCCACAATCACAATCGGAGAAAACAGCTACATCGACATCGATGGAGCAGACGAATACTTCACAGGCCGCCTCCATGCAGAAGCCTGGACAGGAGCAGACGCCGAAACAAAAGAAAAAGCCCTCAAGCAAGCAACAAAAGAGATAGACCGACAGCCACTGACGGGGCGCAAGACAACGGATAACCAGGTGCTGGCCTTCCCTCGCTACCCGGACGAAGAAATCCCGGAGGCCGTGAAAGAAGCCTGCTGTGAAATTGCTTTAGCTCTCCTTGAGCGTGGCAACGACCAGCGGCGCAAACTGCAGCAGGAAGGGGTGCAGTCTTTTTCGCTGGGGAATATGAGCGAAACATATGCCGCAGGTGCCGGAAAGGGCTTATTGAGCCAGGAAGCAAAGGAACTGCTTAGACCTTGGTTGCTGGGTGGTGTTTTCATAACATGATAACAGGGTATCTTAACCAAACCGCCACATGGCATTACACCACCGGACAAATGAACGAATACGGCGAACCATCAACCAGCAGCAAAACCATAAAGGTCCGTTGGGAAGGCAAGCGGAGGTTGGTCCGGGATAATGAGGGCCGGGAAGTTGTTTCTGAAGCAAGGGTATTTTGCACCGAAGCCGTGAAGCCTGGAGACGAGCTGGAGTTTAACGGGCGCAGGTGGCCGGTGATTGCTGTTTCAACTGTCCCAGGACTGGATGGAAAAGAAAGCCATAGGGAGTGTGCGGTCTGATGGCAAAGAACAAATGGCGCATTAAAGAAGCCGTCAAGATTGCAGAGGATGCGGCACTGAAGGCGCTTAGAACCGGAGCAGGGGCCATACTCACGGAGGCCATAGACGAAACGCCGATTGATACCGGGACTTTACGCCGCAGCGGTACCGTAACCGTCGGGGCGCTGCCGGACGGGGCGCAGGTGTATGAAGCTGCTGAATCCGGGAGCGACATGAGGAATGCTTTTCCCGATCCGGAAGGCAAAGAAAAGGCGGTTTACATCAGCTTCAATACCCCTTACGCAAGGCGGCAACATGAAGAACTAGACTATGAACATCCTCGTGGGGGCAAGGCAAAGTATCTTGAGGATCCGTTTAATAGAAACAAAAAGAAGGTGCTCAAATACGCCGATAAGCAGATTAAAAAAGCCCTGCGGGATGCGAAGTGAGGTGATGCCGATGTGATGTTGAACGAAATAGGCACCTATTTACAGACCCAAGGAATAGGAACCCTTGGGGCTGATTTGTTTTTAAGCTTGATGCCGGATCAACCAGATAATTGCATAGCTCTTTTTGAGTATGCTGGGTCACCGCCGGATCTGCATTGGTCAGGCGAGTATCCGGGCTTGCAGGTACGGGTCCGGAACAAAAGCTATGCGGCTGCAAGGACAAAGATTGGGGAAGTGGCAAAGAAACTCCATGGGTTGCATGAACAAACGCTATCCGGTACTCGGTACTTGCTCATCAAGGCCCGGGGAAGTCCGGAAGTGTTAAAGCGTGATGCAAACAACAGAGTAGAACTATTTGTGAATTTTGAAATCATAAAGGAGCGTGATTAACGTGGCATTAGCAGGAAAAGGTGGAGCTGTAAAGCTCGGTACGAATAAAATAGCGGAAATCGCTAACTGGTCTCTGGATTTGGGCGCAGATGATATTGACATCACCAGCTTTGATTCAAACGGCTGGAAGGAATATCTTGCTGGGCTAAAGGAATGGTCGGGTAGCATAGAGGGCAACTTTAAACCTACCGACACGAACGGCCAGAAGGCAATTCTCAATGCATGGCTGAGTGGAGCGCCGTTGGCATTCACTTTCGAAGTTTCCTCGGGAGTGTCTTTCCAAGGTAGCGCATACGTGAAACCTAGCATTGAGGTGCCGGTGGACGATAAAGCATCGTTCTCCTGTGATATAACAGGCACAGGCGCATTGACGCTACCAACTTAAGGAGCGTGAGCAGATATGGCTATAACTGGAATGACTGGGGCGGTGTACATTTCTGACGTGAACACCGCTCCGGTGTCTTTTTCTGACAAACCGTGCACTGGCGATGCAGAAAGGAAACGTTATCAGATTACTGATGCAAACCTGAGATATTGGGACCCGGACACTCCGATAACAGTGAAGAAAAAAGGATCGGTTGTAACAACTGGATTTACTTTGGAGTACGTTGGCGGCTTTGTCGTTTTTGATACGGCCCTGGGAGTTGATGATACAGTTACTGTTTCCGGCAAGTCCTTGACACTTGTTCAGGCGGGTGGTTTCTTCAACTGGAGCATTGACGGCGACGCCGACGATGCCGAGGCCACGACATTTGAAAGCCAGGGCTGGAAGGAATTCAAGCGCGCGCTAGTTGGCTGGTCCGGAAGCGCCGAGGCATACTGGGGAGATACACAATTCTTTGATTCCCTGGGCAAAACCGTGGTCGTGAAGTTGTTCGTTGATGCAGGCCCGGCCCAGGACTGCCTTGAAGGGTTCGCCGTCATAAATGGCGAGGGCATTGAAAACCCGGTTGACGGTTTGGTGCAGGAAACCATAGACTTCACCGGCACGGGTCCGCTGTATATAAGGATGTAGGAGGGATTGTTATGCGAAATAAAACAGTAGAATTTGCCGGTAAGAAAATTCGGGTAGAAGAAAAACGAATCGGTGAGCTTGAGAAGATAGTTGCCGAACTGTTCCCAGAGAGTAAAGGCAACATTCAGAAGGTAGATCTTGGCAAGCTCTTGGAGCAGGCCGGATTTGATTTGCTTTACAAAAAGCTTCCGGTTATCTTCCCGGATATCACTAAGGACGACATAAAAAATGCGTACACGTCAGAACTCGAAGAGCTAATTGAGGTTTTTGTTGAGGTAAATTTTACCGGCTTGAAGCGGCTGATAAAACCGCTGATGAACTTGATTCAGGCTGGCTTACAGCAGAAGTAGTGGTGCTTTTAGCGCGGGAGTTTGGCTGGAGCATTGAAGAGATGCGCCAGCTTACGCCACGGGAACTGGCTGCTATTTTGAACGAATTGCAGCGGCAAGTGGCAATTGAGCAGCTTAACGAACAGCGCAATCGCTGGGCTTTCTTGGCGGCGGTGATAACTAACGGTTTTGGTGCTGTCACGAGCATGTTCAGCAAGAGGAAGCACAAGGCCGTTAGCCCGGACGATTTCATGGACAAGGATGCAAAAAAAATGCTCCAGCGGTTGTTGGGGCAAGAGCCGGAGCAGAAGGATTGGAGCAGGCATATTGAGGACGCAAAGGCTAAAGGGCTGAAGGGTGGTGAGACATTATGCTAGTTGGTGAAGTATTCGCCCGGATGGGGCTGGATAGCAAACAATTTGAAAAAGACCTTTCTAGACTGGAAGGCGTAACAAGAAGAGAAGCCACAACCCTAGGCGCTGTCTTCAAAAATGCCTTTTCTGTTGCCCTTGGTATCGGTGTGTCCGAAGCCGTTAAAAGGGGTTTTCAAGCAATAGCCAGCACATCAATCAGCTTTAATGCCCAGATGGAACAGGCCCGGATAGGGTTTACCACTATGCTTGGCAGTGCCGAAAGGGCAGAAGCCTTTTTGAGCGATATGGCAGAGTTTGCTGCTAAAACCCCTTTTGAGTTCCCGGAACTACTTGATGCGTCCAAGCGTATGCTTGCGTACGGTTTTGCGGCTGAAGACGTACTCCCAACGATGGAAGCCGTGGGCAATGCTTCTGCGGCTGTAGGGTTGGGCACAGAAGGCATTAACAGAATTATCCTGGCTTTGGGGCAAATGCGGGCTAAAGGCAAGCTTTCCGCCGAAGAAATGCGCCAGCTCACTGAAACCGGTATTCCCGCCTGGGAGATACTTGCGGAAGCAATGAACAAGACAACTGCTGAAATCATGGATATGCAGTCAAAAGGCCTTATTCCTGCGGACCGTGCTATCAAGATGTTAGTTGAGGGTATGAACAAGCGCTTCCCCGACATGATGAAAAATATGGAGAATACCTGGGAAGGCGTAACCTCTACCATTAAAGACGTATGGAGAATGACGATAGGGGCTGTAACACAAAACCTTTTTCAGGGTGTTGTTTCTTGGCTACAAAAAGTCAGGGATTTTGCAGTAGGCTTCTATGATACTTTCCAAAAGTATGGACTCCAAAGGGCCATCTCTGAATCCTTCGGGCCGGAAGTGGCAGCTATGGTTAGCGTTTTAGGTGCAACCTTGCGGGGGCTTGCCTCAGTAGTCAGTGCAGTAACCGGCTTTATAACACAGTACGGCAAGCAGATTAGATTTGTGGCAGTCGTGATGGGAACATATCTAGTACTACTCAAAACCGTTACCCTTGCTAAATGGTTAGCGACAGTTGCTACAACAGCTTTAACTAACTCACAACTACTATTAGCTGGACAATCCAGCGCAACGACGGGCATAATTGGGTTTTTGAGCAATGTTATCACTTTTTATAAGGTTCAGATGTTAACAGCATCTGCAACAACTAACGTCTTTACAGGCGCATTGGTTAGGCTGCAGGCTGCTCTTTATGCTGTGTGGACAGCACTAGGGCCTGTAGGTTGGGCAATTATTGCACTTTCTTTAGCAGTTGCCGGTGGCATGACCTTATGGAATAAATACTCTCAGTCAGTTTACAGTGGCGCTAAAGTGCATGACGAATTAGTAAAAGTCACTGATCAAGTTGAAGGAAGTGTTGGTGGGGCGACAGGTGCTATCGAGGACGAAGCAGATGCATTGAAGAAAGCCGGGAAGGCTGCAGGCAAAAACCTGCAAAGCTTTGACGAAGTGCACCAACTGCAGGATGACATGGCAGGGTCTGCAGAGGACCTTGCTAAAAGTATGGGGCTTGATGATACAGAGCTTGGCGTTCCAGGTGCCGGGGGCTTTGAAATCCCAGACATAGGCGCACAGCTTGAAGAAATGAAGCCTACCTTGGCCGGTTTTTGGGAGTGGATAAAGCAAGGTGCCGGTAACCTATGGGAAACTGTAAAGCAAAAGTGGAGTGAATTTGTTAACTGGGTTAAAAGCTGGGACGTATGGGATTGGATTAGCACAACCGCCGTCACGGTGTGGACTTGGTTATCAGGGTTTCTATCTACTTTGTGGCAAGGCATAGTATCAGTTGCGCAGACGGTATGGGGAGTTGTGGGACCCTTCTTCGGCGCTTTGTGGGAAGGGGTAAAAACTGTATTTAGCGCTGTATGGGGGGTTATACAGCAAGTTGCCACGACTGTTTGGACATTCTTGGTTGGGACTGCACAAGCAATTTGGGGTGTGCTTGGGCCTTTCTTTGAAACGTTGTGGGGAGTAGTAAAAGAGGTTTTTAGCGTTGCTTGGAACGCCATACAATATGCTGCAGTATTTGTTTGGACATTCCTTGTTGAAACTGCAAAAGCCATTTGGGATGTTCTTGGTCCGTTCTTCACAGCGCTATGGGAAGGGATAAAAGCTGTATTTGAATGGGTTTGGAACACCTTAGGCCCGTGGCTAGTAAGCGCTTGGAATTGGCTAGTAGAAAAAGGTCAGGCCATTTGGGATTTCTTGAAACCCTATTTTGAAGCGTTATGGAAAGCGGTAACTACAATATTCGAAATTATAATCAAGCCCCTTATAGACTGGGTTGTAAAAATATGGGATTGGGTAAAAGAGCATACTCTTGCCGTTTGGAACGCAATCAAAGAGCATATCGTAGATCCGGTCGCAGCAGCCAAGAAAGATGTAGAAGATCTGATAACCAAAATAAAGGAGTTTGTATCAGAAAAATGGACTGCAATAAAAGAGTTTGCATTGGACGTTTGGCAGCGAATCAAGGAACACATCGTAGACCCGATCCTAGCCGCAAAAGACAAGGTCGAGGAATACATGGGCAACCTCAAAAAATCTGTAGAGGATATTTGGGGCAAAGTTAAAGATGCAGTAAAAGAGATCAAGGACAAGATCTACGAATACTTAATCGAACCATTCCAAAAAGCATATGACTTTATCAAAGATACATGGGGCAAGATAACAGGCTTCTTCAAAGGAAGCGGAGATGAAGGTAAATCGGCTACCGCTGGCGCTGCAGAAAAAATGATGGAAGGCGCCGAAGATTACCTGGCGTTTCACTCGCCCACTAGAAAAGGGCCTGGCAGATACGCTGATAAGTGGGCGCCTAACCTGATGAAAATGTATGCCGAGGGGTTAAACCAAAACATCCCCAAGGTGCGCAATGCAGTGGATGAAGTTGCACAACAGCTAACAGGAATGACGGTGCAACCGCAGTCTATCGTGCCTGCTATCGTGCCTGCTACGACAACAACTGGAGATAGTGGTCTGGCTGATACCGTTGCCCAAGCCGTTTACCAGGCGATAATGGATGCTATAAGAATTTCTCGGGCTTCTTCATCGCAGAGCAGCGACGCCAAAGAACTCGTGCTCAAAATCGACAATACGGTTTTGGCCAGGATGCAGCTGCCGGCACTCACGAGAGAGGCCCAACGACAAGGCTTTGACCTTGTTTTAAGGCCGCAGGGGGTGTAATTCATGCTGAAAATTGCTGGGATAACGGTAAAAGCACCTACCGAATTAAAAGTGGGCCGATTCGACCTATCCAAATCAGACCGGACCGCCTCTGGCAAGATGGTTATGGACATAATCGCCACAAAGCGCCGGGTGGACGTTGTCTGGAAGATGCTGCCCGACAACGACCTAAAATTGATAATAGACACTATAACGGCTAACAAGCCGTTTTTTTCTCTGGAGTACCCCGATGCTGGCGGCACAAAGACAATGACCTGCTATGCAGGGGACATCTTAACCAGCCTTTGGCACACGAAAAACGGGGTCAGGTTCTGGGAAGACGTACAAATTTCGTTTATAGAACAATGACAATACGGGGTGAGTTCAATTGTACGAAATATTTTTTAAAGAAAATACGGCAGAGCGTTTTTGGTCAAAAGTTGACAAAGGCATTAATGCGGATGACTGTTGGACATGGAAGGCAGGCTGTGATAGTAAGGGTTATGGACAATTCATGTTATGCAAAGGGAAATTAGTTGGCGCGCATAGAGTTGCCTATGAACTGGCTCGTGGACCAATCGGAAACGGTTTATTTGTTTGCCATAAGTGCGATAATCCTAAATGTGTTAATCCTGAACATTTATTTTTAGGAACTGCACTCGACAATATGAGGGATGCAGCCAAAAAGGGGCGTATGCCAAAAGGTGAACGAAACTGGGCTCGTCAACATCCTGAACTTATGCCTCGTGGCGATCGTCATGGCTCACGCACCCATCCAGAACGCGTTCCTCGTGGTGACAGGCACGGATTGAGAAAACATCCAGAGAGAGCAGCTAGAGGAGACCGTAACGGGGCCAGAAAATACCCGGAAAGATTAGCGCGAGGAGATAATCACTGGACAAGATTGTATCCGGAAAAAAGAGCTACAGGAGAGCGTCATGGATTTTATACTCATCCCGAGAAGCGACTTCACGGCGAACGCAATGGAAGGGCAAAACTTACATGGGAAGATGTAAGGAAAATAAGGGCTGAATATGCAACGGGAACCGTATCACAAACGCAACTTGCAAAAAAGTATGGAGTTCGCCAATGCCAGATTAGTGAAATCATAAGAAATGTTAGTTGGGTAGAGCAAAGGAGCGTGATTTAGAGTGGCAAGAACAAGTTTAGCAAGGCAGCAAATGTCCGACACAGGTCTTATAGCGGCATACTCTCCCGCTGCAGAGGAAGGCCACAAGGTAGAAAACAACGGCCGGGTAATCCTCCACGTTTGTAATGACAGCGAGGAGACGGTGACGGTAAAAATCCTCTCCGGTTATGTCCGGGCGGGTTTGAAGCTGGCAGACAGGGAAGTGTCTATTGAAGCTGGAAAACAGAAATTCATCGGGCCATTTGTGACCGACATATACAATCAGAGCGACGGCGGGGCAGGGCAGATATATATAGATTACTCAGGGACCGAGGGCGTGACCGTTGCGGCATTGTTGTTCCCGTGAGGTGGTGATATAAGTGTACCCAGTAACGCAAGACTTTCTCGATAAGATGAAAGCCGACAGGCGGAATGTTTTAGCGCGTGTTCTGGTGGACTACACAGACCCATTTCTTGACCAATCTCTGGAGGTTGCAGCCAACGAACAGGCCAACATCAGCTATCCGCAGCAGACAGCAGATTCGGTTGACACAGCAACACATAAATGGGCGGCGTTGGACGGAAGCTGGGACTTGACTTCCGGCGAATACCACCTTGCCCCATCGGCCAACATGCTATCACAATATCAATTTGGCTGGTGGGGGTCACAGCTTGCAGGCGCAGGCGGCGCTTTTGCTGCACCTTATCCGGCCTTGACCGTGGCACACTTGCCTAGACCGATACACACGTTACGAGTAGTTGGCGATACGGCGAGGGAAGAATATCCTGTCGACTTTGCAGTTGAGCTATACGCTCCGGATGATACCTTGCTTTATGCCGAAACTGTCACCGGGAACACAGAGATTAACTGGAGCAAGACGTTGGCCTCTCCTGTGTTGGACGTTGTAAAGCAGGTGTTAACCATCACTCGATGGAGTCATGAAGGCCGTCAGGCGAAAATCATTGAATTTTTTACATCTGTCCGGGAAGTCTACGAAACCGGCGACTTGGTGAACTTGCGGCTTTTGGAAGAGCGGGAAGCGTCACAAGGCAGCCTGCCGGTGGGAAATATTAGCTCGAATGAAATTATGCTTGCCCTGAATAACGAGGACAAAAAGTTTGATCCCGATAACCCATATAGCCCTTTGAACCAGATGCTAAAGCCGAACCGCAAAATACGCGCATGGATTTGGCCCTGGGTGGAGGGAATGACCGAGGAACCTCCGGGTGAGCCGTTCCCAGAGGTAGGTGCTCCTACTTTCACCCGCTCCTCTGTGGCATATAAAACAGACGGCACGCAAGTCAGCGCAAACGTGCCGAGGT
>Ga0209407_1005454_pt1 | contig 9878 bp, 9 predicted proteins | sample AD_JPNHG3_MetaG_FD_184410 | JGI IMG/M metagenome (GOLD analysis project Ga0209407, IMG submission 184410) | Active sludge microbial communities of municipal wastewater-treating anaerobic digesters from Japan - AD_JPNHG3_MetaG (SPAdes) (version 2) | ecosystem: Engineered > Bioreactor > Anaerobic >...
CTGTTTTCTTGACGGACAGGGAGGTTTTCGGTATTATAAAATCACCCGGTGGGGCTGTAGCTCAGTTGGGAGAGTACGTGACTGGCAGTCACGGGGTCGCCGGTTCGAGCCCGGTCAGCTCCACCAAATTGAATTAGCCGCTTCGCTCGGGGCTTCGCCCCTCGCTTCGGCGGGCAGTTTTGCGAGCAAATCAAAGGGCTTTTTGAAATCAATTAAAAGTTTTTGCTGGCTGATTTGGCGGTTCAAGCCGATTTTTTTGATAAAATTTTTCATCTCCGAAAAATCTTCTTGCAAAGCGAGATTTTTGGCTTGATTGGCCTCAATAATCCAGTTTCTCGTGAGTTCAAGCCAATGATTGCCTTTTCGCTCAAAATCCGATAATTTTTCCTCCAAAGTTTTCTTTTCGCTCGTCAGGGCGTTTTTCTTTTGCTGAAATTCCGCCAGTTCAAAAGTGCCCTCAAGGTAAGCGTCGGTTAGCCGGTTTATCTTTGTTTTGAGTTCATCAATTTTCTTTTTGAGATTTTGAGCGAAAAGATCTGATGTTTGGGGGTTCTCATTTTCCCATTTTTTCAATTTATCCAAAAATCTATCTCGCCAAACATCGGGCAAAGAAACTTTTTGACATTGTTCCTTTACTTGCTCGGCAAATTTTTCTTCTCGCAAAAAGCCTCGTTGAGAACATTTTTGAGTTTTGCTTTTGTAAGTGCAATAGTAATAAACAAATTCCAGCCCGCTTTTCTTAACTTGTTTTTCGGCGGTAATGGCATAGCCGCACTCGCCGCACTTGGCAAAACCCAAAAATGGAAAGTTTTTGACCTTCGGCTTTTTGCGGGGTTTGCCGTTGTCTCTTAACGCTTCTTGTATTTTGTCAAAAAGTTTCTTTGTAATCATTGGCTTATGGCTTCCTTGATGAAGCTCGCCGCGGTAAAGAAAATGTCCTTAGTAAAATGGATTTTTCAAAATATGTTCAATAGACGATAAGGACATTTTCTTTCCGCTTTTTGGGCCAACCAAGCCAAGAGAAAACATTTTGCTATGAATGGCGGTAAGTGTGTAATTTCGGGTGGCAAAAGCCCGCAAAATTTCTTTCACTTTGTTAAAAGTTGTTCTGTCGGGTTCAATAGTCCGCAAACGGGGTTCGTTGAAATATCCGAGCGGCGCTTTTGCCGAAAGTTCGCCTCGCCTAATCTTCTGCCTAATTCCTCGCAAAATGTTTTCTCTTAAATTGTCGGTGTAATACTTGGCCTGCCCACAGGCAACAGACAACATAAATTTTCCTTGCGGTGTCGCTTCAAACCAAAATGTGGGGAAATTTAGCGAGGTAATTTTTCCAGTGTCCACGAGATAAACAATTTGTCCGCCCTCTATTGAATTTCTCGCCAATCTGTCTGGATTCCACGCTAAAATTCCTTCGGCGTTTCCTTTTTCAATTTCCAAAAGCATTTGATTAAATATTTCTCGGCCCGGCTCTTTGGCAGTTTTGCTCTCGATATATTCGCGGACGATAAAAAGTCCGTTTTGTTTGGCAAACGCCCGCAATTCCGCGAGCTGGGCTTCAATGGATAAAATTTGCCTTTCTTCTTCCTCTGTTGATTTACGATAATAGATGAAATATTTAATCATATTATTTACTCCTTAATTATAATTGAAAAAGGAAACGCACACCGACAATTTGAAAAAAGCTCGCTTTGCCTTTCGCCGAAGGCGAAAGAAAAAAATCGGCTTCTGTTTCTCAAAACAGGCAAACTTTTCAAGTTTGCGAACCGCCGAATCAGCCAGCAAAAACTTTTAATTGATTTCAAAAAGCTCTTTGATTTGCTCGCAAAACTGCCCGCCGAAGCGAGGGGCGAAGCCCCGAGCAAAGCGGCTAATTCAATTTGGTGGTGTTTGTTGGACGAAATCCGAACCCATTTTGAGCAAAACCCAGGGGATTTTGCGGATTGATTCCCGCCCAGCGTTTCCGCCCGCCTGACGGCGGACAAAACAGAAATATTTTCGTTTCCTTAATTGAAAAAAATATCGGGTGGGCGCGAATAAAAAATTGTAAAGAAAATTTTTCTGTTTTGCCTTCCTGCTTTGGCAGGAATTGCGGAAATGCTTTCCCACCCCCAGACGAGGCGGGCGGGCAAAAATTCATTTGCCCCAGACCCCCTTTTCTTTTTGCCCGCCCGCATTGCCCGCTTCGCGGGCGAGCCGATGATTTTTGCTACTGATAGGGTTGGGGTCTTTGTGGTGGCATAATTTGGACTGGTTGTATATTTACCATTCTTATCAAAACAGCACCTTCCGAATTTTCAAAAATCTTCGCCGCGCCGGTTCCATCCAAAGTAGCCATTACTGATAAATGGAGCTGGTGAACAGCATCTTGAAGTTTCGCGTCTTGTTCTTCCAATATCCCAATTTTCACTCCTAATTTTTGCAGTTGTTCAGCATCTATCCTTCTTGGTGAGAAAGAGTATTTTTCTCGTCAGTTAGATAATTGGCAATCTTTTTAACTTTTTTCTTCGCGTCTTTTTCGCCCTCAAGCATATAATCCGTAAGCCAGTTGGTCACGAGTCTATGAGATAGGCCGATAAAATTATCACATTCAACTAACAAAGAAGGCGCAAATTCTTGTAGTATTGGTATCCAAACTGGCAACTGCGAAGGGGTCTTTTTTCAATTCTTTTGCTGCTCTCTCAAATTGTTCAATAATAGAACCCGCAGGAGAAAAACGGCCACGAACTCTAACTTGCGGGTCAATTGGTCCCAATTCTGCAGAACTATCCATAAAAATACTATCGCCGGACAAAACTAACATCGTCGCCGCGCTTTTTGCCGCACCAGTAACAATAAAGCGAATCTTATCAAATTTTTTCCGGAGCATTTTTACAACGGATTCCGTTGCTTCGGCAGAACCGCCCGGGCTATGCAAAAAAGCATCTACTTCTTTAGATTTTATGTTGCGGATTATTTCGTAAAATCCGTCTTTGTCTGAAAGGTCAATAGTAAGAAATAGGACGGCTATTTGCGCTTTGATCGAATTATGAAATGCGGTTGCATAAATAAGAAGGGGGCGTTTTGTAACTTAGCTCACTAATTTATATTTTCCTCTTCTCACACCGTCAAAATCGCCGGCTGGTTTATCCGACGCTCTGCCTTCGGATATTTCTTTTTGAATGTCTTGCCAACTTGTCATTTGATTTAGTTTGTTTTGAATTTAACTTTCTGCGGCGAGGTAGAGGTGTCAGTATAATATCCATACCCGCTTTCAAGCGCTTTTTGGTATTGGTCGTAGGAAATATCAAACACCCGCAACGCCTCTTTAATTGCAGGGGTTCTTCTTCAGAAAATCCTTTACCTGACTGCCTATTTTTTGGGCTTGTTTTTGTCTTTTTATAGTGATTTTATTATACCCCTATTTTATAGTTTCTTCAACCTTTTTTGTCGCCCCATCTAAAAGGCACTTTGCCTCTTTTTGTAAGGCGAAAGATTGTTTTACCAATTCGGCTATTTCTTCTTGCTTTGATTTTGGAATAACAGGCATCAATAAATCGCCAAAAACACTTTTAGGCACTGCCGCCATAATTGCGCCTGCAGTTTTCTGTTCAAGTTGTTTTTTCAAAATTTCAGACCGAAAAAGCAAAAAGAGAAATTCATTTAGATAATTTTCAGAACTCACTACAAAAAATCCTGTACTCGCCACTCCCTCATCTAGTTCTTCTGGAACTATACCAATATTATCTAACGAACCTGCAAGAGAAGCGATTAAAACATTACCAGCCTTTATTGCCATTCTGGCTCTGCTCGGTGCCTCATAGCCGTATAATTTACTAAAACTATCAATTTCGCCAGTTGACGGATTGATATCTGCAAGTTCAACATATTTTATTTTTTCCGTTGGATTTAATTTTGGATTTACTTTTTTCGTAGAGATTTTTATTATTTTTTCCAGCTTTTCTACTTTGAAGTCCGATTTATTCAAAATTTCAATAATCTCTTTATATTTTGGTTGATAATATTCAGCATCAAAACGCATTACAGAAAAAACTTCGCCAGCCCCCACCTCAAATGATTTCCTAAATTTAAAATCTAATTTTTTATGCCCCAATAGTTCATAAAGCTTTTGTTCTGCTTCTTCATATTTTTCGTCTGCTAATTTTTTCTTTTGGTGTGCTTGTTTAACCAACTTTTCAACTTCTATTTGTATTTTCCCCGAAACCTGCGGAACAGGAATTAAAGCCACATCTTTAGAATATAAATGCGTTTGTCCAGTTGAACCGCGAGCAAACCTTTCTAACTGATAACGCACGTCCGGTGAGCGTAAATAAGCAAGCAAAAAATATGGATTTATATTTTCTGCCCTAACAAGCATTACTTCTGCCGTAACAACACATTTAATTCCATTTTCAAAAATTCCTACTCGTCCTATTGTTCCCTCGCCGGTAGCAGTTATCAAAATATCGCCGGTTTTCGGCTGGACAAATTCCTCATAATAGCTCTGGGGGATAAAATCTGTATCTTTAAGTTGTAAAAAGTAATTACTAACATTTTTTAGTTTAATAACAGGTATTCCGGCATTAAAATATAATTCTCTTGGAGGTGTCTTTGCTCTAGGAAATTTACAAAGATCGCCAAGATTTTTATATTGCCGATGCAACTTTTTAATAGCGCCAAGACGACTAACATAAAAGTTGGCATCTATTCTGTCTATTAAAGATTTGAATTTTGTCTCGGCTAAATGCATAGTTAGAAACCTAAATCGTGGTTTTGTTTAAATTCTTCAAACTTTTCAATTATTTCGGGAATATCGGTATCTAAAATTCTCTCTCTATTTTTATCTACAAGATATTCCCCTTTTTCATCTCGTTTGTAAATCGGCGGAGCTGTTTTTGTCGTTAAGTCATAGCCGATTTTTTCAACAATCGCCATAAATATTGGATAATCTTTTTTGTTAAGCTTTTCGGCATCTCCTTTGCTTAATTTTTGCAGAAATAAAACGCTTGGTTGAGGATTTGCGCCAGCAGACATAAAAGTACCTACCGGTAAAGAAACAACAGCTAAAATACGCGAATTTTGTTTGATAAAGTCTCTAACATACTCAAGCGACGAATTATTTAGAGTTCCGTTTGGCAAAACAATCGCCATTCTGCCGCCCTCGCCTAAAAGCTGCAAACTTCTTTCTATAAAAAGAATCTCTGGGATTTGGCCGTCTAAAACCTTGTTAGTTTTTGTCCATCGGCCATCATCTTCCTTTTTCCATTTATAACCAAGTTGAAATTCCGCAAGAAGTTTTTTATCAGTAACTTTACCCTTTGAACCGAAAGGTGGATTTGTCATTAGGACCTTAAATTGTCCTTCGTGGGGGTGTAATGTTCTTGGAACAGTCGCTTTTTCCGCAAGGCGAACCAACTCGTTTATAGGCAGAAGTGAATTTGCGCAAAAAATACCAGTGTGGCCGTCATCGTGTAAAACCATATGCATTTTAGCAACCTTGGCTAAATCGGGGTTTATATCAATGCCGGAAAGATAAGCGTGGGCGTATTCTTTCAGAAAATCTGTTGCTTTAGTTTTTAATTCCGGTCTTTCTTTTATGAATTTCTCTTTAATGTAATTCATTCCCGCTACTAAAAATCCACCAGAGCCGCAAGCAGGATCAATAAACTTCTCGTTGTCCTTCGGGTCCAGCATATTTACGCATAAATCAACAATCGGGTGCGGAGTAAAAAATTCCCCTCGTTCTCCTCTCTGGTGGGCGTAAACGAATGTTTGGAAAGCCGTTCCTTTGACATCTGCGGCGGTGTTAATAAGGCTGTATTTCTGCAACTGGCTAACAACGAAAGCAATTGTTAGCGGTTTTAGATTTAATCTTTCGTTGGGGTCAAAGACATCTGGGTATTGGCTTTTTACTCTATCAAAAAGATTTAGGATTCTTTCAATAAATCCATTTTGTTTACCTTCTTCCAATTCGTCTAATTCCTTATCGGTAATTCTAAATTCGCATTTTTGTGGTAATGCTTTTTCATCAGCCATTTTGATAAAAATCAATTTCAGCATTTCATTAAATACTTTTTCTTTTAGCAACCCTTCATTGGCGTAAATATGATTGTGGATTGTTTCAAAAATGGTTTTTAATTCCGTGGCCGGCTTCAGGTCTTTCTTTTGATAAAGTCCTACATCTTCAAGGGTTTCGCCTTTTTTCGGAATATCCGGTATCTCTCTAAAGAACGGGGCGTTTTTAAGGTGTTGCAAATAAACAATATCCTTTCCATTAAACCAAATACCAAATTCGGCGTTGGTTGGAGAAAGGTAGGATTTCAACTGGTCAATACCATCTTTTCTCCCTTTGCATTTTGTTTCTACGATAATGTAGAGATTATCAATAACTTTTTTTTCGTCCCTAAAAACCGCAATATCTGTTGGGCCAATTCTTTTACTCCCTTTTTGGACAGGGAATTCAATCTCAATCTGGCTCTTGGAATAGCCATATTCCTCAACCAATCTTTTTTCTAAAATTTGTCTCGGCCCTTCTTCGGGTTTATTTTTTAACCATCGCCCAGTAATAAAATCGCGAACATAACCTTTCTTTTCCTCGGGTTCAATTTTAACTTTTTCTTTTATCGGATTGTAATTTGTATTTGTCATAATAAATTTTTTTCCTTAAAACTCATAAATCCTGTTTTGGTAATAATAATATGGTCAACTACCTCAATTCCTAAAATTTTACCGGACTCTAATAATCGCTTTGTTATTTCTAAATCGTCTTCTGATGGTTCAGGATCTCCAGATGGGTGATTATGGGCTAAAATAATTTGAGCGGCTAAATGTCTAACCGCCGGTTCAAAAACTTCTCTGGGGTGGACTAAATTAGCGTTAAGAGAACCGACAGAGATAATTTCTCTTTTGATTTCTTGATTTCGGCTATCAAGATAAAAAATAATAAAATGTTCTTTTTTATGGTCTCGCAAATCTTTTAACTCTTCCCATATTTCTTTTGGCTTTAAATAAATTTCCGCTTTCTTATCTTTGAGCAGCCTTTTCCCAAGTTCAAAACAAGCGATAATTTCACAGGCCTTGGCTGGCCCCAAACCGGAATAATCTTTTAGGTCATTGAAAGTCAAGTTCGGCAATTCGTCTTTGCTGAATTTTTTCAAAATTTTGTTTGCCAATTCAACGGCATTCTCGCCTTTTTTGCCAGAGCGTAAAAGAATAGCTAAGAGTTCAGAGTTAGAAAGTTTTTCTGGGCCATACTGCATTAACTTCTCTCTTGGCCTTTCTACTTTTGGTAAGTCCTTAATTTTCTTTCTGGTTTTAATCTCCATAGTTTTACTTCAATAAATCATCAACAGAAACATTAAGGGCTTTGGCTAATTTTTGAAGTGTGTCAATTGAGGGGTTGGTGATACCGCCCGACTCTAACTTTATCACCGTGTTATAGGAAATATCAGCCAATTTAGAAAACCGGTCTTGCGACAGGCCCTTTTGTTTCCTTAGCTTCTTTATATTTTTACCTATTCGCGAAATCTCTCTTGAGATTATAGTATCAAAATACATAGTATGTATATAATGTAATCACGATATATTATTATAGTACAAAATTATTTTGATAATGTAAAGAGATTTATAGGGAGTTTAATTTCAAATGCCCGCGCACGAGAGGGTTAGGGCAAGGGCATTTACCTTTTTTCTTTTCTAAAAATCATCGGCTCGCCCGCGAAGCGGGCAATGCGGGCGGGCAAAAAGAAAAGGGGGTCTGGGGCAAATGAATTTTTGCCCGCCCGCCTCGTCTGGGGGTGGGAAAGCATTTCCGCAATTCCTGCCAAAGCAGGAAGGCAAAACAGAAAAATTTTCTTTACAATTTTTTATTCGCGCCCACCCGATATTTTTTTCAATTAAGGAAACGAAAATATTTCTGTTTTGTCCGCCGTCAGGCGGGCGGAAACGCTGGGCGGGAATCAATCCGCAAAATCCCCTGGGTTTTGCTCAAAATGGGTTCGGATTTCGTCCAACAAACACCACCAAATTGAATTAGCCGCTTTGCTCGGGGCTTCGCCCCTCGCTTCGGCGGGCAGTTTTGCGAGCAAATCAAAGAGCTTTTTGAAATCAATTAAAAGTTTTTGCTGGCTGATTCGGCGGTTCGCAAACTTGAAAAGTTTGCCTGTTTTGAGAAACAGAAGCCGATTTTTTTCTTTCGCCTTCGGCGAAAGGCAAAGCGAGCTTTTTTCAAATTGTCGGTGTGCGTTTCCTTTTTCAATTATAATTAAGGAGTAAATAATATGATTAAATATTTCATCTATTATCGTAAATCAACAGAGGAAGAAGAAAGGCAAATTTTATCCATTGAAGCCCAGCTCGCGGAATTGCGGGCGTTTGCCAAACAAAACGGACTTTTTATCGTCCGCGAATATATCGAGAGCAAAACTGCCAAAGAGCCGGGCCGAGAAATATTTAATCAAATGCTTTTGGAAATTGAAAAAGGAAACGCCGAAGGAATTTTAGCGTGGAATCCAGACAGATTGGCGAGAAATTCAATAGAGGGCGGACAAATTGTTTATCTCGTGGACACTGGAAAAATTACCTCGCTAAATTTCCCCACATTTTGGTTTGAAGCGACACCGCAAGGAAAATTTATGTTGTCTGTTGCCTGTGGGCAGGCCAAGTATTACACCGACAATTTAAGAGAAAACATTTTGCGAGGAATTAGGCAGAAGATTAGGCGAGGCGAACTTTCGGCAAAAGCGCCGCTCGGATATTTCAACGAACCCCGTTTGCGGACTATTGAACCCGACAGAACAACTTTTAACAAAGTGAAAGAAATTTTGCGGGCTTTTGCCACCCGAAATTACACACTTACCGCCATTCATAGCAAAATGTTTTCTCTTGGCTTGGTTGGCCCAAAAAGCGGAAAGAAAATGTCCTTATCGTCTATTGAACATATTTTGAAAAATCCATTTTACTAAGGACATTTTCTTTACCGCGGCGAGCTTCATCAAGGAAGCCATAAGCCAATGATTACAAAGAAACTTTTTGACAAAATACAAGAAGCGTTAAGAGACAACGGCAAACCCCGCAAAAAGCCGAAGGTCAAAAACTTTCCATTTTTGGGTTTTGCCAAGTGCGGCGAGTGCGGCTATGCCATTACCGCCGAAAAACAAGTTAAGAAAAGCGGGCTGGAATTTGTTTATTACTATTGCACTTACAAAAGCAAAACTCAAAAATGTTCTCAACGAGGCTTTTTGCGAGAAGAAAAATTTGCCGAGCAAGTAAAGGAACAATGTCAAAAAGTTTCTTTGCCCGATGTTTGGCGAGATAGATTTTTGGATAAATTGAAAAAATGGGAAAATGAGAACCCCCAAACATCAGATCTTTTCGCTCAAAATCTCAAAAAGAAAATTGATGAACTCAAAACAAAGATAAACCGGCTAACCGACGCTTACCTTGAGGGCACTTTTGAACTGGCGGAATTTCAGCAAAAGAAAAACGCCCTGACGAGCGAAAAGAAAACTTTGGAGGAAAAATTATCGGATTTTGAGCGAAAAGGCAATCATTGGCTTGAACTCACGAGAAACTGGATTATTGAGGCCAATCAAGCCAAAAATCTCGCTTTGCAAGAAGATTTTTCGGAGATGAAAAATTTTATCAAAAAAATCGGCTTGAACCGCCAAATCAGCCAGCAAAAACTTTTAATTGATTTCAAAAAGCCCTTTGATTTGCTCGCAAAACTGCCCGCCGAAGCGAGGGGCGAAGCCCCGAGCGAAGCGGCTAATTCAATTTGGTGGAGCTGACCGGGCTCGAACCGGCGACCCCGTGACTGCCAGTCACGTACTCTCCCAACTGAGCTACAGCCCCACCGGGTGATTTTATAATACCGAAAACCTCCCTGTCCGTCAAGAAAACAG
>Ga0209407_1005466_pt1 | contig 9859 bp, 8 predicted proteins | sample AD_JPNHG3_MetaG_FD_184410 | JGI IMG/M metagenome (GOLD analysis project Ga0209407, IMG submission 184410) | Active sludge microbial communities of municipal wastewater-treating anaerobic digesters from Japan - AD_JPNHG3_MetaG (SPAdes) (version 2) | ecosystem: Engineered > Bioreactor > Anaerobic >...
GCCTCTCCATCCAGGCCTCCAGAGGGGCCCCGGCAAAGGCGTTGAAGTGACCCGTGTCGAAGCAGAAACCCACCCGGTCGGGCGGAAGCGCATCGAGAAGGGCCCCGATCCGGCCGGGGTCCTGTTCGTAGACGTTCTCCAGGGCGATTTGGGTCTCGAGCCGCTCCGCGAGCGGCAGAAGCCCCGACCAGGTCTCGATGCTGTTCTCGAGCCACTGGCGCCCCGAGGACACGTAATATCGCTCGTCGTAGGAGGGATGAAAGACGATCGTGCGGGGGCGGAAATGGACGGCGACCTCGAAGACACGGAGAAACCGATCGAGGGTCACCCGCCGGATTGCCGGGTCGACGGCCCCCGGACGCAGGTCCATGAAGGGCCCATGGAAGGTGACGGAGCGATCGGGCCCGCAGAGCTGCCGCGCCAGGCCGGCGTACTCGCCGTCGGTGAAGCGTTCGAGGATGGCGCAGTTGAAGGCGATCTCCGGGTTGATCCGCTCCCGGAGGACCTTGTCGAGATGTTTCTGAAGAAGCTGATCGAAGGGGATATGGACCTGAAGGTGTTTCAGGATGTCCTGCATCGCGATCATCCGGAAAACAAGCAATGTTGAGTATTTACCATATCGGCGCCTCCGAGGCAACGGCCAATTTGAAATTGACAGCAAGGCCGCATCCTGTTACAAAACAGGCGGTTGGAGGAAAACCGGCCGGCCTTCCCGGCCGGCGGCGTCCGCACAACGTGGGCTGTGGAAAGGAGGATGATTGGCTAAAAAAGACTTGGGCGCAAGGAAGAAGATTCTCCTCGCCGTCAATGCGGCCCTGGAGAAGAAGGCGAAAAACATCGTCATTCTCAACATCAAGAACGTCACCTCCTTTGCCGACTACACGGTCATCTGCAGCGGCACGTCGGACCGCCAGGTCCAGAGCATCGCCTCATCCATCGAGGAGAGCATGAAGAAGGCGGGAACCCTGCCTCTCGGCATCGAGGGCGAGAAGGGCGGCCGATGGGTCCTCATGGACTACGCGGACATCGTCGTGCACGTCTTTTACGAACCGGTGCGCGAGTTCTACGACATCGAGAGGCTCTGGTCCGACGCCCCGAAGATGGAGGTGGCCGAGGACGCCGGCGAGGTCAAATCACTCCCCAGGGGGATGTGATGTGAAGGCCCCGATCGCGGCCCTGGCGGAGTTGCTCTTCCCGACACTGTGCCTCGCCTGCGGCACGGTCATGCCGGGCCGTGAGGGCCACCCCTTTTGCGGGGGCTGCCGCGCGCGGATCCGCCTGATCGCGTCCCCCCTGTGCCCGTCCTGCGGGATCCCCTACCCCGCGGGCGAGGGCCCCGATCACCTCTGCGGCCCGTGCCTGCTGCAAGCGCCGCCCCTTGCCGCCGCCCGGTCCTACGGCGTCTACGAAACGGTCCTGCACGACGCCGTGCATGCCTTCAAATACGGCGGCAATCTCACCCTGGGAGAACAGCTGGGCCGGCTGATGGCAGACCGCGATTACCCCCTGTTCCGGATCGAGGACTACGAACTCATCGTCCCCGTTCCCCTGCACCCCCGGCGGCTGCGGCAGCGGGGATTCAACCAGTCGGTCCTCCTCGCCCGGGAGATCTCCCGGCGCCGGGGCGTCCCCATGGATTTCCAGGCCCTTCGGCGCATCGTCGACACGGACTCACAGGCGGGCTTGAAAAGGGGCGAGCGACGGTCTAACATGAAAAAGGCGTTCAGCGTACCCGACCCGGGGCGGATCCGGGGCCGGCGCATCCTGCTCGTCGACGATGTCCACACGACGGGGAGCACCCTGGGGGAATGTGCCGGGACCCTCCTGCAGGGGGGAGCCGAGGCCGTGGGGGCGCTGACGCTGGCACGGGCCATCCAGGAGCCGCAATGAACAAGATCGTTCCGAGAACCGAGCTCAAGGCCATTGTCGACCGGCTGAAGGGGGAAGGGAAGAAAATCATCTTCACCAACGGCTGCTTCGACATCCTGCACGCCGGGCACACCCGCTACCTGAGCGAGGCCAAAAAGCTGGGGGACGTGCTCGTGCTGGCCCTCAACAGCGACCGCTCCGTGCGAGCCATCAAGGGGCCGAAGCGTCCCATCGTGCCCGAGGCCGAGCGTGCCGAGGTGCTGGCGGCCCTGTGGTCGGTGGATTACGTGACGGTCTTCGACGAGCCGACGCCGCTGGCGCTCATCGAGCTTCTCCGGCCCGACGTGATCGTCAAGGGCGGCGACTGGGCGCAGAAGGACATCGTGGGGGCCGACGCGGTCCGGGCGTGGGGCGGCCGGGTCGCCGTCATGCCCGAGATCGAAGGGGCCTCGACGACGAACATCATCGAGAAGATCCTGCACGTCTACGGCCCGCGCGAGGAGACCGGGAAGACGGGCTAAATTTTTCTTTACATGGAACCGATTATTCGTTATACAAATTAGCTCTTTTTTACCGAAGAGCACTTTACCGTGGCGAGACCCGCGAATGAAGCCAGAAAAACTCGACTTCTTCAGAGCCCTCCTGCAGACCCGGATCAACGAGCTCCTGAACGGCGCGGAGCGGACCGTCCAGGAGATGACCGACGAACAGGAGAATTTCCCCGACCCCAACGACCGGGCATCCCTGGAGTCGGACCGCAATTTCGAGCTGCGCATCCGCGACCGGGAACGCAAGCTCATCGCCAAGATGCAGGAGGCCCTCAAGCGGATCGACGACGGCACCTTCGGCATCTGCGATTCCTGCGGGGGGCCGATCTCGGAGAAACGCCTCCAGGCCCGCCCCGTCACCACGCAGTGCATCGACTGCAAGACGAAGGAAGAGAAGATGGAAAAGCAGCGGGGTGAATAGGCTCACACCCCGGGCGCGCCGTCTTGCCTGACCCCCTTCCCCGACCGACCAACCCCATCCATCCGGACAGGGAATTCGTTTGCCCAAATGCCGGCGCGGCTGTATAGTTGCCCCTGTTGAATCCGGTGCGCAGCAGCGTTGCCGGGAAGAAAGTCCCTTTCAGCCGATTATCTGCTCACTGCCGCACAGAGGGTGAGAGGGTGCGAAGGTGAGAAGGTTGGAGAAGCGGAAAGCGTGAATTTGGCCGTCGGCTCATCCAACGTTCTTACCCTCTCACCTTCTTACCTTCTCGAGTCGGGCGGATGCGCCCCGGTCAACACCGCCTCATAAATTATGTTCATCGAAGTGGCCATAAATATCCCCGCCGACCGCACCTTCACCTACGCCGTGCCGGAGGAGCTGCGCGGCGAGATCGCCGTGGGCAAGAGGGTGCTCGTCCCCTTCGGGAAGCGGTCGCTGACGGGCGCCGTCATCGGCATCCGCCGCTCGACGGACCGGCAGGACGCCAGGGAGATCCTTCGTGTCCTCGACCTCGAGCCCCTCTTCCACGAGGAGGACCTGCGGTTCTACCGGTGGGCCGCCGAGTACTATTTCACGCCCCTCGGCAGGGCGCTGGGCGAGATCCTCCCGGGCGGCATCGACATCGAGAGCCTGCTGTGGGCCGTCAAGCTCGGGGATGCCGCAGATCTCAGGCCGCTGCAGCGCGAAATCCTCGGGCGGCTCGAGGGGCGGCCGACGGGGATGGCCCTGCGCAGCCTCGAAAAGGAGATGGGGAAAAAGTCCCTCCTGGCGGAGTGCCGGAAGCTCGAAAGCCGCGGCCTCATCCGCCTCGAGGAGCGCGTCCGCCGGCCCGCCGTGCAGGGAAAGACGGAAAAAGTCGCCCTGCGGACGGACGTCCCGGCGGGACCCGTCAGGCTCTCCGAACGCCAGAGGCGGGCCCTGCAGGCCCTCGAGGCAAGGGGGGGCAGGGCGCGCGTGCATGACCTTGCGGCCGCCGGCGCCCCCCTGGCCGTTTTCAGGGCCCTCGAAAAGAAAGGCCTCGTCGCCGTCCACGACCGGGAAGCCTTGAGACGACCGGATCCCGCCGCGGCGATCGGACGGACGGACGCGCCCCCGGCTCTCACCGCGGAGCAGCAGGACGCCCTCGAGGCGATCCGGCAGGGGATCGCCTCGGGCGCCTTCTCCCCCTATCTGCTCCACGGGGTCACGGGCAGCGGCAAGACGGAGGTCTACATCCATGCCATCGCCGAGGCTCTCCGCCGGGGGGGGTGCGCCATCTATCTCGTCCCGGAGATCGCGCTGACGCCGCAGCTCTTGGGCCGCCTGGAGAGCCGCTTCGCGCCGGAGGAGATCGCCGTCCTGCACAGCGGGATCGGGGCGGCGATGCGCTACGACCAGTGGCGCAGGATCGTTCGGGGCGACGCGAAGATCGTCGTGGGCGCCCGGTCGGCCGTGTTCGCGCCCGCCCGGGACCTGCGGCTCATCATCGTCGACGAAGAGCACGACACCTCCTACAAGCAGGACGAGCGCATGCCCTACAACGCCCGGGACCTGGCCGTCGTGCGGGCCCAGCAGCGGGGGGCCGCCGTCGTCCTGGGCTCGGCCACCCCGGGGCTGCAGAGCTGCTACAACACGAGGGAAAAACGCTTCGGCTATCTTTCCCTGACGAGGCGCGTCGAGCAGCGCGAGCTGCCGCACATCGAGATCGTGGACATGAAGGGCGAGCGGGACCCGAACGGGAGGGTGAGGCCCCTTTCGCGCCTGCTGGTCGAGCAGATCGGCCGCACGCTGGAAGCCGGCAAGCAGGCCCTGCTCTTTCTCAACCGGCGGGGATTCAACACGTACCACTACTGCGGCGACTGCGCCCACGTGTTCCGCTGCCTCAACTGCGCCGTGTCGCTGACCCATCACCTCAGCGAGGGTGCGCTCCGGTGCCACTACTGCGACTTCGCCGTCAAGGCCCCCCCGTCATGCCCCGGGTGCGGCGGGGGCCGCATCCTGAGCTACGGCCTCGGGACGGAGAGGCTCGCCGCGGAAGTCCAGGCGCTTTTCCCCCAAGCCCGGGTCGCACGGATGGACAGCGACACCACGTCGGCCCGGGGCAGCCACGAGCGCATCCTCGCGGCCCTCGGCCGGGGCGAGATCGACATCCTCGTGGGCACCCAGATGATCACCAAGGGACACGATTTCCCGGACGTGACCCTCGTCGGCGTCGTCTCCGCCGACACGACGCTCAACATGCCGGACTTCCGGGCCGCCGAGCGGACCTTCCAGGTCCTCACCCAGGTGTCCGGCCGAAGCGGCAGGGGCGAGCGGCCGGGCACGGTCGTCATCCAGACGCTCAACCCCGGCCACTACGCCATCCGCCGGACCTGCGCGCACGACTTCGCCGGCTTCTACGAGGACGAGATCGCCCTGCGCCGCGACCTCCAGTACCCGCCCTTCTCGCGCATGATCAACCTCATCGTCTCCGGCACGAACCGGGAGCGGGTGGAGAAAGGGGCCCAACGGCTGGGGCAGAGGGCAAAGCGGCTGGCCGCGGGCGCCGACAGCAGGGCGAGGCCGACCGTCACCGGGCCGATGGAGGCACCCCTGGGCAAGGTGCGGGGGCGCTACCGCTGGCAGCTCCTCGTCCGGGGGAAGCAGGTCCGGGTGCTCCACGCCTTTGTCCGGCGGCTCGTCGAGGGGGCCGACATGCCGGGCTGCGAGATCCGCGTCGATGTGGACCCCGTGAATTTTATGTGATAGGAGGGCAAAGGGCGAAAGGCATAAGGCAAATGGCGTGAGAAGCGCGGTTGCATATTTTCCCGTTTGGCTTCAGCCATTCGCTTTATGCCCTTGGCCGCTCTTGTGACAGGCATAGGGTTCCTGGCCCATCCAGCCGGCCATCCCCGTTGCATCCAGTTTATGAGAGAGATTTCCAATGACCGACAAGAAACCGCGGATTCTGTTCATGGGGACGCCGGCGTTCGCAGTCCCGTCCCTGGACCTCCTGGTCGAAAAGGGATGGCCCGTCATCGGCGTCGTGACGCAGCCCGACCGGCCCAGGGGGCGGGGGCAGCGCCTCGTCGCATCGCCGGTGAAGGAGGCGGCCGAGAGGCGCGGTCTTGCCGTCTACCAGCCCGAAAAGGTCCGGGCCCCGGAGTTTCTCGAGGTCTTCCGCGGCCTGGCCCCCGACATGGTCGTCCTGGTCGCCTTCGGCCAGATCCTGCCGAAGGACATCATCGACGGCCCGCCCCTGGGGTGCATCAACGTGCACCCCTCGCTGCTGCCCAGGTACCGGGGAGCGGCCCCCATGAACTGGGCCCTCATCCGGGGCGAGAGGAAGACGGGCATCACGATCATGCGGATGGACGAGGGCGTCGACTCGGGCGACATCCTGCTCCAGGAGGAAACCCCCATCGAGCCGGGCGAGACCTATGACCATCTCCATGACCGCCTCGCCGTCCTGGGGGCGCATTGCCTGCTCCGGGTGATCGAGGGGCTGGCGGCGGGAACGGTTCGCCGGACGCCCCAGGACCACTCCCTCGCGACCCTTGCGCCCCGCCTGAAGAAGGACGACGGCCTGATCCGCTGGGAGGCCCCCGCGCGCGAGATCGCCCATTTCGTGGCCGGGCTGTCGTCCGTGCCCGGCGCGTTCACGTATCTCGACGGGAAAGTCCTCAAGGTCTTCGCGGCGGAGGCCGAGGATGCCGCCCCGGGGAGTGAAGCGCCCGGGACGATCGTCGGGGCGACGCCGAAGGGGCTCCAGGTCGCTGCGGGTCGCGGATACGTCTACCTCAAGGACGTCCAGCTCGAGAGCAAGAAGCGCATGCCCATCACGGACTTTCTCCGGGGCTTCCGGTTCGTCCCGGGGAAGAGGCTGGGCATGGAAGAAGGTAAGAAGGTTGGAAGGTGAGAAGGTCGGAAAGACGGAGAAGTTGAATCCTGCCGAGGGCTTCTCCAACCTTCTCACCTTCTTATCCTCTCACCTTCTGATTCCCGCGGAATGACCCTCCATCGCATATCAGGAGCATCCCTTGAGGCTTCCACCATCGCTGAAAGATGACCCCCGGGCCCTGGCCGTCCACATCCTCACCCGCATCGACAACGAGAGGGCCTTCGCCGAGCCCCTGCTGGACAGCGTCCTGGCCGCGGGGCACCCCGCGGACGAGGCCGACCGCGGGCTGCTGACCTTCCTCGTCTACGGCACGCTCCGCATGCGGGGTTTTCTGGATTTCCTGATCGACCGCTTTTACCGGGGAAAGCCCGGTACGCTGGACCCGGTCGTCCGGCAAATCCTGAGGGTCGCCCTTTACCAGATGCGCTTCGCCGAGAAAATCCCCGCATACGCCGCCGTCGACGAGGCGGTCGCAATGGCAAAGCGCCTGGCCCCGGGACGCGACAAGCTCGTCAACGCAATCCTGCGGAACACCCTGCGTGGGCTCGCGGGGGTCGAGCTCCCCGACCCGGTAAACGATCCCGCCGGTCACATCTCCGTCGTCCACTCCCACCCCCGCTGGCTCGTCGAACGCTGGATCGCCGGCTTCGGCCCCGAGGAGACGGAAGCCCTCTGCCGGGCCGACAACGAGATCCCGCCGCTTGCCCTGCGCGTCAACACGCTGAAGATCTCCCGGGACGAAATGGTAGAGCGGCTTGCACGCGCGGGATCGGGGGTCAGGGCTGCCGTCTGGTCCCCGGATGGCATCGTCCTGGCAAAGCCGCCCGCGTCGCTTCGGGGGATGCCGGAGATCGTCGAAGGGCTTCTCTTCATCCAGGACGAGGCCTCGCAGCTGGTCTCGCGGCTGCTGGCGCCCCGCAGGGGGGAGCGGGTCCTGGACCTCTGCGCGGGCGGCGGCGGGAAGACCACCCACCTTGCGGCCTTGATGGAAAACGGCGGCGAGATCGTCGCCGCCGACATCCAGCCGGCCAAGCTCGCCTCCCTTGAATCGACGGCACGGCGGTGGGGGATCTCGATTGTGCGGACCGCCCTCGCCGACGCGACGGACCCGCTCGCGACGGCCGCCCTGGGAGCGTTCGACCGGGTTGTCGTCGATGCCCCCTGCTCGGGGCTCGGCACCCTGCGGAGAAACCCCGAGATCCGCTGGCACCTCACGGAGCAGAATCTTGCGGGGTTTGCGCCCCTGCAGGAGCGCATCCTGGCGAATGCGTCCGCCTGCGTGAAGCCCGGCGGGGTGCTCCTCTACAGCACGTGCTCCGTCATGACCGAGGAAAACGACGGCGTCGCCGCGACCTTCCTCGAAACCCATCCCGACTTTTCGACGGCGCGCCCGGCGGATGACTTCCCCGCCGGGGTCGTGGACGAAAGGGGGTTCTTCCGGACCTTTCCCCACCGCCAGGGAACGGACGGCTTTTTCGGGGCCCTGCTCATCCGTCGGCGCTGATGTCCCGCACCGACCTGCATCGTCCGTTGACTCTGCCTGCCCTTGATGTTATTTTCCTGTTCGCGGCTCCGACAAAAGCGGTCGAGGGAAACCGGTGTCGGAGCCCTTTGAATTTTGTCAGCGGAGAACGACATGATCCTCAAGCAACTCCAGGTGGGCCACATGGCCGTCTTTGCCTACATCGTCGGTGACGAAGAGACGGGGGAGGCCCTCGTGATCGACCCCGCGGCGGAGACGGACCGGATCATCGCCGAGGCCCGCAAGAGCGGCCTCACGATCCGCACCATCGTGAACACCCACGGCCACGTCGACCACATCTCGGGCAACGCCGACATGAAGGCCAAAACCGGCGCGAAGATCGCCATCCACGAGCGGGACGCTGACATGCTCATCTCCACACCGGCCATGATCCTCGCCATGTTTCGCGCGAAGGCCTCGCCTGCCGCGGACATCCTCGTCCGCGACGGGGACATCATCGAAGCCGGCAAGGTCAAGCTGAGAGTCATCCACACCCCCGGGCACACGCCGGGCGGGATCTCGCTGTACACCGACGGCTGCGTGTTCACGGGGGACACCCTGTTTGTCGAGGCCGTCGGGCGGACGGACCTGCCGGGGGGGTCCTGGGACACCCTGGCGAAGGCCATCAAGGAGCGGCTCTACACCCTGCCCGACGACACCGTCGTCCTGCCCGGCCACAACTACGGGAGGATGCCGACATCGACCATCCGAAACGAGAAACGCAACAATCTCTACGTCCGATGAACAAGGAGTTGACCATGACGAAGCCCGCCCTGTATCAGACCGATCTCGAAGGCCTGAAGCTCGTCAACCGCGGCAAGGTGCGAGACATCTACGACCTGGGGGAGCATCTGCTCATCGTCGCGACGGACCGCATCTCGGCCTTCGACGTCATCATGCCGAACCCCATCCCCGGGAAGGGCGAAGTCCTCACGAAACTCTCGGAATTCTGGTTCCGGCGGATGGCCGACATCGTCGGAAACCACCTCGTCACCGCGGACGTGGAGAAGTTCCCCCCGGCATGCAGGCCCCACCGGAATGTCCTGAAGGGCCGGAGCATGCTCGTCCGGAAGGCAAAGCCCCTGCCCGTGGAGTGCATCGTCCGGGGCTACATCACCGGCTCGGCATGGAAGGACTATGCGAGCGGCAAACCCGTTTCGGGCATCCGTCTGCCCGCGGGGCTCCGGGAGTCCGCCAGGCTGCCCGAGCCCATCTTCACCCCCTCCACGAAGGCCCCCGAGGGCGAGCACGACCTTCCGATCTCGACGGAGGAGATGGCACGCATCGTCGGCAGGGACCTGACGGATCGGATCATCGCCCTGAGCCTCGCCATCTACCGGCGAGCCGAAGAGATCGCCCGTTCCGCGGGGATCATCATCGCCGACACGAAGATGGAGTTCGGGCTTGCCGACGGCGAGCTCATCCTGATCGACGAGGTGCTCACCCCGGACTCCTCCCGGTTCTGGCCCCGGGACGACTACGCGGAAGGACGCGGGCAGAAGAGTTTCGACAAGCAGTTTCTCCGGGACTACCTGCTGTCGCTGAAGTGGGACCAGAAGCCCCCGGCGCCGCAGTTACCCCCAGAGATCATTGAGAAAACCCGGCAGAAGTACGAGGAA